>Ga0172377_10000806_pt1 | contig 30571 bp, 28 predicted proteins | sample Pumphouse3metaG_FD_119749 | JGI IMG/M metagenome (GOLD analysis project Ga0172377, IMG submission 119749) | Leachate microbial communities from a municipal landfill in Southern Ontario, Canada - Pumphouse #3 metaG | ecosystem: Engineered > Solid waste > Landfill > Unclassified | place: Canada... | reverse complement strand
GCTGACTTTGGAAAACTTGGTGACCCCGGTCATAAACACAAATTGCAAATGCGCATCTTCGCCTTTCAAAACCGAATAGATATTTTTGAGGCCTTCACGCATTCTGGCGGCCAGTTCGGGTTGGTCGATATTGTCGAGAATCGGTTTGTCGTATTCGTCCACCAGCACCACGGTTTTTTGGCCGTAACGTTGCGCGGCGAGTCGAATCAGGCGCGCCAGACAGCCCGCCGGGTCGTGAAGGGAAAAATCTTCGCATTCGATACCAAGGCGCGCTTGGTTGTCTTTGAGCAGGTTGTAAATCGCCTGATCCAGTTCGGCACGCGATTCGATCACACCATTGGCGAAGTTGAGATGAATCACCGGATGGGTTTTACTAAAATCCCATTTGTCTTCAATAAACAGGCCTGCAAATAACGCTTGGTTGCCTTCAAACAGTTCTTTGAAGGTATCGACTAATAGACTTTTACCAAAGCGGCGCGGACGCGATAGAAAAAACCGTCCGGCGCTGTTCACCATTTGATGCACCAGTGGCGTTTTGTCGATATAGACGTAGTTGTCTTCACGAATCGCGCTAAAGGTTTGAATGCCAATCGGCAGTTTTTTCAATGATGTGTTTGGCGAAATAGTCATAATGCACACCCACGCTAAAGGTTAAGACTAACCATTCTAGCACAGCGCGATTTTAACTTATGCCCCTAGCTATAGCTCGACTCGCCGTCATAAACGCAGTAACGATTTTTACCGGATTTTTTCGCTTGATACATCGCCACATCTGCTTGCAACAACACTTCGTTCAACGACAGCGCGCTGTCGGCATGATACAGGCTGATGCCGATGCTCACCGATACTTGTAGTTGGCTTTGTTGGTAGTCGATCACTTGCGAGACCTGCGCTAAAAGCCGCTCAAAAAAGGGGATATCAAGGGCTGCACGGCTGGGACGATAAAAAATTAGCGCAAACTCATCGCCACCTAAGCGCACCAGTTTGTCGTTTTGCTGGATTAAATGTGTTATGCGCTGCGCGACCACGCGCAATACACGGTCGCCGGCATCATGGCCATAAGTATCGTTCACCGCCTTAAAACCGTCTAAATCGATAAAGGCCAAGCCGATAGTTTGTTGATCACGCGCGGCAAGCCGCGGCGCTTCTTGCAATAACGTCTCGAAATAATGGCGATTGGGTAAGTGGGTTAAAGGATCGTAATGCGCTTTATGTTGCAGCTGTTTTTCCTGCTCAACACGCTGGCTAATATCAATCGCTAACGACACCACTTCAAACGTGCCGCTGTCGGTCATTTGCGGCAACGCCGTATTAAACCATTCGCAACATAATACGCGTCCGTCGCGGGTGAGGTTTTGATTTACAAATACATTTAGCGGATTATTCGAGCGCATGGTCGCAAGGTTTTGCTCAACGCGTTCGGCCTCGTCTTTAGGCACCAAAAATTCAAAGAAACTGCGCCCGATCACCTCGTCCGCCGACCAACCGAACAAGCGCGCGGCTTGCTCATTCCAGCCGGTAATAATATAACCTTGCGTCCAGACAATCCCCGCCGACGCCGAATTTTGAAATAGCAATTTATAGCGCAAATGGCTTTTGCGTAACTGGCGATTAACCGAATGAATATAATACGCAATCCACCCCACCACCAACACGCTCAACAACGCCACCGCCAAGGACAAATACAACCAAGTTAAATCCACCTCGCGGTGTTCTTGATAAAAAAAGCCGTCTAAATCGCGCTGCGTCGTCGCAAAGTCAAAGCGTCGATAGACGCTGAGAATATGCTGCCAACGCCCGGGATTACTGTGTCCAATTTGTACCAGTTCGGGGCTAATAAGCTCGTGCAGAATCCGCGCTTCAAACGCCAAATGCGCACGCGATTTATGTTGCGTATTGTAATGCTGCACAATCAAATCAATGATTTCGTCGGGATGCGCCAACGCATACGCCCAGCCTTCAAAGGTCGCTTTTCGAAACGCATCCACCTGATCAGGCCGATGCTTATACAGCCAACCCGACGTAAACAACGTATCGCCATAAAAATCCAAGCCATACCGTCGCGGTTCGATAATCTGATACGCCACGCCCATTTCGTCGAGCACAAACGGCTCATTGGACAGATAAGCGTTAATCGCGCTCACTTTATGTTCGAGCAAATCCTGCAAATGACGCTGCTTTTCGATAAACTCGACCTTCGACACATCGATGCCCTCGCTAACAAACATCGCCTTGAGCTCGACATCTTGATCACCGCCCATCAGCGCAATACGCCCTTCGCGTGCCAAGTCAATCGGGCTGGCAAACGCCTTGTCCGCCAACAAAATATTGGGCGAATGCTGAAAAATCGGCCCCAGCATCACGACATCGCGCCCGCTCATATAATCAATGATTAAACTCGAATTGGATACCCCAAAATCGGCTTTCGCCGCCAACACCTGCATCACCGGATTAATCGACGGCCCGCCTTCCAATAGCACAACATTCAGCCCGGCTTGCTGATAAAACCCCTTATGCAGCGCGGCATAAAAACCAGCGAATTGAAATTGGTGCTGCCAACGTAGCTGCACGCGAATATCTTGTGAAAAAGCGCAAAAAGACAAGGATAACAACGCCAGCGCAACACTTGACGTAAACAACAAAGAGGGGATTGTCTGTAGCCAACGAATCAATAACGTATCCTCAATACTTAGGTGCCGATTCGACGCCGGCATAGCGCCTGCTTAGAACAAGGTGGTAGCGCCTCATGTTGCAAGAATTCACAGCGGCCGACTTTTCCATAACGGTAAAAAGCTTTTCCCTGCGGGAATTTTTTACCCACTAAGGCAAACCTGCGACGCACTCGGCTATCGAATACGCGCCGCCGACGCGTGATTATTAAAAACGCCGCGCATCATGCGCAACAACGACAACTAGCCTTCGATTAACGGCTTGAGCTGGGCAAAGTCCAGTTGCTTAAACGCCGCCTCAAAGCGCGCAAAAAACGCCGGATATTGTTGGCACACAGCGACATTCTGCGCCAACCAGGCCTGCAAATCGGTGACCGCGCCTTGCGCCACAATCGGGCGCTCGCTTTTGGCCACCGCTATCCCGCTTTGATAGCTATGCCAGTGCCCGTTTTGCTGATAAAACAACTCCACCTGCTTCATACGCGGATGCCCTACTTCCAACCATCGCTCGATTGGCGTATCGAACGGATTGCTAAAAGCGATCTGCAGAATATGCGTGGCATCGTTAAAGCCGCGCGGCAAGCTATTGGCCGAAGATAACGCAAAATGGCAGGCCTGCAATATTGCATCAAATGTTCCCTGCACGGTTTGCTGACTAAGCTGACACCAAGCCAACGGCTGACTAATCGATTGCGGCGTATGCGCTGACAACGTAATCGGCTCGCCAACAAGCGGCGATGCGGCTGACAATCCCGACCAACCGAGCATCGCACTGAGAAACAAGGCCTGCGCCAAACGCGCAATTAACAGGCCTGCTAATCGCATAATGGCGCCTCGGCGCCCTCGCGTAACTGCGTCGCCGAACAACCATAATGCTCACGGAAGGCTTTGGCGAAATTGGCTTGACTGGTATAGCCAAAACGCTCGGCAATCGCCGCAATCGGAATATCCGAATGCACCAACCAGTCGCGCGCTTGACGTAAACGCGTTTGACGTAACCAAGCAAATACCGTCATACCTGTGGCCTGCTTAAACGCGGCGGTTAAACGCTTGCTATTACACCCCGCCTGCTTGGCTAACGCGTCTAAGCTATGGGTTTGCGCCAGATTTTGTTGCAAAAAGGTGATAGCAGCGCTGACAATCAACGCCTCTTTGGGTGACAACGGATTTACAAAATGCAGCGCGGGGGGAAGGGGGTCTGCCGACGGCGCACTCGCAGACGGCGACTTGGCTAAATTGAGGTGAATTTGAATGCGCGTCACCACTTCTTCTTCAACAAAAGGCTTGCCGATAAAATCAACCGCACCCAGCTTTAAGCCTTCGATACGCTTGCTCGGCTCGTTAAATGCACTGAGAAAAATAATCGGAATAGACCGTGTTGACGCCTGCGCCTTTAACCAGCGGCAAGCGGCAAAACCATCGGTTTTAGGCATCGCAACATCTAATAAAATCAAATCCGGCTGAATCAGTTGCGCCTTGTGAAAGCCATCTTCGCCGTCGAACGCCACATGAACCCGTATTTGCCGCCCATTGAGCAACGCTATGAGCAACGCTAAGTCCTCTAAGGAATCATCAATCAGCAATACCTGCGGCGTGTGAACAACCGGGCGCATCGCTTAGCCTTTTAACACAACAAATCGGCGCATCATGTTGGCTTATCCAGCGCCAACATCGCTTGCTTATACACCAGCGCAGCCTGCGAATCATCGCCTTCGGCTTCATAACACTGAGCAAAGGCGTGAAAGGTTTCTAACGAAGGTTGGCGTTTTAAACTTTCGCGGAAATAACCGTGCGCCTGTCCCCAAAGCTGACTTTGACAGGCTAAACGCCCCAGCGTTAAAAACAACACCGCGCTGTCCGGGTGCGCTTTTAACCAGGTCTGCGCCGTTTTGAGGCGGTCGTACGCCGGTCCATATTCGATACGCCCATACAGATACACCAACCCCTCATCCCATTGCGCTTTCAGCGCTTTTTCAATTAATTGGCTTAATCCGTTAAGTTCGTTGGCACGCAAGCAGGCCTGCACATATTCACTTAACAGCCTCGGTGAACGGGTTTGTTTAGCGGCCAAGGTTTGCCAAATCGCCTGTAAACTCGCCATATCCGGCGCTTGCTGCAAACGCATCGCGCTCATCGCCTCTTCTAACTCGTCAAGTTCATCGCGCGACAGTCCAAGGATTTTTTTAATCTGCGGCATTAACGCCAACAAGGTATCGGCCTGCTTTTGCGCCCGTAACAGCCCGACATACTCACTGAGTACCGCTTTATGGCGCGGCGCCGAACGATGCAACTCCGCCAAAATCACCAACGCGGTCAGTGGATCGTTAGTTTTAAGCAAGCGCGCCTCCACCAAGCCGATGGTCACTAGATCATCGGGATACTGCGCGCGCGCCTGCGCCAAATACTGATCGCGCCGAGCCGTCGCCTGCTGCATATCCGCCATTTTGGCGGCCGTCAGATAGTGCATCAGCCCGTTTTCGCTAAATTTCGCGCTGTGTAACAAATGTTTTTCCGCCTGCGCCCAATTCGCCTCTTCTTGCGCAATCAAACCTTTTGATAACGTCACCTGCGCTTTTTGATAGCGCTTGGTTTGGCGATAGCGACGCCAAGCCTGCGGTAAGCCGCGCAACCACACCCAACCACGCACCAACATCACCCAAAACACCAATACCACCACCAACAACGCCAGCATTAAACTCACACTGGTTTGAATTTCCCACACATCCCAGCGAATATTCACCCGACCAATGTCCAATAAAGCAAAGGTCGTCAAACTCACCGCCGCTAATAGCACTAAACCCCAGACAATAAATGTTTTCATTGTGCCGACTCCGCCGGAGCAGGCTGCGCTTCATGCTTGTGGATGGTGAACAACTGATTAAAACGCGAAAAGAACCCTTCCAACTGTGGCTGAATTTCGGTCACCGCCGCGTCGATTTGCGGTTTTAAACGCTCAATCCATTGCGCTTGTTGTTGCGCCAAGCCATTGAGATGCTCGCCAAGGCTGAGAATTTTCGGTTCCCACTGCGCAACCCAGGCCTGCTGATTTTGATTCAGTTGCTCAAGTTGAGCCTTGAGCTGCGCCACCTGCTGCGCTACCTCTTGCTCAAAGCGCGCGATATCCCCCTGTGTTTGCTCATCGGCCGCTCCCGTGGCCAATACCTCATTGAGCTGGTTAAGCCGATTATTCACCTCGGTTTGCCATTGCGCCAACGCTTGTTCCAACGCGTGACTATCGGCAGGCGACGCCGAAGGGGCTTGCGCGCTTAGGGTTTCAACGGCCTGACTTACCGACGCCCAAGCTTGTTGCAACTGTTGCTGCTGTTGGTTTTGCGCCTGTAATGCCTGTTCGAGCTGTTGGAGTTGCGCCTGTTGTTGCTCAACCTGATGCGACAACTGTTGCGCAAGCTGTGCGCTCGGGTCGGGACGTTGAACCATCACCCAACTACTCAGCGCTAAGGCTAACGCCGCGCCTGATACCAACATCACCGCTATCCACAAAACCAACGGTTGCGGCCAAGCGATTTTTTTAGCCGAGGTTTCGTTATGGTTCGCTGTATCTGTTTCGGCCTTGTTTGGCGCCTCGACAAACTCACCCTCGACAACGTGTTGTTGGGCTTTTGGCGTAATCGGTTCACTCATGGTTTTCTCTCCTGTTGGCCAGTTTGGTTAAACTGGAAATAATCGCTTCGTCGCTGGAGGTTGGCGTCACCAGCATCTCGCCGCTAAACCCGCGCTCGCGCGCCGCGTGCGCAATACGTTCACTAAAAACAATTAACGGCAACGATAAACACCAGGCCTGCTGATTTGGCGGCAACGCGCTTAAAAACGCTGCCAAGCTCGTTTGACTGGTAAACAGCAACACTGGATGGCGAGCAACGCGAAACGCCGCCCAAGCCTGCTGACAAAACGGCGCAACTTGGCGTCGATAGACTTCGCACACACTAACCCGCGCGCCCGCTTGACGCAGGCTGTCGGCCAAAAGTTCACGTCCGCCGTCCCCGCGCACGATTAATACCCGCAAATGCGGCACCTTGGCAAACACCGCCAGTTGTAGCATCCCCTCGGAATCAAAGCTAGGCGGTAACGGCTGGCGATTCGGCCAGTTTAATTCGTCTAGCGCTTGTGCAGTAGCGGCGCCGACCGCAACCAACTGCTGCCCGCTCCAACGCGGCGCAAGTTGCGCCAAACCCTGTACCGCATTACGACTGACAAACACCACCACATCAAACGCACCAAGGTCTAAATCACGCGGCGCCTCGTACACAATCTCTAAACAAGGACATTCCACCACCGCAAAACCGGCTTGACGCGCTAATTGCGTTAATTGGCAGGCCTGGTGCTGGGGGCGTGTATTAAGCAGGGTACCCTTCATCGCGCTGACTTAACGAAGGGTTACGACTGATACAGTTTGGCTAAAATCTCGCGCGCGCCATCCGCCAATAACTGCTCGGCTACCGCGCGTCCTAGCGTTTCAGCTTGTGCCAACGGCGCGCGGCCTTCCTTGCGAATAATGTGCGAGCCGTCGGTTTCAGCGACTAAGCCGCGTAGCCATACCTCATCATGCTGCAACAGGGCAAGTCCGCCAATCGGCACTTGGCAACCGCCTTGCAACGCATGATTCATCGCGCGTTCCGCCTTGACCACTATTTCGGTTTGCGTATCGTTTAGCACCGCCACCAACGCCTTGGTTTGCTCATCGCCTATGCGTGTTTCGATACCCAGTGCGCCTTGCGCTACCGCCGGTAAACACACCTCTGGGGCGACTTTGCCACGGATACGCTCATCTAAGCCTAAGCGCTCCAAACCGGAGGTGGCTAAAATAATCGCATCAAACTCGCCTGCGTCTAGCTTGCCTAAGCGCGTGCCGACGTTGCCGCGCAAGTCTTTTACCACTAAATCCGGACGCAAGGCTTGAAACTGGGCTTTACGGCGCAAGCTGGAGGTGCCTAAAACTGCGCCTTGCGGCAATTCGTCCAAGCTGGCGTAATGGTTCGATACAAACGCATCGGTCGGGTCGTGACGCGCCATGATGGCGCTGAGTTCAAAGCCTTCGGGCAACTCCATCGGCACGTCTTTCATCGAATGCACCGCCAAATCCGCCTGTCCCGCCAGCATTTGATCTTCCAGCTCTTTAGTAAATAAGCCTTTACCGCCAATTTTGGCCAAGGGCACATCCAAAATTTTATCGCCTTTGGTCACCATCGGCATCAGCTCCACCACCAATCCCGGATGCGCCGTTTCTAGGGTCGCTTTAACAAATTCGGCTTGCCACATGGCTAATGGGCTTTTGCGCGTGGCAATACGTAGGGTCTTTTTCATGCTCTTTTCCATTTCATATTAACCCACACATTTTACTCAAATCACCCTGACATTTTTCGTTAAAATAGCGTTCGTGCTCATTTGATGCGAGGAACGCGCCATGCTTAACCGCCTTTTAGTCCTGCTTGCTACGGCTTTTTTGCTTATCGGTTGTGATAAAACCGCACAAGCCAACACCCTTCAAGAAATGGATAGTTTTTATGAGGTCGCGCAGCAAGCTCAACGCGACAATCTGCCGATTATGATTATGTTTAGCGCCGAACACTGCGGCTTTTGTATTCAACTTAAGCGCGAAGTACTCGACCCGATGATTCGCAACGGAATGTACGACGCCAAGGTTATGTATATGCGTCAAGTGAGTTTAGATATGCACAGCCCGATGCAGTTTTCCGCAACCGAAACCATTGAAAAACGCGCCTTCGCCAGTATGTATCACGCCGATATCACGCCGACCATTATATTTGTTGATTCGCGCGGATTGCCGATTGCCGATCGCCTAGTTGGGGTCTTCGATACGCAACTTTACGCCGGCATGATTCATCGCTCGCTTAATCAAGCCTACGAAAAATTGGGCAACCCGTTGCGCCTGCCCGCTACCCCAGAACAAATGCAAGCTAATCAATAGGAATCCACATGAGCCACAATATTAACCAAGAAAAACTCTCCAGCGGTCGTTTTACCGAATCGACCGATGCGTTTGTTGAAGAATTTACCGCGTCGATTCAATTCGATAACCGGATGTATCGCCAAGATATTCAAGGCTCCATCGCCCATGCGCGTATGCTGTATAAAATCGGCGTGCTTAACGCGAAAGAAGAAGATGCCATTATTAAAGGCTTGCAACAAGTGCAAGCGGAAATCGAGTCCGGTCAAATGCACTGGTCGATTAAACAAGAAGATATTCACATGAATATCGAATCGCGTTTAACGCAGATGATTGGCGTGACCGGTAAAAAACTCCACACCGGACGCTCACGTAACGACCAGGTTGCCACCGATATTCGCTTGTATGTCCGCGATGAAATCGACTTTATTCTCACCGAAATGAATCGCTTACAACGCGGCATTATCGCCGTGGCCGAACGCGAAGTCGATACCATTATGCCCGGCTTTACCCACTTACAAACCGCGCAACCGGTGACCTTTGGTCATCACATGATGGCCTGGTATGAAATGCTGGTGCGTGATGTCGAACGCCTGCAAGATTGTCGTAAACGCGTCAATACCTTACCGCTTGGCTCGGCGGCTTTGGCGGGCACGACCTACCCGATTGACCGTGAATACACGGCGCAATTATTGGGATTTGAACGCATTAGCCAAAACTCGCTGGACGGCGTATCCGACCGCGATTTTGCGATTGAGTTCAGCGCGTGGGCGGCGACTTTGATGATGCACTTATCGCGTTTTTCCGAAGAATTGATTTTATGGTCGTCGGCGCAGTTTCAGTTTATTGATTTACCGGATCGTTTTTGCACCGGTTCATCGATTATGCCGCAAAAGAAAAACCCCGACGTACCGGAATTGGTGCGCGGCAAATCCGGGCGCGTGTATGGTCATTTGTTTAGTTTACTCACGCTGATGAAGTCGCAACCTTTGGCGTATAACAAAGACAACCAAGAAGACAAAGAACCGATTTTCGACACGATTGATACCGTTCGCGGTTGTTTGCGTGCTTTTGCCGACATGATTCCGGCGATGCAGGTTAAACGCGAGAACACCTACGAAGCCGCCAAACGCGGTTTTGCCACGGCCACCGATTTGGCCGATTATTTGGTGCGCAAAGGCTTGGCGTTCCGCGATGCCCACGAAGCCGTGGGGTTAGCGGTGGCGCATGGCGTTAAAAACGCACAGGATTTAAGTGAAATGTCGCTTGATACCTTAAAAGGCTTCTGCGACAAAATTGAGCAAGACGTGTATCAGGTATTAACCCTTGAAGGCTCGGTATCGGCGCGTAACCACCTCGGCGGTACCGCACCGGCGCAAGTCAAAGCGCAAATCGAAAAAGCCAAACACGCGCTAAACAACGCTTAAACCAGCGGCGATGATGCCGCTTGCTTTAAAACAACCGATTTGCACCTCGAATTCGACTTCGTGGGGTGCAAATAATGAATGCTTTCCCACCCCCTGTACTTGGTAATGAGGAATTCCCTTCATGCCGAGGACTGGCCGAAGGGGTTCGTTTATTTCTGCTTAGCCAGTCCAACCAACAGGCTTACATCCGCTTCCCAGCAATCTCCATAGCCTATCACTATCATCTTCTTTAAAACGTTTAATTAGCACTATCGAACTCCATAATGTTAATCTATGCCTGCATTAACGAAATTGATGCACTTCATTATTAAATCGGAGATAACACCATGGAAAATCAAGTACAAGACGTTTTTGCTCTACCGCGTTTAAACGAAGCCGCTCCAGACTTTAATGCCGTGACAACGCATGGTCGTAAAAAATTGGCCGACTATAAAGGTAAATGGTTAGTGCTTTTCTCGCATCCGGCTGACTTTACGCCAGTATGTACCACCGAATTTATGGCGTTTGCCAAACGCCAACAAGAATTTGCCGAGCTTAATACCGAGCTTTTAGGTTTATCAATCGACAGCCATCACTCACATAATGCTTGGGTAATTAATATCAAAGAGAAATTTGGCGTAGACATTAACTTCCCCATTATTGCCGACTTGGATATGAAAGTGGCTAAAGCCTATGGCATGGTGCATCCGGGTGCAGCGGATACCTCTGCCGTGCGTGCCACGTTTATTATCGACGACAAGGGCGTATTGCGTGCAATGGTGTATTACCCGATGAGCAATGGCCGAGATATTAACGAGTTTGTGCGCTTGGTAAAAGCGATGCAGACTTCGGATAAGCATGGTGTGGCGACACCGGAAGCCTGGCAACCGGGCGATAAGGTCATCGTGCCGCCTGCGGCGAATGTGGAAGAAGCGAAAAAACGCATGGAATCCGGCGAGTATGACTGCGTTGATTTCTACTTCTGCACCAAGTCGGTCTAAGCGTTAAAAAGTAGTATTATGCTCCATTGAAAACCCCGCTTCTGCGGGGTTTTTTATTCGCTTTGGGTCAAGCTATTGGATGTCGAGTGCGTGTTGATAGGCCGCTAATATATCCGGTTGATTTTGAATGGTTTGGTATGCATGGCGGCCGAGTTGTTCACGTAATGCGCCATTGATAAGAAGTTGGTTTAAACGCCGTTGTAAACTGTCATAATCCGCGCACACGATAATTGCGCCGTTTTGCCGAAATTCGGCTAATTCATCTTCAAAATCACTATTATCCCAGCCGGTCAAAATCGCTTTGCCAAATGCCGCCGGTTCTAAAAAGTTATGCCCGCCTTTTGGCACAAACGACCCGCCCATAATCACCAATTTAGCGTGAGCAAACCAAGGCATCAGCTGACCAAACGAATCATCAATCCAAATCGCCAGCGTTTGGCAGGCCTGCTTATCACGCGGCGCACTGGCTAGGCCAACCGCGATACCCAAAGCAACAAATTGACGATACAGTGCTTGGCCACGTTTCGCATGACGCGGCACAATCACCAGCAATTCGGCGCGTTGCAATGCTAGCCAACGTTGCGCAATGTCCGCTTCTTCACCCTGATGCGACGACGCGAGCAACACGTACTCACGCTCAATAGGACGGGGGAAAGCAGGTTGCGTTTTAAGCCCTGCGCGTTTTAAGTTGCCGAGCACCTGAATTTTTTCTGCCGCCGCGCCCAGCGCCATAAAACGGGCTTCTTCGACGCTGGAGCGCGCAAGAATCTGCGTCGTGTCGTTTAAACATTGCTGATATTGGCGTTTAAGCCAAGCCGGGGCTTTGAGGGTTTTGCGCGATAAGCGACCATTGATAAGGGTGATAACGATGTTTTGTTGGGCGCAAAGCCGATACAAATTCGGCCAGAGTTCAGTTTCTACTACCCACAATTTGCTGGGCTGACTGGCGCGCAAAAACCGTTTAAGCGCAAACGGCCAATCAAACGGACAATAACGTAATTCACAATTCGGCAAGTTTAACCCCTGTGCGGTTTGATAACCGGTGGGGGTATTGGTGGTGATTAACCAGGCCTGGTTGGGCTGGCTTAATGACGCGGATTTGACTAAGGTTTCAATCGCTTTCACTTCGCCGACCGATGCGCAATGAATCCAAATTGCACCCGACCTGGTGGTGGGGTAAAACAACCCCAAACGCTGCAAAATAAAGACTTTGCCGCCTTTACGTTTAAACGCATCCCACAAAATTAGCGCCACAATCAGTGGCGCTAATAAACGAATCAATAACTGATAAATCATCTGGAATTAATGGCCTGCTAACAGCAGGGCTTCCATGATTTCGATATCGCCGGGTACATCGACTTCAGGCGAATCGTGTTGGCTTAACACCACTTTGATTTTGTGACCATATTCCAACGCACGTAGCTGTTCGAGTTTTTCAATGTCTTCCAATCGCCCCATCGGTAATGCATTAAAGGTATCGACAAACCGCTTGGTATAGGCATACACGCCGAGATGTTTAAACGAATCATGGTCCCAATAATCACGGCCATGCGGAATGGTGGCGCGCGAAAAATACAACGCAAAATCATTTACATCCGTCACCAGTTTGACATCTTTCGGGCTGGTGATTTCCGCCTCGTTGACGATTTTGAACGACAAGGTGGACATTTCAAATGAACCGTCATAATCCGCCGCTTTAAACGGCGCAATTACCGCTTCAATCGATTCGTGATGCACTAAAGGTTGGTCGCCTTGCACATTAACGATTAACGCATCGTCAGCCAGATTTAACGCTTTCGCCGCCGCCGCAATGCGATCCGTACCGGAGGCCGCCTCAGACGGCGTCATCACCACTTGACCGCCAAACGCGCCCACCACTTCGGCAATGCGTTCGTCGTCGGTGGCGACATATACACCGGCCAGCCCTTGCGCTTTGGCAATGCGTTCGTACACATGCTGAATCATCGGTTTACCGGCAATCAGTTTTAACGGTTTACCCGGTAAACGTGAACTGCCATAACGTGCGGGAATAAAAACGTAAGTTTGCATGGGAATTCTCTTTTTACGATATTAACCACAGAGACACGAAGACACGGTGGATGGATTTGTTCCCTCTCCCAGCGGGAGAGGGCTAGGGAGAGGGAGAAATCCAGCGACCGGTTTTGTACGCTTTCGCCTTGTGCCCCGACTCCTTCGGCTTTTTGCCTTGCAAAAAGAGGCGTCGCTGGAGCACAAGGCTACGCGTACTAGCCTTCATAAAAGCTTATCTTTCGTGTCTTCGTGTCTCTGTGGTGAATCAATTACATTTTATTAAATAACGAACGCAGTAATTCAGGCGTAACGTGGGTTTGCCAGTCTTTGCCGTACACGTTTTCCCATAAAGGCGCTAGACCTGACGATACACGAATCATTTTCTGCATTTCGTCTTCCGACATGCCTTTGGTAATGCCTTTTGGTAAGGTGATATTGTGCTTTTTCATCATCTCGCGGAATTCGCGCACGCCTTCCGGATAAAACTCATCCAATACATCCATTGCGATACAGTTACCAATACCGTGGTGATAACCCAACACATACGACAAGCCGTAAGATAACGCATGACACGCGCCCACTTGACTATAGGCAATACTTTGGCCGCCCATATACGAGGCCATCATCAATTTTTCGTCAGAATCCGGGTGATCGTTCAAATACACTTCACGGCACAAATCGAGCGATTTTTCGCCGAACGCACGCGCAAATTCATTGATATAGGTGCCGTTTAACGCTTCGATTCCGTGGATATAACAATCCATGCCGGTGTAGAACCATTGGTCAGTCGGTACGCCTTTAATTAAATCTGGGTCCATAATGATTTGGTCAAACACGGTGTAATCCGAGTTCATACCGAGTTTCTTTTCCGGGCCAGTTAACACCGTGGTGCGCGACGCTTCTGCACCCGTACCGGACAAGGTTGGAATACCCACATGATGCACTGCCGGATTTTTAATTAAATCCCAACCTTGGTACGACGCTGAACCGCCTTCATTAGTCAACATTAACGAAATCGCTTTCGCTAAATCGAGGGTTGAACCACCGCCTAAACCGACCACACTTACCGGATTTTTTCCCTTGCCGAATTTTTGTACTTCAATGGTTAACGCATCGACATAAGTGGTTTTAGGTTCGTCGGTGACATCCACCCACAAAATCATGTCATGCGGTAAATTCGGAATACGACCTTCAAGTGGTTTGCCTTTGTGTACGCTGTCCACCGCAAATACCACAAAATCGCTGTCGGTTTGGCGTTGTTCCGCCAATACTTCATCCAGTTGGTTAAATGCGCCGCGACCAAAAATCATGCGTGGAACGGTTTTAAAATTACGAAATTTCATCTTAATCATCCTTTTGTTAAATCAGCAGGCCTGCTAATTGCCGTCTCTACTGTGTCAATTCGCAAAAAACAGCGGCTATTATTTAAATACCTTCGCAAAGGCATCAATGCGTTTTTGAATATCGGCTTCTGTCCAGCTTAGGTTAATCAACATCGACAAAGTACGGCTCATAATGGCATCTGACTTAGGCGTTTTAACCTGCGTATAGTCAGGGCGATTAGCAACTAAATGAATCGGCAACTTCGCCGGCGCGCTCATAGTCTGGATATGCGCCCAGTTTTTGAAATAATGCCAGTTATTGCCGTACCAATAAAATACCGCCGGAATGCCTTCGGCTTGCAAGCCCGCCAACACCGCGCGCGCGCGGGTTTCAGTTGGCAACATAATACTTAAAAAACCGGCGTTTTCATTGGCCTCGTCTGGGATGACACGGAACGATACTTCAGGATAGTGTTTTAGCGCGTCTTTTAAGGCTTTTTTATTGCGGCGCTGGATGTCTAAAATGCGATCCAATTTTTTCCATTGCGCGACACCGACGGCGGCATTCATTTCTGAAATACGGTAGTTGGCGCCCATAATCGGGTGTTTTTCCGCGCCGCGATCGGAGCCGATATGATCATGACCGTGATCCGAATACTGATGCGCATAGTCATAAATTTGGCTGTCGTTTGTTAATACCGCGCCGCCTTCACCGCAAGAAATGGTTTTCACCGAATCAAACGAAAACGTCCCTACCTGCCCCCAAGTACCTAATGCTCGGCCTTGGTAAGTTGCACCGGTGGATTGACACGCATCTTCCAGCAAAACTAAACCGTGCTTATCACACAGGGCCTTGATTTGATCCATATAACCGCCCGAGCCGCACATATGCACAAAGTTCACCGCTTTGGTGCGGGGGGTAATGGCCGCTTCAATGCCTTCAACCGATAAACACAGGGTTTCGTCGATTTCGGCAAACACCGGCACCGCACCCGCCAACACAATCGCTTCCACCGAGGCCACAAAGGTAAACGGCGGCACAATCACTTCATCGCCCGCGCCAACGCCAGCCGCCATCAGCGCGGTGGTCAACGCCGCCGTGCCGCTGGAAACGAGATGCGCGTGCTTAACATTCAAAGTGTCTTGAATCATTTGCTCTAATTCACGAGCTTTCCACACGCCGTTACGCATACCGTCAAAGTTGTAACGGAAGGTAAAGCCTTTTTCCATTACCTCGGCAACTTGTTGTTTTTCAGTATCATCAAATAATTCAAAACCAGGCATTGTTTTACTCCAAACAGAAATTAAACGGGCTAAATTAACGGTGAAAATTAACCGTTATTGACTAAAAGATCGAACAGCTGGGCGTGGCGCCCGCGCTGTTGCGCCAAACGTAGGCGATTGGCGATAAAAATACTATGCAGTTGATGCAGCGCGGTATCGAAATCGTCGTTAATCACCACATAATCAAACTCTTGATAATGCTGCATTTCCGACACCGCTTCGCGCATACGATTGGCGATGACTTCGGCGCTATCGCTGCCACGCCCGTTCAAACGGCGGTCTAATTCATCTAACGATGGCGGCATAATAAAAATCGATACCGCATCGGGGAAAATCTGGCGTACCTGCTGCGCGCCTTGCCAATCGATTTCCAAAATCACGTCTTGACCGGCATTTAACTGTTGAATCACACTGGTTTTGCTGGTGCCATAATAGTTATTAAACACCTTGGCGTGCTCTAAAAACTCACCGGCGGCGATTTTGCTTTCAAACTCGGCCTCGCTGACAAAAAAATAATTCACCCCATGTTGCTCACCCGGACGCATGGGACGAGTGGTGGTGGATACCGACACGCGAATCAGTAAATCGTGGTCGATGAGTTTAGCAACAAGCGACGTTTTACCCGCGCCGGACGGAGCAGAAATAATGTAGAGATTGCCTAGCATAGCGAACCCGCCTAGAAGTTTAAAAATAGCCCTATCTTATCAAAACAGCCTAAATTACGTGTAGGTTTTTGGGTGGACGAAATAAATTTTGGATACAATATTTGCCATGCAAAAACAAAATATCTTTTTAGTAGGGCCTATGGGGGCCGGAAAATCGACCGTCGGGCGCTTTTTAGCCGAACGTTTGGGCTATGATTTCATTGATAGCGACCATGAAATCGAAGCGCGTACCGGCGTGACGATTCCGATGATTTTCGATATCGAAGGCGAAGACGGTTTTCGTGCGCGCGAAGAAGCGGCGATTGACGATTTGTCGCAACGCCCTCATATCGTATTGGCCACCGGCGGCGGCGCCGTATTGCGCGAAACCAATCGTAAAGCCTTGCGCACACGCGGGTTTGTTATTTATCTGCGCACTTCGGTTGAATCTTTGGTGCAACGCACTAAAAATGATCGCAATCGCCCTTTGCTACAAACCGATGACCCGGAAAAAGTCCTACGCGACCTATTGGAAAAACGTGATCCGCTATATATGGAAGTGGCCGATTTGGTGGTCGAAACCCAGCAGGTATCGGTTTTTAAAGTGGTCAAACATATTCAAGATGAACTCGAAGCGCGCGGACTGGCCTAGCCTCGTAAGCGTGCTTCGCGCAACCTAGAGGAACCTGCCGTTGATTACCCTTAATGTCGATTTAGCCGAACGCAGTTATCCGATTTATATCGGGCAAGACTTATTACAACACGCCGAATTAGTGACCCCGTTTGTTAAAGGCACACAGGTGATGATTGTCAGCAATACCACCGTTGCCCCCCTCTATTTGCAGGCCTGCAAAACGCTGTTTAAAGATTTCGACGTCGATAGCGTTATTTTGCCCGACGGCGAAGAATACAAAAGTTTAGAGGTGATGAACAAGGTGTTCGACAAGCTGATTGAACGCCATTTTGATCGTAAATGTACCCTAGTCGCATTAGGCGGCGGTGTGATCGGCGATTTAACCGGCTTTGCCGCCGCCGCTTATCAGCGCGGTGTGCCGTTTATTCAAATCCCCACCACCCTCTTGTCGCAAGTGGATTCGTCTGTCGGCGGCAAAACCGGCGTTAATCACCCGAAAGGCAAAAACATGATTGGCGCATTCCACCAACCGCAAGCGGTGGTGATTGATACCAACACGCTGAACACCTTGGATGATCGCCAATTATCGGCAGGCCTGGCGGAAGTCATTAAATACGGCTTAATTCGTGATTTACCGTTTTTTGAATGGTTAGAACACAACCTTGAAGGCTTGATGGCGCGCGACCACACCCTGTTAGCCGAAGCGATTCAGCGTTCCTGTCAAAGCAAAGCCGACGTGGTGGCCGCGGATGAAACTGAACAAGGCCAGCGCGCATTGTTGAATCTAGGCCATACCTTTGGTCACGCCATTGAAGCCGGAATGGGTTATGGCGCCTGGTTACATGGCGAAGCCATCAGCGCCGGTATGATGCAAGCGGCGTATATGTCGCAATTATTAGGTGATTTAACCGCAGCGGATGTTGAGCGCATCGGCGCGATATTTAAACGCGCCAAACTGCCGATTTATCCGCCGAACGAACTCAGCAACGAACAATTTATGCACTACATGGCGGGCGATAAAAAAGTGCAAGCCGGTAAAGTGCGTTTAGTGTTATTAAAATCCATCGGCGAAGCCTATATCACCGGCAACTATCCGGCGGAAATGCTGGCTAAGATCCTCACCGACTGGCGGATTTAGCTTGTTCATAATCAAAGGCGCAAGGCTAATACCCGGCGCCTTTTTTGTTTACATCGCATTGAATTAAACGACTTGCGATAGGGGATAACAAGCCGTAGTATTACACCTTTAATTTCAGTAGCGGTGCTTATGTCAAACCCCATGTCCAAGCCAATATCTAAACCGCTATTTCCTTCCATTTTAAACTGGTTACTTGGCGACAGTGAGCGCCCATTTCACTATATCCATCATGCGCTACTATTGGCCGGTGTACTCATGCTATTAAGTGCGGGGATCTTTAATCTGGCCTTTCAAACTGCGCACCCAATTTATGCCTGGGCGTTGATTGTGCTCTCTCCCCTTAATTTACTGATTTGGTATCGCTCGCGCTGGCTTGGCGAATTTAACGCCATGGCAATAGCCTTTGTCTTAGTGGTCAGTCTATTTAATCTACCGCTGAATTGGTTTTTTAACGCCGGTTCGGACGGCCCGACGCTCATGTTTTATTTTGTGATGCTGTTATATGTGATGGCACTGCTTCCCAATTTACGCTTATCGCGCTATGTTCTAACTACCGTTATTTTATTGATGCCAATTGCATTAATCGCTTTAGAAGCGTTTTTTGCCGATTGGGTTTATCGTTATCCAGACGAACAAGCACGCATGGCCGATTTGCTGTTTAGCTATATTGTCGTTGCGCTGGTGTTGTTATTGATTATGGCCGCTTACGGCAAAATGTACCGTTTAGAACGCGACCGTGCGCAAAATCTGGCACAACAACTGGACATCATGGCGCATCGTGATCCTCTCACCGGCTTGTTTAATCGCCGCGCGTTAAAACAACAATTTGAATTATATCAAGCCGATAGTAATGAACTATCGCTTGCACTACTTGATTTAGACCACTTTAAACAACTTAATGATTGTTACGGTCATGATTATGGCGATTACGTGCTGCATCAATTTTCTAAACAGCTCGTCCTAATGGCTGAACTGCATCAGTGTATTGTCACGCGCCATGGTGGAGAAGAATTTATCCTACTCATTAAACAGCCTTTAACGACTACCAAACACGTTATACAAACATTGCTCGAACAGTGTAGACAATCGCCACTTGAAAACGGTGTCGTCACCTTTAGTGCCGGTGTGGTTCAATGTAACACGAATGAATCGCTGGACAATCTCATTCAGCGTGCCGACCGATATTTATACCAGGCCAAAAATAGTGGCCGCAACCAAATTTGCTCCGATTAACCCTTATATCAAACACCTTTCAAAGAGGAATTGTCATGCTAACCAATCTACAACAGCGCTTCAACCATCCGAATGTGCGTTTCTATTTGCGTGACCAATTGGTCATGATTGAACTTAAAAATGACTTTGGCCAAACCACCGTCACCCCCCACGGCGCAACCCTATTAAGTTACATTCCCGCCGGTGGCACGGATTTACTGTGGGTGAGCGACACCGCCATTTATGACGGCACTAAACCCGTTCGCGGTGGTGTACCGGTGTGTTGGCCGTGGTTTGGCGCGTACGATGCAAGCAAAATGGGCGCACATCCAACCGATGCCGCCAAAAAAGCGCACGGTTTTGCACGTTATGAGTTGTGGGAAGTGGAATCGGTCGCCAGCGTCGGCAATGCCACCCAAGTAATCTTAAGCCTCACACCCAATGCCTCAATTGAAAAAGCCTGGCCGTTTGATTTTAAAGTCAGTTTAGCCGTTACCCTTGGCGAAAAATTGACGGTCGAATTAATCGGCGAAAACCGCAGCAACCAGGCCTGGTACGTTACCGAAGCCTTACATACGTATTTCAAAGTCGCCAAAGCACCAGGCCTGGTGGTGGAAGGCTTAGAAGGCAAAACCTACTTCGACAAAAACCAAGGTTTCGCCGCATTCCAACAAACCGACACCTTAAAAGTACACGCACCAATGGACTGTGTGTACGTCGATCACACCTCAGCGGTGGTGATGAAAGATCAAGGCCGTGACATCGTGATGGACAAAATCAACAGCGCCAGCACCATTGTGTGGAATCCGGGCGCAGAAGGCGTCAAAGCCTTTGCCGATATGCCCGACGATCAATACGAATTTATGGTGTGTGTCGAAGCCGGTAACGCCCTGCAAAACGGCTACGAACTCAAAGCCGGCGCCAAACACACCATGGGCATGGTGTTGTCAGCGGTTAAAAAATAATCTTGTTTTGATTTAATGTTAAGTGTAATTCTGTAAACTTTGGGATACAATCTAGCTGTGATTGCGATTTATACGACCGAGCAATTTGATAAATGGTTTGTCGAATTACGTGACAAGCAAGCTAAAGCGCGGGTTCAAGTTAGAATTGATCGCGCTGAGCTTGGTAATTTGGGAGATCATAAAGCCGTAGGTTCAGGTGTGTTTGAAATGCGTATTACTTACGGGCCTGGGTATCGGATTTATTTCAAAAAGCACGGTCATGAAGTTGTCGTTTTACTTGCCGGCGGTGATAAATCAACACAAAGTGATGATATTGCAAAGGCCATTCAACTTGCCTCGGAATTGGAGTTAGAAACATGAAGCTCAAAAAATGGGATAGCGCTGAACATCTTAAAACGGAACAAGATATTGCTCTGTATTTACAGGCTTGCATCGATGAGGCTGGAGAGGACTGGTCTCTTGTAGCAAAAGCATTAGGCAATATTGCGCGCGCGCGCGGCATGACCGATCTCGCAAAAGAAACCGGATTAGGGCGTGAGAGTTTGTATAAAGCTTTATCCGGTGAGGCTAACCCAAGTTTTTCAACCGTGATGAAAGTGATGTCCGCGTTAAAACTAAAGCTGACTATCACGCCTACAGAAACATTGATTCAAGCACATTAATCTTCCAGCGGTAATGGCTTTACCGCTGTCACAATCTTCAAGCTTTCCTTGCACACCTCACCAGAAACGAAAGACCCGCTTGCGCGGGTCTTGGGTTCGGAATATTTAAATCCATTTATTGTAGCAACGGCTCTCACCCCGGAATGCAACAATGAGTGTAATATACCTGCTTAGCGACAAAAATACCCTTTGTATAAGATAAGATTTCAAGGGAATAGCGAGGTATATTCATGGTTAAATCTGAACGTCAAACCAAATTACTGCAAATACTAAAAGATCTACGTTGCGCTAAATCAATGCAAGATTTAGCGCAACGTTTTGGATGCAGTGACAGAACCATTCGACGAGATATTGAAGAACTGATCACTAGACGAGGTATGCCAATATTTATCCATGACAATCAAGTTAGGCCGGATGCCAGCCATTCTGAACGTATAGAAGTAGAAGGTTACTGGTTTACTACCGAGGAAATGAAAGCGCTTATGGCACTCAACCACCTACTTGGCAAACTCTCAAACGGATTGCTCACCCAAGAACTTGCGCCGTTTGCGCAACGTATTGAAGCGTTTCTGGGCGGAAAAGCCCAGGCAGGCCTAGTGGACAAGGTAAAACTTATCGAAATCGCAGGACGACAGGTCGCCGAATCCACCTTTACCCAAGTCACCCAAGCCCTGTACGAATCCAAACAACTGCACATCCAATTTTGGAACCGTGAAACCAACCAAACTAGCCAGCGCGACATCTCACCACAACAACTGGTGCGCTACCGCGACCGTTGGTTAGTTGATGCCTGGTGTCATTTGCGCCAAGACATCCGCAGCTTTTCACTGGAAGCGATTCAACAAATTCAATTACTCGACAAACCGGCACTGCTCATAACTAAACAAGAGCTTGAACAACATTTTGAAAACAGCTACGGCATCTTTGCGGGAGATGCCGAACACCTGGCCACGCTCAAATTCACGCCCTACCTAGCACGTTGGATAAAAGATGAAACCTGGCATCCGCAGCAACAAACCCAATGGCTAGAAGATGGAAGTTATCAAATGATTCTGCCCTATCAACACGACACAGAACTGCTACAAGACATTCTTAAATACGGTGATCAAGTTGAAGTGATCGCACCGCCCGATTTACGGCAAAAAATGCTAGAAAACCTGCGTAAAACACACGCCATGTATTCCAGTGACAAAATTTGTCACTGAGGGGTGGTAAAGTGATTGAACTGTGATTTATGTAAAGTTTTATAGTGAGAACTAAGCAAGTTTAAGGAGCATCACTTTGGAACAACTTACCGACCTAAAAGCCATACTGCACTCGAAACGAGCAAATATTTACTATCTCGAAAAATGCCGAGTCATGCAAAAAGATGGACGGGTTTTGTATCTCACCGAGAATCAAGCAGAAAAACAGTATTGGAATATTCCGATAGCGAATACGACGGTTATTTTACTTGGTACGGGCACATCAATTACGCAGGCTGCCGTGAGGATGTTAGCTTCTGCTGGCGTATTGGTTGGGTTTTGCGGCGGCGGTGGTACACCTTTACTCATGGCTAATGAAATTGAATGGATGACACCGCAGAGCGAATATCGACCAACTGAATATTTACAAGGATGGATGAAATTTTGGTTTGATGATAGTAAGCGGTTGGAAGCGGCAAAACGTTTTCAAGAACAACGTCTGACATATATGGAAAAGGTTTGGTTGGCAGATCGCGATTTAAATGCACAGGGGTTTTTTATTGACGACCAGCTTGTTGAAAAAGCGATGAAACAGTATCGATCTAGTATCAACAGTGTGTTGAGTGTGGCGGAGCTTCTTACTGCTGAAGCACGCTTTACTAAACAGCTTTATGCGTATGCCGCCCAAAAAACACAAAATAAAACCTTTACGCGTGATTTCGATGCCGAGGATTTAGCAAATGGATTTTTAAACCATGGTAATTATCTGGCTTATGGTTTGGCGGCAACCACCTTATGGGTGCTCGGCATTCCACATGCTGTTGCTGTGATGCATGGAAAGACTAGGCGAGGTGCGCTGGTTTTCGATATAGCAGACCTAGTAAAAGATACCTTGATACTGCCTTGGGCGTTTATTTGCGCGAAAGAGCAAGCCACAGAGCAAGAGTTTCGCCAACAATGTTTACAGAACTTTACAAAACATAAAGCCTTGGACTTTATGTTTGAAGCTACAAAACAAATGAGTTTAGAAGGTGAGCATTTATGATGGTCACGTTTGTATCTCAGTGCGAGAAGAACGCACTCCCTAAGACACGGCGTATTCTTGATAGCTTTGCAAACAGAATCGGCAGCCGAACTTGGCAAACGGTCATTACCGATGAAGGTTTGTCGGCGGTAAAAAAATTACTGCGAAAATCGGCAACCAAAAGTACAGCGGTGGCTTGTCACTGGATTAGAAGCCGAAGCCGTTCTGAATTGATTTGGGTGATTGGCAATCGCAATAAGTTTAATGAAGAAGGTATTGTTCCGGTTAATTCAACTCAGCAACCTATCGTTAATACCGAATGGGAAAATGATTGGCACCTACTCCCCTTAATTAAGTCGCTGGCGGCCATAGCGGCATTGTTTCATGACTGGGGAAAGGCATCAGAGTTTTTTCAATCTAAACTGACAGCCAAGTCAGCAAAACCGATTGGAGACCCCTTACGACACGAATGGATTTCGGTCTTATTTTTGCGCGCCTATGTGAATGGACAGAGTGATATACAGTGGCTAGAGCGCCTTGCGAAAGGTGAATTTGACAAGGCAGAGTTACTGCGTTGTGTCGCTGAAGACCACGCCACGCCACTTAGCGATTTACCGCCTGTGGCGGCATCCATTGCATGGTTAATTTTGAGTCATCACCGTCTTCCACAAGCAGAACCATTTCTAGGCGCAGAGCTTAATGAGTATCAACGTTTATTCCAGCTTATTAAATCGGACTGGCACTATCAGAATAAGTATGACGACAGCGAATATAACAAAAACCTGCCACGTTGTTTTGATTATCCACAAGGTTTGCCTAGTGACTCAACGCTTTGGCTAAAGCCCGCTAAAAAGTGGGCGGCTAGATTATTAGCCCAAGAGGCAATACTAGAGCAAACTATAAAAACTGGCGCATGGCGCTGGTTAATGCAGCAATCACGGTTGGTGCTTATGTTGGCGGATCACAATTATTCATCTCGTGATAAAGATGAAAAAATTCAAAACCAGCTGCAACTCTACGCCAACACACAAAAAATAGACGGTAAAAACCTGCTTAAACAAAGTTTGGAAGAGCATCTGCTTGGGGTTATGAAGCAAGCCCTACATATCGCCCATCATTTACCGATGTTTGAAGCGCAATCGCACCAACTTGGTTATGTACAAGATAATCGTGTCTTGAAAAAGAAAAGCCCACCGGCTTTTGCATGGCAGGATAAAGCGGTACAGAAAATACTCGCTTGGCGCGAAGCAGAAACTGCACAAACCACCCAGTTTAACCCGCATCAATTTGGTTTCTTTGCCGTCAATATGGCAAGCACAGGACAGGGAAAAACATTTGCAAATGCAAAAGTCATGCGCGCACTTTCGCATGATACAAAAAGTTTACGTTATATTTTGGCACTGGGTTTAAGAACGCTCACCTTACAAACTGGCGACGAATACCGTCATAAAATAGGCTTGCAAGAGGATGAATTAGCTGTATTGATTGGTTCACGGGCGGTGCAATTATTACATCAGCAAACACAGGACACCAAACAACAGCAAACCGACATTTCTGGTTCAGAATCAGAAGCGCCTTTGATGGACGACGAAATTATTTATGACACACCGATTCCAGAAAGTGTTTTAGACACCTTATTTCAAACGGATAAAAGCATAGCGTTACTGCACGCGCCGGTTTTGGCTTGCACGATTGATCATATTATGGGGGCGACAGAAACCAGTCGTGGTGGGCGCTATATTTTGCCCAGTTTACGACTCATGTCGTCAGATTTGGTGATTGATGAAATTGATGACTTTGTTGGTGATGACTTAATTGCGATTGGCAGACTGGTGCATTTGGCAGGGTTATCTGGTCGAAAAGTAATGATCTCATCCGCGACGATTCCCCCCGATTTAGCAAAGGGCTTTTTTAACGCCTATCAGTCAGGTTGGGCAATTTTTGCTAAAGTAAGGCAAAAAAGCCAAAAGGTCAGTTGTGCATGGATTGATGAATTCACTACCCAAACTCAAAACTTTATTGAGCAGGATGGTTTACTGGTTCAATTTGAGTCTGCCCATAATGCCTTTGTAGAAAAACGCTTAAAAAAACTTAATCAAATAACAGCAAAACGCAGGTTGAAACTGATTGAAATGACCGTTGCGCAGTATGAAAAACAAAAGCCAGACAGCGAAACCGAAACCATTCATCAGTTTTATTTCCATCAAATTCAATTAGCCGCTTTGGCGTTCCATCAACGTCACAGTCAACGAGAGTCAGAAACACAAAAAACGATAAGTTTTGGCGTGGTGCGGGTTGCAAATATTGAGCCTTGCATTCAGCTAAGTCGATATCTGCTGAATAACGCACCTAAAAATACCGAAATTAAAGTTATGGCGTATCACTCACGACAACTTTTGATTATGCGAAATGCGCAAGAACAGCTTCTGGATCAATTGCTAAAACGCAATCCTGATAAACCCGAACAGATTTTTCAACACCCCATAGTGCAGCAGCACATCAAAAACAGCCAAGCCGAAAATATCATTTTTATACTAGTCGCCACGCCAGTTGAAGAAGTGGGACGTGATCATGATTTTGATTGGGCGATTATTGAACCATCGTCTTTGCGCTCTATTATTCAAATGGCTGGGCGAGTGTTGCGTCATCGGACTGTCGAAAAACTAAATGAACCGAATATCGGTGTTTTACAGTACAACCTGAAAGGCTTTGTTCAAGTCATTCAAGCCCCGAAAAAACGCCATCCGGTATTCACCAGGCCTGGTTATGAAGATGAGGCATGTCTTTTAACAAGCCATAACATTGCAGACATTATTGAGTTAAATGCGCTTAACGAACGGCTTGATGCCACGCTGCGAATTACTAGGCCACAAGGCTTAACTCCCAACGCACTGCTTGCGGATTTAGAGCATTATAAAACGCAGAAAGCCTTATTGCCTGAACAAGCTGGACCTGAAACCTTAAAAGGCTGGTTGCAGGGTTTTTGGTGGTTGACTGCAATACCGCAACTGTATGTGCAGTTTCGCAAAGGGCCGCCGCAAACAGCTTTATATTTAACATCAGATGGTAAGGGGGGATGGTCGTTTAAAGAGCGTAACGAAGCGAAGGAATTGGTTGATGTTGAAAAACGCTATGACATCCAGCAGCAAGATGATTTATCCGAGCAAGAAAAAACAAATCTTTGGATGCTCCGTGATTATGCACAGCTACTCAAAAATTCGCCAGAACACTATATGCCATTGGCAGCGGCTATTTTTGGTGAAGTGAGGTTAGATAAATCGCTGCTTGAAAACAAAGCATTAATCTACCAGCCCCAACTAGGGTTTTCCAAGAAATAAGAGGATACATTAATGATAGAACCAGCAATACAAGCATTTTTATCAGAGCGCAAAGAGGCTTGGCTTAAAAAACAGTTGAAGCCAAGTCAGACTGAATCTGAGCAGGCAGAAATTTATGCTGAAGCGGAAGTTTCCTTTTCGCTTGCGCAATGGCTCCCGAATGCCGCGAAACGTGCCAAACAGTTAAACTTGGTTTCTCATCCCGCTAAGTTCACCCACCCCGGCGCAAAAACATCTTCCGTGATTGCACAAACGCCACAAAAAAATGACGGTTTTTTGCGTTTTGGTAATGTTAAAGACATTGAGGAGGATGTATTTGGCAATGCCGCTGCGATTGATGTATATAAGTTTTTATCGCTAAAGCTTTTAGATGGTAAAAGCGTTTTACAACATATTGAGCACGAATCAGAACTTATTCAAAGCCAATTTTCTATACCGACACTTGATTTTGAACAATTGCGAGAGCTGTTCTTGCTTATCAAACAAGATGGTCACCCTGAACCATTAACAAGTGGACAGGTAAAGCAAGTTTACTTCCCTGTTGCGGATGAAACCAACGGTTATCATTTGCTTTCCATATTGAATTCATCCGGCATGATGTTTGCCCTAAAAGACCGAATTAATCAGGTACGTTTTTCTGAAGAAGCAAAGCAGGCGCGTGAAGACCGTAAAAATAAGGCGTATAACCCAAATGGGCTTTATGAAATCTATGACCTGACGGCCATAGGCTTTGGTGGCACGAAGCCACAAAATATCAGCGTGTTAAATAGTTCAAATGGCGGTGTGGCTTTTCTGTTGAAATCTATGCCTCCAGAGTTGGAAGTGCGCAAAGTTCGCTTACCCAAAAATGACTTTTTTAAACAAACGCTATGGGATAAAGACTATGGCTGGATTTTTTCTCGCCTAAATTATTTGCTAAATGAAGATTGGCGTAACAACATGGAGATTCGCCAAAAACGCGACCAAATTTTTCAAGAGGCGGTTTATCAAGCGGCTGAAACACTTTGGCAGGTTCGCGCCCACAACAAAGATTGGTCACAATCCGATACCTATAGCAGCTTGCCTGCTTGGCAAAAAATCTGGCTAGATAATGCGCGTCAAGCTGAGCGTGAACTCGATGAAGCCTATATTGACCAAGCTGTTTCCGCGTTTACAAGCTGGTTTATTACGGCCTTTGAGGAATATTTAAAGAAAGCCGCCATTGTATTTAATGATGTTGATATTCAGCACTTTATCAATGTTGCTGACTTATTTGATGACCAGACCAGCCTGCAAATTAAGGAGGCCTTTCGATGAGCGACGTAAAAAACCTGCTTCTGATTCCTTACATTAAAATTCATAACGCAAATGCGTTATCCAGTAACTTTACAATCGGTTTTCCAGCGATGACCGCTTGGCTGGGTGGCGTACACTTTTTGCAACGAACGCTAGCCGATACCGAGTTTTCAGACATCAAATTTACATCCGTTGCGGTAGCTTGCCACACCATCAAGTTACATACCCACAAAGCTGAAAACGGCTTTATTAGCTCTATTATTGGTACAGGTAATCCATTGGATAAAGATGGCAGTCGCCCTTCTTTTATTGAAGAAGCGCGTTGTGACTTAACCGTATCACTGGTTATAGAACTAAAGAATTGGGGGTTGCATGATTCGGATAAGTTTTTAGATTTAGTCAATCATCGTATCAGGGGCAAAATGAAATTAGCCGGTGGCGATATTCTTTCTGCAAGAGCGGGCAGAATTTATCAGGTCAATTCAACCGAAAGCTTTGCCAAATTGCGTAATGCGTTGATGCCAAGTTACTGTTTAATTGAGCGGCGTGATTTGATGATTAACGCAATGGAACAAGGGGATGACGCTTTAACCGCGTTGTTAGATAGTCAACTATCTCACCGAGCCTGCGAGCAAGATGAGCAAGGCAATGTCACTTGGCATCCTCCCAAACGAAAATACCCCGGCTGGATTGTTCCGATTGCAACGGGTTACCAAGGGCTCACCGAGTTAGGTCAAGCTCAACATCAACGGGATGCGAATACCCCGCATCGATTTGCTGAAAGTGTTTTAACTCTCGGTGAATTCAAAATGCCAATTCGATTTAGCCATTGGGACGAAATGGCTTGGCACTATCATTCTGATACACAAAATAACCTTTACCTATGTCAACAAAACCAACCTAACTAGGAGAATACTCATGTCTAAAAAACTAACCGCATCCGTTCTTGCATTCGAAAAGAAATTGGTACCATCCGATGCTTTTATGTACGGCACAAATTGGGATAACAAAGACGTTAAAAAAACACCACTCGCATTACAAGAGAAATCAGTACGAGGCACGATTTCGAATCGCTTAAAAAAGGCGCTGCAATCCGATCCTGCAAAATTGGATGCCGAAGTAGAAAAAGCAAACCTACAACGTGTAGACAGTTGTGCGCTAGCGCCAGATCAAGATACCTTGGTTCTGAGTTTTACATTAAAAGTGTTAAGTGGCGTCGAGCAACCCTCAGCCTGCAATAGTGAGGAATTTCTTAGTAGCTATCAACAGGCCGCCAAAAACTATATTGAAACCTTTGGTTTTACTGAGTTAGCGAAACGCTATGCGACCAACTTAGCGAATGGACGTTTCTTATGGCGTAACCGTGTTGGCGCAGAGCAGATAGAAGTACAGGTGAAACTGCTTAACAAAGACTCAAGTGAAAGCTGGACATTTAATGCCTTAAATCTAAGTACGCGTGACTTTGATCACGGTGATCCGCAAGTCGCAGAACTCGCGGATAAAATTGCACAAGCGCTAAGCGGTCAAACTGATTTTGTATTACTGCAAATCAATGCATTTGCACAGGTTGGACAAGCGCAAGACGTTTACCCAAGCGAGGAGCTTGTATTGGATAAAAGTAATGCTAAGGGTCAAAAAAGCAAAATTCTTTATGCAGTAAATGGTCAAGCCGCAATGCATTCGCAAAAGATTGGCAACGCAATTCGTGCGATAGATACTTGGTATCCAGGTTTTGAAGAAGTGAATACCGGCGCAATTGCGATTGAGCCATATGGTGCTGTAACTAATTTAGGAAAAGCCTATCGCACCCCCAAAGCTAAAGCCGATTTTTACACACTGTTTGATCGTTTTGCCAATGGTGAAGAATTAGACCGCGAAGAAGATCAGCATTATGTTATGGCGGTACTGGTGCGTGGGGGCGTTTTTGGCGAAAGCGGGAAGGAGTAACGATGAAATACTATCAAGAAATTACCCTCCTGCCATCACCGGAGGTGTCTATTAATTTTTTATGGCAAAAGCTTTATCAACCCTTGCACCTACTCATGGTTGAAACGAAAACGCAGCCAGCGACAGAATGGTTGCGTGTTTCCTTTCCAGAGTATACACAAAGGTTTTTAGGCAAAAAAATGCGTATTTTTGCGGAAACCGAAGCTGTATTGCAAAAGATGGATTTAAAGAAAAAATTTCATAATTATGATGACTATCTACACATTACTCAAATTCGACAAGTTCCCGAAAATGTTAATGGAGTGATAATCTTCAAAAGATACCAACCTAAGCAAAATAGCCAAAGCCATGCAACGCGTTTGGCGAAACGTCACGGCTTGTCGGTGGATGAAGCATTTGGGCTACTCAATGCCAAACCAGCGCAACCCTTGCCCTTTATTAACCTGAAAAGCCTTAGTACTAAACAGGACTATCGCCTGAGGATTCAAAAACAATCTATAGACTCAAGCCAGCAGCAAGAAATAACATTCAATGCCTATGGTTTAAATAATCCAATACCGGATTTTTAGATTTAACCCAAATTTTTAAGCGTTCTTTAAAAACTTGGAAAAACATACACTTACGATGCCAAGGCTTTTTTGTGTGAAAAAGCCAAAAGTAGCGTAAGTTATTGAAAATAAAATTTCTATGTAAGAAAGTTTCTAGTTCGCTGCCGCACAGGCAGCTCAGAAACAACCCAGGCATGGGAGGCCGATTGGATTTTAGTTCGCTGCCGCACAGGCAGCTCAGAAAATGATGTAGCCAATCGCGTTATACAGTACCTCGTTCGCTGCCGCACAGGCAGCTCAGAAAGGGATAAACCTTACCTTCTAATAGAAGACCAAGTTCGCTGCCGCACAGGCAGCTCAG
>Ga0172377_10000803_pt1 | contig 30602 bp, 34 predicted proteins | sample Pumphouse3metaG_FD_119749 | JGI IMG/M metagenome (GOLD analysis project Ga0172377, IMG submission 119749) | Leachate microbial communities from a municipal landfill in Southern Ontario, Canada - Pumphouse #3 metaG | ecosystem: Engineered > Solid waste > Landfill > Unclassified | place: Canada... | reverse complement strand
GTAACGGATGATAAATAACGTTTTAGTTAATCTCTCGTTCCTAAGTTGTGAGCCTGTGAATGAATTGATTTAAATTCACCACAGAGACACAGAGTCATGAAGAATTTTAAAATAAGCAAACCTAAACGTTGAAAGTCTTCGTGTTCTGCGTGGTTTAAAACAATCGATTTACACAACTCATCTGACCCCGTGGGGTGAAATTTTGAGCCTTCGTGTTCTTCGTGACCTTTGTGGTTCAAAAATGAACCCTAGAAAAAAGCCGCCCCGAATGGGTTATTTGAAACATCTTCGGGGGGCGTCAGTTTTAGCTAATCTTTAGCTAATCAAACTTCTTAACATCCACGCATTTTTTTCATGGATTTGCATACGTTGGGTTAATAAGTCGAGTGTTGGCTCATCGTTGGCTTCGTCGGCAATCGCAATAATTTCACGCGCTGTTTTCACGACCGCTTCTTGTCCTAATACCAAGTTACGAATCATGGCTTGCGCATCCGGCTGACCGGCTTCTTCTTTAATTTGGCTGAGTTTTTCAAATGCACTGAATGAACCGGGTGCAAACTCACCTAATGAACGAATACGTTCGGCAATATCGTCAACTGCAGTGAACAACTCGGTGTATTGTTCTTCGAACATGGTATGTAAGGCCGGAAACATCGGGCCGGTGACATTCCAGTGATAGTTATGGGTTTTTAAAAACAGCACGTATGAATCAGCTAATAAACGCGATAAGCCTTCGGCAATCGCTTTACGATGGGATGAGTTGATTCCAATATTGATTTCCATGATGATGCTCCTTTGTTAGGTTGTTTGCCCTTAATGACGAGTGAATGCAGGTTAAAACTCAGCCTACTTTTATGTTGGTCACAGCAAGTAAGCGATGGCGATAGTTAGGCTGATTCGCGTTTTTCCTTTTTCGTTTGTATTTAACTCGTCAAGAGGGTTTTCACTGTTTGCATTTCTATCTTAACGCAATCGGCAGGTGACTGGATTGATTATATTTAATAGCTTAATAAGCTTAAACTATGACGCTGGATTTGGCATGTGTAGATTTGCGCCGAGACCATGTATTCGCGCCTTTACCAGCCGCCAAACGCGTTTTTCAGCCAGCTTATTTGTGTGCCGGTCTGACTCAGAATATCAAAGCGTAATGGTGCATTTTGATACTGGGGATGTTTTTGTAAAAACCGTTGTGCGCAGCGTTGTAGGGCTTGCTGTTTGCGGGCGGTGACGTATTCTTGCGCGTAACCAAAATCGGCATTGCGTCGGTATTTTACTTCGATAATGACCAAGGTGGCGCCATCAAGTGCGATTAGGTCAATTTCGCCGCCTTTGCAATAGACGTTCTGCGCCACTAGGGTTAGGCCTTGTGCGGCTAAATATTGCCAGGCCTGCTGTTCGTAGTCGTGGCCTTGGCGTTTATTCGGGTGCATCGCTTGGGCTCGGCGGGTTGAGTAAGATTTCTTCAAGCAGTACATCGCGCAGGCTGTGACTGTCTGCAGGAGGCAGGGGCGAAAACAGGACTTTTTCTGCGGGGCTAATTTTACCGTTTGCATTGTATTGCGCCCAGAGTAGTTGTGTTTTGATGCGCTGATTAGGGTCTAAGCGCAGGTTGCCACCGGCTGAGTGGATAGCGCATTCTGGGCTGAGCAGGAAAAAATGGCGTGCGAGTTGATAGCTGTCCCAACCGAAGGCTTCAAGGCGCGTACGCAGGGGAGATGGCGTGAGTGCGGCGGCAAGGGTTTGTAAGCTGATATGTTTTAGATCGGGCACCGGGGCGTTGTCGGCTAAGCGTGCAGGGGTGAGTTGACTGGTGCCATATAAGGGTAGGCGCAGCTCATAGTATTCCAGTTGAGGTTGAATCATGGCGACGGCTTGTTCGTTGCCGACTAGGAGTATTGCATCGATATCTTGGCGTGTTCTTGGAAAAAACTCGAGGCTGCGCCCAATCGTTCGGCGCAAATAACCCGCGCGTCCTTCGCTTTTATCGGTGTTTAGTAATTTGGCGATTTCGGCTTTGACGTTGGGGGTGTTCTCGGCAAATAGATGCGCGTTCATGGCAATCGGATGGTCTGCGTTCCAGCGCGTTTGTAATTCGTTGGCTTGACGCTGGTAGCGGTCGGTGGCGAGCAAGGCTGGGCGTTGCACCGCATCCTGTTGTAAACGCTCAATGAGCGCAGCGTTTTCGTCGGTGTTTCGCGGATTAAACTGCCAAAATTCGGTGGCAACATCGAGGTCGTTTAGGCCAATCATGTCGTCGACACCGGCTTGGGCGAGGGCGTTGAGTTCAGGTTGGGTAAAGGGGCCGATGATTACGCGGGCGCCTGCTTGTTTGGCTTGATGATAAAGCGCCACGACGTCATCTTGTTCTTTGAGGTCAAAAAACAGCAGGCTGTGTGGTGAGTTGGTTTGCCAATAGGCTTTGAGCAGTCCGGCGCGAACTTGTTCGCTAATTGCGCGATAGCGTTCGGTAAACGGTAGGATAACGCCGGTAGTCGGGTAAAGTTTGTTGCGATCGAATTCGGCGATAAGCTCATCGAGCAAGTGGCGATTAAACCAAGTTTGTTCGAGCAGTTGGCGTAGGTCTTCGAGTTCGCGTTTATAGGCGTAGCCTTGCGCTTCGGCGGCTTGCAGTAACCAACCCCAATCTTGGTAGGTTTGTTCGTCACTTTGTGCCAGTTGCGCACGCGCGGCGCTGTCGAGTTGCTGTAGGGTTTGCCAAGTGTCGCGTTCGAGCCGGGCTTGTTCGGCATCATCGGCTTGTAGCCAAAGTAGGCGGCTGTAGTCGATAAACGCCAGCCATTGTTGGTTTTGTTTTGCGTATTGACGCTTTGCTTCCAGCCCTTCTCCCGGTGGTGGCGTGGTTTCGATTGGCGCGCTTATCGGGGTAATTGGAACAGGGGGGGAACTGACTTCAGGTGCGCTGGGGGGAGTGCTACAGGCACTGAGCAGTACAATCGGGAAAAATAACGCAACACGGTTTAAGTTCATGGTTCAAGCCCGTTGAGGTTGGGTTTTGTTTGTGCGTGCCTTGTGGTTACAATAGCGGCTTATACGCAGATGAAATAAATAGGTTTAATTATATATGCAAATGGTTGAAAAGGGAGTGCTTTACGTGGTGGCAACGCCGATTGGTCACTTGGCGGATATTAGCGCGCGTGCTACTGAGGTGTTGGCGCAGGTGGATTGGATTGCGGCGGAAGATACGCGCCATTCGGCCAAACTATTAGGGCATTTAGGCTTGCACAAGCCGTTAATCAGTTTGCATGAACACAATGAGCGTGAACGGGTGGAAATGCTGCTGCAGCGCTTACAACAGGGGCAAAGCGGTGCGTTGATTTCGGATGCGGGCACGCCGTTAATTAGTGATCCGGGCTATCATGTGGTGCGTGCGTTGCGTGAGCAAGGTTTAGCGGTGTGTCCGATTCCGGGGCCTTCGGCGTTGGTGTGTGCGTTGTCGGTGGCGGGGTTGCCGACTAATCGGTTTAGTTATGAGGGGTTTTTACCGGCAAAAGCGGCCAAGCGGTTGGCGCATTTGTCGGCATTGGCAAGCGACTCGCGCACCTTGGTGTTTTATGAGTCGCCACATCGGTTAATGGATACCTTGGCGGCGATGATTGAGGTGTGGGGAGGTGAGCGGGAGATTTGTGTGGCGCGTGAAATGACGAAACAGTATGAGCAGTTTGTGGCGGCGTCGTTGGACGAGGCGTATGCGTATTTTTTAGCTCATGAGGATAAAGTTCGTGGGGAGTTTGTGTTGGTGGTGGCTGGGGCGGTGCAGGTGGAGGCTTGTGATGCGACGCAGTGGGATGGCTTAATTAGGTTGTTGTTGGCGCAGGGGGTGGCCGTGAAGGCTATTAGCGAGGTCGTGGCGTCGTATTTTGAGGTTAAAAAGAAAGCGGTGTATGCGCGGGTGTTGGCGCTAAAATCGCTTGTTGAGGCGGAATAAGGAGCGAGTCATGCAGGTGTTTTCTTTGCGTCAAACTCTCACGCGGCGCTTTGCATTGGGCCTGTTTGGTCTAATGTGTCTTGCTTGGGGGCTGGGTTTGTTGGCGATTCATTACGCGGTTGAGCGGGTTCATCTTATTGAGTTAGAGCGTGATACGCAGGCGTTGATTGAGCGTTTGAGTTGGACGCAAGATGGGCAGATGCTTTTGGTTACCGATGGCTTGCGGGTAAATTATGATAAGTTGTATTCGGGGCATTATTTTGTTTTGCACGCGCAACGCACTACCTTGCTGCGTTCGCCGTCATTGGGCGACTTTTCGTTGCAATTAAAGGCGCGTACTGATGCAACGGTGGATGTGTTTGAGTTGCCTGGGCCGTTAGATAGTGTGTTGCTGGTGCGTTTTTCTCAGCATTTTGTCGATGGGCGTTGGATTGAGTTGGCGGTGGCTGAAAATTATACGGATGTGAAAGCCGCGCTGTGGCGGTTTATGGTCGCGTTTTCGTTGGTGATGGTGACGATGTTTGGCGTGATTATGTTGATATTTTGGCGTGGTTTGCAGCGCGGTTTTGCGCGCGTGCCTTGTGCGACATCGCAGTTGGGGTTGCAAACGCTGCAAACGAATTTGCTTGGCGCAAAGATTGCGTTGGAGTGGTTACCCTTGGCTGATCGTTTACATCAAGCATTGATTCAATTACATGCGCATTCTTGGCGTCAGCACGCTTCGTCAAGCGCCTATGAAAGCGTATGGCCGTTGGATTTACATCGTTTGTTAGAGACATATCAGGTGCGTGCGCCGCATTTGCGGTTTCAGTTTCGCTACGATATGGCGCCCGCGCATTGGCTTATTGGGCAGGAGGATATGCAAGCGGCATTGCGTAGTCTGTTGGATAACGCGGTGGCTTGGGCGAAAACGGAGGTGCATATGGTGGTGCAGCATCAAGATGATAAGTTATGTATTCGGATTGAAGACGATGGAGAGGGTATGGAGCCGGCGCGTTTAGAGCAGATTCAGCAACGCACTCAGGCCAAAGCCCTTGGTGAGGCGAATACCGGTTTGCGTTTGCTTGAGGAAATCGTTTACGCCTATCAGGGGCGATTAAGTTTTGAGGGGAGTAAGCGTTTAGGCGGTTTGTCGGTATTGTTGTGCTTTGATCGTCCAAACTTTGAATATTAAGGTGCTGTTATGTTGTTTAACTAGGGTTGGTTGACCATTTCTTTTTGAACCATAGCGACACGAAGGCACGAAGTTTTTTAAGTATTAAATCATTGTTTTTTGGAGATGAGGGTGTGCAGCGTAAATTCAAATTGCCGTTATTATTTGAACCGCGCTTTTTTAATCAATCACTTACATCAAAATGTCAACAGGTTTTAGGCTATTGCCAATAGGTTGGCGCTAGATGCGGCTAATTAGGCGATGGGTATAATAGCGACGGCAATGCTAAAGTAAATCAGGATACCGATAATATCGGCCATCGAGGTAATCAGGGGGGCGCTGGCGGTAGCGGGGTCTATGCGCAGTTTACTGAGTAAAAACGGTAGGCTCATGCCCATTAAGCTGCCCACGACGACGACCGCGACCATGGATAGGCCGACCACCCAAGCGAGCGCTTCGCCGCCTTGCCAAAAGCCGATGAGGGCAATCGCTCCCCCCATTGTTAGGCCTAGCGCGGCCGCAACCGACACTTCTTTAAATAGTAGCTTTCCCCAATCAGCGAGGCGTACATCACCAGTCGCCAGCGAGCGTACCATGAGTGTGGACGATTGCGCACCGGCGTTGCCGCTGCTGCCAATAATGAGTGGTAGGAAAAACACCAGCGCGACAACTGCGGCAATCATGTCTTCAAAGGTGGCAATCGCCAGGCCTGCAAAAATATTCACAAACACAAGCAGTAGCAGCCAGCCGATGCGTTTGCGGTAGAGTAAAAACGCACCGGCATCGTTGATATTGAGGTTAATCACGCCGACCGAGCCCATTTTATGAAAGTCTTCGGTGGTTTCGGCTTCGGCGACGTCTAATATATCGTCCACGGTGACCATGCCGAGCATTACGCCTTCGTTATCCACTACTGGCAGGGCGTTTAAGTCGTAGTGTTGCATCATGTTAACGGCTTTTTCGCGATCCTCTTGCGCATGAATATAAATCACCCGATGGTCCATGAGTTGTCGAATGAGCATGGTGGGATCGGCAGCGAGCGCGAGTTTGCGAATGTGGAGGGCATCGGTAAGGCGTTGTTGTTCATCGGTGATAAACAGGGTGTTCATGCGGGTGCTGTCTTGATGGAGGCTGCGCAAGTAATTGAGCGCTTGTTCAACGCTCCAGTTTTCAGGGATGGCAACATAATCCGGGCGCATTAAGCGGCCAACACTTTCTGCTGGATAGCCTAATAGCAGTTGTACTTCTTTAAGTTTGTCATGGGGGAGGCGTTGGGTTAGCGCTTGTACAATTTCGGCGGGTAATTCGTCTAAAAACGCAGCACGGTCGTCGGCATCAAGGTTTTTGACGAGGTGGAGGGCGTCTTCGTCGCTTAGCGTGCCCAGTAGGTCTTCTTTTTCCGCGTGCGGTAGATAGGCAAACACTTTCGCCGCTGTTTTGCGCGGTAAGGTGCGAAAAAATAAGATTTGCGTTTGCTTGGCGAAGTCTTCAAGTAAGCTGGCGATGTCTTGTACTTCGAGTTGCGCAATACGCTGGCGTACGCTGTCGAATTGGCGCGCATTGAGTAGGGCTTCGAGCTCACGCAAGCGGTCGAGATGTACTTTGTGGCTGTAGTGGGGTTCGTAATTCCAAGGGTAAGTCATGCGCTTAGGCCTAAGGTCTGTTGACAGTTTGTTTTGGGCCACGATGGCTAGGGTTGCACCAACTGGTCGAGGCGCTGATAACGCGGCGCACGTTTGAAGTTCCGTGGTTTAATTGTCGCTATTGTAACAGGCGCGAGTATAGCACGCGAGTATGACAAGGCGGTGACAGCACAGGCCTGCCAATTTGGGTCTCTAAGACGGGCTAGATAAACAGATAGATTAGCAATAAGCCGAGGGCGAAACGATACCAAGCAAACGGTGCCATGCCGATACGATTAATCCATTTTAAGAAAAGCGCAATCACTAAATAGGCGCTGGCGAAAGCGATCAGCGTGCCGCCTGCGAGAAATTGCCAGTGGATGGGGAGGTCTGATTCGATGAGGTCGATGAATTTGAGTATGCCTGCGCCTAAAATCAGCGGAATGGCGAGTAAAAATGACAGGCGGGCAGCCGCTTGGCGGGTGAGGCCGATTAATAGCGCGGCGGTGATGGTGATGCCGGAGCGCGAGGTGCCGGGAATAAGCGCGAGGGCTTGGGCAAAGCCGATAATGGCGATGTCTTTGTAGCTGAGGGTGTGCTCGTCGCGGATTTGTTTGCCTTTGACATCTGACCACCACAGTAGCGCGCCGAAAATAAGGGTGGTTGCGGCGATGATTAAGGGGTCTCGCAATGATTGTTCAATACCGTTGTTGATTAAAAAACCGAAAAATATCGCCGGTAGCGTGGCGAAAATAATAACCCAGGCCAGTCGGCTATTGGAGGTTACGCGGCGCGTTATCAGTGAGCTAGACCAGTCGCGTGTCATTCGCCAAAGGTCTTGGCGAAAATAAAGGATGACCGCCAGCAGGGTGCCGACGTGGACGGCGACATCGAAGGCTAAGCCCTGATCTGGCCAACCCAGTAGTTGGGGTAGTAAAATCAAATGGCCGGAACTGGATATGGGTAAAAATTCGGTGACGCCTTGAATAAGTGCCAACCAAATAACTTGTATCCAATCTAGCGTAGGTTGCATTTTGGCTCCTTTAAATCATTATCTTGGCTGATTACCAAGGCGCGCGCAGCGGGTTTTATCTGGGCATTTAATGGATGCCGCTATTTGTTTTGTTAGTTCGCCCAATCGTCTTTTTGCAGGCCTGCTTAAAGTTGGTGGCGTAAATCGCGCAGCTTAAAACCGATGAGCGCGAGGTCGAGTTGTTTGCTCAGCGCGATCACTTTAAAGTTTTCGCCCATCTCGTTGGGTAGGGTTAGCGTTTTAATTTGTTGCGCGATTTTGAGTTGTTCTGTGACGGTTGCATCAGGTTGTTCTGCCATTTCAAGTAAGCCAGTAGCCATTAAAAAATGGGCTTGGGTGGTATAGCCGGCAACTTTGAATTTGGCGTCAAACGCCGCTTCGGCCACGGCGGTAAAATCCACGTGGGCGGTGATGTCTTGCAACCCCGGATAAAAGAAGGGGTTGCTATGGGCGCGATGTTGATAATGGCAGCGCAGTGTCCCCATGTGGCGTGCCGGTTGGTAATATTCGTGGCGCGGATAACCGTAGTCGATTAACAGCACTAAACCGGCGCTCAAAAAGTCGCTAATCGATTGCAACCAGGGCGCGATGTGTAAATTCACTTCGGTGTGATAACCGCGCTCGGATGGTTCGCCGATGTGTTTTAGCAGCTGATTGGCAAAGCGTTGCAGCGCCGGTTGGGTAATGGGTTGGTATTGCCAGTCGAATTGTTGCGTGGTTTCGTTCCAAACAACAAACGCATGCGATTGTTGCGCCGGTTCGAGTTTGATGCATTCAACCGGCATCGCGTCTAATACTTCGTTAGCGAGGACGACGGCCTGCAGCGGTTGGCTGGGGAGTTGATCAAGCCATACCACTTTTTGTGCGAGATGGGCGGGGAGTGTTTGCAGCGTTTGTTGTTGAGTCTGTTTTAAATCGCCGCTGAGTTCGATAATAAAATAGTGGTCAAATTTTGCTTCGAGGCGATCAAGTTCAAGCAGTATATCGCGTGCCATTATTCCGCGTCCGGCGCCAAATTCGATAAGATTGGGCGTGCCGAGTTGACTGAGCGCTTGTTGCGCTTGGCGTGCTAGGCAACGCGAAAATAGCGGCGAGATTTCCGGCGCGGTGATAAAGTCGCCTTGTGCGCCGATTTTAGGTAATCCGTTGGCGTAATAACCTAGTCCTGGGGTGTAGAGCGTTAGTTGCATAAATTGCGCAAACGCGAGTTGGCCATGACGTTGCAGATGTCGGCGAATTTTGTCGCTCAGTTGCACGCTGCGTTGTTTTGCGTTGTCATTCGGTTCTGGAAGGGCTTTATTCGGTTTGGCGGTCATTGATTATCGGCGTTTTATTAGAATTAAGCGCGCTATTATAGGGGAACTTCGTGCTTGCGCCTAGTGTGTTTTGCGCTAGGGTGACGGTCTATTTTATTTGTCGTGGTTGCTTTTTAGACGGTAGCTGAGCTGAGATTGCGTAGAATCATGGTATCCGCGCCTGGATTGGCAGGCCTGCTGAACGTTTTGGCCGTTTTTAAGCGTTTTAAAATGACGTTATTAGATACTTTTAACTAAAAGTCGTTAAAATGACGTGCGTAAGCTATTTTGGGGATGAGGAAATTTATATGAAAGTCGGCATTCAAAAAGTCCATGAAAATGAGTGGTTGGTGCAGTTTGGCTGTGCGGTGATGCGCCTTGACCGTTTTTCGCTGGAATTGCTCAATATCACGCTGGAGCATATGCTGGCGTTAGAGCATGGCGAAAATCATTCGACGTTAAAAAGTTATGTCAAATTGGGGTTAAAACTCAAACAATTAAGTCCGACCGATATGCAGACGATGATTCGTCATGCCTCTAATAGTGATTTGGTGATTTTGATGGCGCTGGCAAAAGATCCTGAGCTGAATGAGAAGATTTTTCAAAATGTCGGCGGCATTTTAGCCAAACAAATGGAGTCGGACCTGTTTAATAACCCACTGCCCGACGTTCAGCAGGCGAAAGAGGCGATTAAGCGTTTGGTCGAGAAAATGTTTGAACTCGATAGCAAAGGCCAAATTGAATTTATTGATGCGTCTACGCAGTATATTTGAGGCGAATACATGGAAATTAAAGCGAAGCGTCAAGCCAATGGCGAATATATGATTGAAATCGGCCCGGTGATTTTTAATTTACCGCAACCGGTGGTCGAGGCGTTGCATCAAGTGATTAACGACCGCGGTAATAAACAAACGCCTGCCGATAAAGCGCGCACCGAAAAACGCTTGGCCGCTTATCGAAGTTTGGCGAATAAACTTGCCGTTATTGAAGACCCGTTGATGCAAAGCTTGCTGACTCAAATTCGCCCAGAGCAAATGGTAACTTTGGCGCGTATGGCCAGTGATGACTCGGTGTATCAGAAAATTGTGCGTAATCTATCGCGGCAAAATGCGCGTCAGTTCGAAGAAGATTTTGCCCGTATTAGTAAAATCAGCGTTCATCAGGCTAGCAGCCAAATGGAGTTGATGTTGCCGATTTTGAAAAAAGCGATTCAAGCACGCAAGCAAATCCAAGCCCAAGGTTAGCGAGCTATGCGTTAGACGTGTTTTGTGCATGGCAAAGTCAAGGCTTAATCTGTGCGCTCACGGTAGAGGCTAAGTCCAACATCTTTCGCGTTAGTGATGGCTTGTGGCTTATGTAGAGTTAGTTTCACCGCATCCAATACGCCAAATTGTTGAAATAAATGACTAATCAGCTGTTGTGCTAGGGTTTCCAATAGCTCAAATTGCGTGTTTTTGCAAAGGGTTGCAAGGCTTTGCGCGACGGCGGCATAGTCGAGGGTATCGCCGAGTTGATCGGTTTGTCCCGCTTGTGCCAAGCTGCGGTAAAGTTGCACATCAATATACACGGGTTGCGTTTGACATCGCTCCCAAGGATGCACCCCTATCACCATGTCGATTTTTAAACCTTCAATAAAAATACAGTCGCGCTCGGCTTGCTTCATGTCGAATTCCGTTTAATGCTAGAATATTGGCCTTTTATTTTATAGGAAATTGCCTCCGATGAACGAATTCTTCTGGTTAGCAGGCCTGGTGATGGCGGCGTATGTATTAGGCTCGATTTCATCAGCCATTATTGTGTGTAAGCTGATGGGGTTGGGCGATCCGCGTGAAGCCGGTTCCGGCAATCCCGGTGCCACCAATGTGTTGCGCATAGGCGGCGACAAGGGTAAAACCGCGGCGGCCATTACACTCGCAGGTGATATGCTCAAAGGCGTCATCCCCGTATTAATCGCGCATGCATTGAATCTTATGCCGGCCGCCATTGTATTGGTTGGTTTTGCCGCGTTTATCGGTCACCTCTATCCGGTATTTTTTCAATTTAAAGGCGGAAAAGGCGTAGCGACGATGATGGGTGTGTTGTTGGCGCTCAATTTTTGGGCGGGTTTAGCGGTCGTTACCACTTGGCTGTTTGTCGCCAAGGTATTAAAAATTTCTTCCCTATCGGCATTAATCGCCAGTTTGTTAGCACCGGTTTACCTGTACTTCATTAGCGCCGAACTCACTTGGGTTGCTATCGCCACATTGATGACATTGATTCTATTTTGGCGACACCGCAGTAATATCCGCCGCTTACTGAATGGCGAAGAAAGCCTGATAAAAACCAAGTAAACGCGCATAACCAGGCCTGGTTAAAGCCTGGTTGTGGTGAAGTGAACCTTTAGGGATTGACGGGTTTTTGCATCCGTTGTTGGTGTTGCTGTTTGTGTTGCTGGTGCTGTTGCATACGTTGTTGATGTTGTTGTTTTTGCTGTTGATGGCGTTGCATATTTTGTTGATGCATCTGCATTTTTTCGTCACGTATCTGTTGGTTATCTTCACGCATTTGCTTTTTTTCTTCGCGCATTTGTTCGCGTTCGCGTTTTATTTTTTCGCGCTGTTGTTCACGCTGCTGTTGCATTTGTTGGGCTTGAGCTTTGGCGGCTTCGCCAATACTGGGGTCGGCGTATACCTTGTGTGCGCCTGTGAGTGCAAGGCTAAAAATCAAGGCAAGATGAAGTTGTTTTGACTGTAGCATGATAATTTCCTAGGGTTGTGAGTGGCAAGGTGGGTGTAAGCTGTCGAGCGGCCAGCGTGCTTTGGCGGCAAAGTCAAGATCGTTATGTTCTCCGGCCAGCAGTCTTTGTGCGCCGGCATAGGCAATCATCGCGCCATTGTCGGTACAGAACTCGAGGCGCGGATAAAAAGCCTGTCCTTTGCGTTTGGTCATGAGTTGGTCAAGTTTGTAACGGATTTCTCGGTTGGCGCTAACCCCGCCGGATACAACAAGCCGGTTTAGGCCTTCTTGTTCAAGTGCGCGTTTACATTTTATGGTGAGGGTGTCGGCGACGGCCAGTTCGAAGGCGCGGCAAATATCGGCACGGGTTTGGTCGGTGTCGTCACCTTGTTGTTGTGCTTTTTGCCAAGTATTGAGGCTAAAGGTTTTTAAACCGCTAAAGCTCATATCTAGTCCGGGGCGATCCACCATTGGGCGCGGAAAGTGGTAGCGCGTTTCGTCGCCTTGTAGAGCAAGCTTTGAGACTATGGGCCCGCCCGGATAGCCTAAGCCGAGCATTTTGGCGGTTTTGTCAAACGCTTCACCTGCGGCATCATCCAATGTGTCGCCGAGCAGTTTATAACGACCGATACCATCAACACGAATAATCATGGTGTGACCGCCGGATACGAGTAAGGCGATAAAGGGAAAGGCGGGCGGGCGGGGTTCGAGCATGGGAGCAAGTAAATGGCCTTCCATATGATGTACGCCAATCGCCGGAACGTCCCATGCAAAGGCAAGGCTGCGCGCTATCGCGCCCCCGGCCAGTAGCGCGCCGATTAACCCCGGCCCTTTGGTATAGGCGATAGCGTCAATTTTAGGTTGGTCGGCTTGTTGAAGTGCTTGCTGTATTAGGGGGATGAGTTTGCGAATATGGTCCCGAGAAGCCAGTTCGGGCACGACCCCGCCGAATTCGGCGTGTAGGGCAACTTGGCTGTAAAGTGTGTGGCTGAGTAGTCCGCGTTGGCTATGGTAGACGGCAACGGCCGTTTCGTCGCATGAGGTTTCGATACCTAACACGGTGATAGCAGGGGGGGTAGACTGGTTGGACATGATGAACTCGTTTTGCTTTAGTAAGTTTCAGCGATGATTTTAACAAAATTATTTGCAAATAAGGTCAGGCAAAATTATAATCTTGCTCTTTATTAATCCCGCTTGGGATAAAACCGAAATTTTTTTCAATTAATTCAAAGAAGAAGCTTTATGCCAATTGTAAAAGTAAGAGATACCGAACCATTTGACGTGGCCCTACGTCGCTTTAAGCGTGCTTGTGAAAAAGCAGGCGTGTTAACCGAGTCACGTAAGCGTGAATTCTATGAAAAACCAACCTGGGCGAAAAAACGCATGAAGGCGGCCGCAGTTAAGCGTTTAGCGAAGCGCTTGTCGCGTGAGCGTCGTCGTTTGAACGGTCGTCCGTTTTAAGACGGGTTGGCGAGTCAATGACAGATTATAAAGCCAGCTTAACCGAAGAAATGAAGCGCTGCATGAAGGCGGGCGAAAAAGAGCGCTTGATGGTTGTGCGCTCGTTGCTTGCCGCTATCAAACAGCAGGAAATTGACCAGCAGTTGACTTTGGATGATGCGCAAATTTTGGCCGTGCTGGATAAGGCGTTAAAGCAACGTCGTGATTCCTTGGCGCAATATACTGAAGCCGGACGCGAAGATTTAGCTGAGCAAGAAGCTTATGAAATTTCGGTCATACAAAGCTTTATGCCCCAGCCGTTAGAGGAAGGCGAAATTGCGCAGATGGTTGCCGAAGCGGTTGCACAAGTTGGGGCGAGCTCTATGCAGGATATGGGCAAGGTAATGGCTTTGCTTAAGCCGAAGATGCAAGGGCGCGCGGACATGGCAGTCGTGAGTCAAAAAATTAAAGCCAGTTTAAGTTAGTTTTATATACTGCGTTATCATTGATAAAACCCGTTGACGTTATGTTAATGGGTTTTTTGTTTTTTATCTCTTCCTTTTGCGCTAGAGGTGTTCATGCCTTATAAGGGTGCGATTCCACGTGAGTTTATTGATACGTTATTGGCGCGCGCCGATATTGTTGAGGTCGTGAATCAGCGTGTTCCGCTTAAAAAAGCGGGCGTGACTTATAAAGCCTGTTGTCCGTTTCATCAAGAAAAAACCCCTTCATTTAATGTTAATCCACATAAGCAGTTTTACCATTGTTTTGGTTGTGGCGCACACGGCGACGCGTTGAAGTTTGTTATGGATTATGACGGTTTATCGTTTGTGGAGGCGGTAGAGTCGCTGGCCGCCAGTTTAGGGTTGGAGGTGCCGCGCGAAAAGCAAACCCCTAAGCAGCGTGAGCAAGCGAATAAGTCGCGTGATTTGTATGATGTGATGTTGTTGGTGGCGAAATTTTATCGTCAACAATTGCGTGATCATCCGCAAGCCGAAGCGGCGAAGGATTATTTGCGCGCGCGTGGGTTAACTTCGGCGATTGCGCAAGCGTATTTTATTGGTTTTGCTCCACCGGGTTGGGATAGTTTGGTGGCGGGCTTGAAGCCGGATGCAGCATTTAAGGCTCAGCTTATTGAGTTGGGTTTGTTGGTGCAAAAGGACGACGGTCAAACTTATGATCGTTTTCGTCATCGCATTTTGTTTCCAATACGTGATGGTCGTGGACGAGTCGTGGGGTTTGGTGGGCGTGTGTTATCGGCAGATGAGCAGCCAAAGTATCTGAATTCGCCGGAAACGCCGATTTTTCATAAAAGCTATGCGCTGTATGGCTTGTATGAGTTGCGTCAGTCTCGACAAAAATTCGACAATATTTTAGTGGTCGAAGGCTATATGGATGTGGTTGCGTTGGCTCAGTTTGATGTGCGCAATGTGGTGGCGACCTTGGGGACGGCGACAACACAAGAGCATTTGCAGATGTTGTTTCGCCAAACGCATGAAATTGTGTTCTGCTTTGATGGTGATAATGCTGGCTTGAAAGCGGCTTGGAAGGCGTTGGAGTTGGCTTTGCCGATGATGGAGCAGACGCGTTCGGTAAAGTTTTTGTTTTTACCCGATGGGGAAGATCCTGATTCAATGGTGAGAAAAGAAGGGGCACAGGCGTTTCGCCGTCGTGTTAGTGAGGGGCAGACTTTGTCGCAATTTTGGTTGCTTGGCTTGCAAAATAAACTCAGCGTCCCTATAGCTTATCAGGAAGGGCGTGCGCAGTTGGTGGCGTTGGCGCAGCCGTATATTCAGCAGGCGCATGGCCTGTATCAGTATTTGCTGGTGGAGGCGTTGGCGGAGTTGGTAGGGTTGCCCGCTTGGCGTTTGGAGAAGCAGTTGGGGGTTCGAAGCGGGTTTGCTACCTTTAAGCCCGGTACTGATAAGCGTGCGAATGTAGCGTCCGATGTGCCGCAGGTGATGAGTTTGGCTAAGCACTTGGTGTGTATTTTGCTTAAACGGCCGGATTGGGCGAGTGCGTGTGAGGCGTTTATCGGTTTGCCGTTGAGTCAGTCGCAGCGACGTGATGATCGTTTGTTGTATGGGGTGATGCAGGTATTGCTGACCACATTTGATGCGGCTGAGGCTGTTGGCTGGATGCGCCAGCATTTTGCGCAAGAATATGCGTTTATTCAAGCGCGTGTTCTGCCGGACGACGACGAGGCTTTGAAAGTTGAATTTGAACAAACAGCGATTCGTTTGCTTGATGAGTTGGAGGCGTTGAGTTTGGCGCAGCAGGGGTTGAATGACCATACCCTTAAAGCGTTACAAGTTTTTTTTGCACAGCGTAAGCGACAGTAGATTTGAGTGCAGAATCCAGCAATCGTTGGGGTTGTATCTTAGTGTTCGGCGTTAGTTGGGGTTAAAAAACAAAATAACACTATGTTTTTTTGTATAATTTAGGGTTCGGTTTTTGGATGACAGGCCGGGCGAAGGTCCGCTTTAGTAGCGTTATTTGAGGCAAACATGACAAAAGTAGAGAGAAAACAGCAGTTAATTGATTTGATTGAGCGTGCCAAAGACTTAGGCTATCTCACCTATGCGGATGTAAATGACGTTTTGCCCGACGATATTGAAGAAGATCAACTCGGCCAGGTATTAACGATTTTGCGTGACTTTGGTATTCAATTATTTGATTCCGCACCGGATGAAGATGAATTAATTACCAAAGAAGGCGGTGCATTTGACGAAGCGGCGGCGGAAGCGGCAATTTTAGCTTTGGCGGAAGTGGATTCCGAATTTGGTCGAACCACCGATCCTGTGCGGATGTATATGCGTGAGATGGGTTCGGTTGAACTGCTAACGCGCAAGGGCGAAATCGAAATTGCCAAACGCATTGAGTCGAGCATTCGCGATATGCTGGACTCGCTGTCTAAATATCCGATGTGTGCCGAAAAAATCCTTAAAACATTCCAGAAAATGGATGATGGTGAAGGCAAGGTTGCCGATGTTATTCAGGGATTTATTGATCCGAATGATTTAGCGGATGTCGATGTCGAGGATTTAAACGCCGATACCGAAAGCAATGCCGAACCGAAAGACGATACTATTGACCCGGCGTTGATTGAGGCGTTTTTGGCCGAGTTGGAAAAGTTGCATCGTGATGCAGTTAAAGCCGAAGATACGCATGGCTCAGGTGATCCAAAAGCGAAAAAGAAACGTCAATTGGTCGTTGACCATTTGCGCACCGTGCGTTTAGTGCCGCTATTTACCAATGGCGTTATTCGTGATATCAAATCTAAAATTGCCGCTATTCGTGAACAAGAACGCGTTATCGTCAATTCAGTGGTACGTAAAGTCGGTATTCCGCGTGCGAAGTTTTTAGAATCGTTTGTGGGCGCAGAGGCGGATGCGGCTTTAATTGATAAATTAGTCGAAGCTTTCCCGAATAAAGCCGAGGGATTGGAAGAGGTGCGCACGGAAGTAAAACGCGCCCAAAAACGTCTTGCCTTGATTGAAAAAGCTGAAAAAATGGGCATTAGTTATTACAAAAATGTCTATAAAGACCTGAGTAAATCCGAGTCGATGGCGCGTGCCGCTAAGCGTGAAATGATTGAAGCCAACTTACGTTTAGTTATTTCGATTGCGAAAAAGTACACCAACCGTGGTTTACAGTTCTTGGACTTAATTCAAGAAGGCAATATCGGTTTGATGAAAGCGGTGGATAAGTTTGAATATCGTCGTGGTTATAAGTTTTCGACCTATGCAACCTGGTGGATTCGCCAGGCGATTACGCGTTCGATAGCCGACCAAGCACGCACGATTCGTATTCCGGTTCATATGATTGAGACCATCAACAAGCTAAACCGCATCCAACGTCAGTTATTACAAAAAATGGGGCGCGAACCCACCCCGGAAGAACTGGCTGAAGAGATGGAAATGCCGGAAGACAAAATCCGTAAAGTGATGAAAATCGCCAAAGAACCGATTTCGATGGAAACGCCCATTGGCGACGATGAAGACTCGTCATTAGGTGATTTTATCGAAGATTCAAACATTCTTTCCCCGGCGGATTCCGCTGACTTGGAAGGCATGAGCGAAACGGTGAGAGAGATGTTGAGTACGTTAACAGCGCGTGAAGCAAAAGTGTTACGTATGCGTTTTGGTTTGGGCATGAACACCGATCACACCTTGGAAGAGGTAGGTAAACAGTTTGATGTGACACGTGAGCGTATTCGTCAAATTGAAGCGAAGGCATTGCGTAAGTTGCGCCATCCTAGCCGTGCCGAAAGATTGCGCAGTTTCTTAGAATGATTCGCTTTAAATTTCATTAAAACTCGTTATAATAGGCGACTTTCAGCGCATCGTGCGCTGGTCGCCTTGTCTATTTGGGCCCCTAGCTCAGTTGGTTAGAGCACACGACTCATAATCGTTAGGTCCCCGGTTCAAGTCCGGGGGGGCCCACCATTTTACCCCCTTCGTTAATCTTTTTAGATGCCATTCAACACGTTATTGTTTGCAGTTCATTTTTGCATAATTAACAGAATCACCAGGCCTGGTCGTTGTGATGAGTGTGGTTCATCACCGCATGATTCGTTGGCTGATTTTTATCTATTCGTGGAGCGTTAAGTCGCTAAAATAGGGGGCTTGTGAATAGGAGGTTTTAAATGGCGGCGAAAAATTGGTTGATGCTTTCTGCGTTACTCATCGGTTTAGCGGTAGCATTGGGCGCGTTTGGTGCGCACGGTTTGGAAAAAGTCCTCACTGCAAAGCAGTTGGCGACTTGGCAAACGGCCGTGTTTTATCATTTTGTGCATGGCTTGGCATTATTGGCTTTAAGTTTAGCGGCGTTGGTGAAGTCTGAATTAGATTTTCGTGGCATAAAGGCGGGTTTGTTATTCGGTTTGGTTTTATTTTCCGGCAGTTTGTATGCCTGGGTGTTAAGCGGCTGGTCAGTTTTGGTTTTTGTCACACCGATTGGCGGGACGATTTGGGTTGGGGCATGGCTTGGGTTGGCTTACCAGGCCTGGCGATCGGCGCGCAATGATAAAGCGTGATGTCGATTTGTGAAAGCTTTGTGTAGCTTGAAAGCTAGGCGTGTCATTTCGAATCCAGCTGGATAGAATGAGCGTTCTATTTTTAAGAGGATGCGACATGCGTATTTGGTTTTTGTGTTTGGGGTTAATGTTTGGTTCGGCTTATGCTGATAGCTTTGATGTGCCTTTAGCGGATGGTCAAGCGTTGCAGGTGACGCATTATGCACAACCGGATGCGGATTTTCGTTTGCTGTGGTTGCATTCGCAATATGACGAGTTGCTGGATTGGGAGGTGGATTTGCTGGCTCAATTTCAACAACAAGGGTTTGATGTGTGGGCGAGCGATATTTTGGAATCGTTATTTTTAACACGCACCTCATCGAGTTTGCGCGCGTTAGACGGGGAGGCGGTTGCCGCGTTGTTGCACGCCGCGCAAATGCAGTCTGAGCAGGATGGCAAAGGCTTTATTTTGCTGGCATCGGATCGGATGGCGAGCTTAGCGCTGAAAGGCATCCGCGAATGGCAAGCTGCGCATTTGGGTGAAACGAGTGCGTTTAAAGGCACGGTTTTGATTTTTCCGAATCTTTACGCGACCACGCCTTTGGCCGGCGAATCGCCCGATTGGGAGCCGATTGTCACCGGGTTGCAGTCGCCATTAATGATTTTGCAGCCCGAGCAAGGTGTACACCGCTGGTATTTGGCGGAGTTAAGCCGTCAGTTGGGGCAGCAGGGCGCACCGGTGTATAGCTGGGTGTTGCCGCAGGTGAAGGATTATTTTTTTAATCCGTTTGACGCGAAAATGACACACGCCGAGCGTAATATCACCGATAAGTTACCGCAGATTATACGTTTGTCTGCACAGCGTTTATCGGCGGTGGCCTCGGTTTATCAGCCTAAACAATTAGTCGCGATAAAGCCGATTGATGACATAAAAATCGACGTTGAACAGGGTTTGCCGAGATTGCATGCGTTTCAAACGCCAAAATCCGCTCCGTCATTGCAAGGGGTGACATTTGAAGGTGAAGCATTGGATTTAGCCGATTTGCGCGGTAAAGTGGTGTTGGTCAATTTTTGGGCGACTTGGTGTCCGCCTTGTGTGACGGAAATTCCGTCGATGAATCGCTTGTTGGCGAAATATCGCCAACAAGGCTTGGATATTTTATCGGTCGATTTTCAGCAAAGCGCGCAAGAGATTGCCGAATTTGTAAAGACGATTCCGGTAGATTATCCGATTATGCTGGATGAAGATGGGCGTTTATCTAAACAATGGGGCGTGTTTTCATTTCCGACGACGTTCGTTGTCGATCGCCAAGGCTATATTCGTTATAGTTTAAATCAAGGCGTGGAATGGGATGTGCCGGAGTTGGAAGCGCCTTTGCGGGTCTTGTTAAATGAACGCGTTCATTAGCTAAGTGTTGTTATAAGTCATTTACGGCGCGATTAACAGGTTTTAATAGAGAATTTGGCCGATGGGTTTATCGTTTTTAGGGTTAATCACGCTGTTGTTGGTGTATCAATTAGCCGGTGAGTTAATTGTGATTGTGCTCGACTGGCCTTTGCCTGGTCCGGTTATTGGTATGTTTTTGTTATTGATCAGTTTATTGCTTCGCCGTCATTGGGCGCAAACTTGGATTGAACCGACGCAGCACTTTTTAAAATATCTGTCGTTATTTTTTGTCCCGGCGGGTGTGGGTGTGATGGTGCATTTGGCGCGTATGCAGGACGAATGGTGGGCGGTGTTGTTGGCGTTGTTATTCAGTACGCTGATTAGCTTGGTAGTCACCGCTTGGGTGATGCTGGGGTTGATGCGTTTTATCCGACCGCGTTCGCAAAGCGCAGCGCCGAGTTCGCAGGAGAAAATCGATGGATAATATTTGGGTATATTTATCGGCCAGCCCGTTGTTTGGACTGGTGTTGACGCTGGTGTTTTTTCAAATAGCGCAAGGCTTGTATCGTGTTGGGCATTATCATCCGTTATTAAATCCGGTCGCGGTCACGGTGGTGGCGATTATGGCGGTGTTGCTGTTTTGGCAGATTGATTACGACACCTATTTTGAAGGGGCGCAGTTTATCCATTTCTTGCTTGGCCCGGCTACGGTAGCGTTAGCGATTCCGTTGTATCAATATTGGGGGACGTTGCGGCGTTTATGGTTGCCGATTGTGCTTGCCGCCTGTGTCGGCTTATTGGTAGCCGGACTCAGCGCGTATGTCATTGCGGCGGTGTTAGAGGTTAGTCAAGAAACCTTGATGTCGTTGATTCCTAAGTCGGTGACTGCGCCGGTGGCGATGGGGATTGTTGAAAAAAATGGCGGTATTCCGACGCTAACGGCGGCGTTTGTGGTCTTAACCGGCATTATTGGCGCGATGTTTGGCCCTTGGCTATTGGCAAAAGTTGGCGTGAAAGATGAGCAGGTGGTGGGGATTGCAATGGGCGTGAGTGCGCATGGTTTAGGCACGGCAAGAGCGTTTCAAATCAGTGCGCAGGCGGGCGCATTTGCAGGCCTGGCGATGGCCTTGTCTGCTTTTATCGCGGCGGTGATGCTACCGTTTGTCATGCGCGCATTAAGCTAATCCGGGTTGATAAAGTCACTAGAGGCTGTTCAATTCATTTTTTGAACCACAGAGGCACGAAGTTTTTTAAGTATTAAGTTATTGATTTTTGCAGATATTTGCTTGTATCAACCGTTTTGCCTGAACAATAATCCTATTCAGGTATTCACTAAAACTTGACTTATCAATCAGTTACATTGAAATGTCAACAAACCCTAATCAACGAATTTAATCGTTTGCTTTTACCAGGCCTGGTTATTGAGGCTGATTCAAGGCGGCTTGCAGGCGAAGTTTGAGATGTTCGATTTGGCTCTTATCGGCTAAAGACAAGGCTTTTTCGCTTAATACGGCCTCAATCGCGGGCCAATCGTTTTCGATAAACGCATCGATGCCTTGTTCAACCTGGTTAAAGTATTCTGCCGTGGTTTCAATATCGGCTTTGACCAAGGTTTGTACCTGTTGAATTTCGTGCTCGGTGAGTACCTCTAATTCTTCTCCTTTGTATTCCAAGCGTGTAATTTGTTCGCCAAGCCAGTGCAATCCGGCATCTTCGGCGTTTTTGAGCGCAAATAGGGTTTTGTCCATTAGGCTGTTATAAGCGTTTTGTAGTTTTTCCGTCAGCGACATAGCAGACTCCTTAGGGTTTTAGGGCGGCGTTTGTTATAATGGTCGGATTTTAAAATCGACCTTTTTCAAAGGTATTCATCATACCCAATTTTGTAGGAAAGCAGTAGCACCATGAGCGCACAAGATATGACCGCATACCAACCGCAAATATTAGAAGCTGCCATTCAGCAAGTCTGGCAGGATCAAAACGTCTTTGAAGTAAAAGAGGATCCAAGCAAAGAAAAGTTCTATTGCTTGTCGATGTTCCCTTATCCAAGCGGGCGTTTGCACATGGGGCATGTGCGTAACTACACCATTGGCGATGTGATTTCGCGTTACCAACGTATGTTGGGCAAAAACGTGTTGCAGCCAATGGGCTTTGATGCGTTTGGTTTGCCGGCGGAAAATGCGGCGTTGCAAAACAAGGTGGCACCGGCGGCGTGGACGTACAGCAATATGGACTATATGCGTAATCAGTTGCAACAGCTTGGTTTGGGTTATGACTGGTCACGCGAAATCGCGACCTGTTCACCGGATTATTACCGTTGGGAACAATGGTTGTTCACCAAGTTGTTTGAAAAAGGCTTGGTATATCGTCAGTTGTCGGTGGTGAACTGGGATCCGGTAGATCAAACCGTATTAGCGAACGAGCAGGTGATTGACGGCAAAGGTTGGCGTTCAGGTGCGCCGGTCGAACGCAAGGAAATCGCGCAGTGGTTTTTAAAAATCACCGATTATGCCGATGAACTGTTGGCGGATTTGGATAAACTGGAAGGCTGGCCGGAGCAGGTTAAAACCATGCAACGTAACTGGATCGGCAAATCGACCGGTTTGGAAATTGAATTCCCACTGGAAAAAGCTGAAGGCACGTTAAAAGTTTACACCACGCGCCCGGATACCTTGATGGGTGTGACGTATGTGGCGATTGCCGCCGATCATCCGTTAGCCAAACAAGCGGCGGTGATGAATGAGCCGTTGGCGCAGTTTATTGAAGAATGTTCACATATTTCAACCGCCGAAGCGGATATCGAAACCATGCCGAAAAAAGGCGTGGATACCGGCATTCGGGTGCGTCATCCCTTAACCCATGACATCGTGCCGGTTTGGGCGGCGAACTTTGTATTAATGGGTTATGGCACCGGCGCGGTGATGTCGGTTCCGGCACACGATCAGCGTGATTATGAATTTGCGCAGGCTTATGGTTTGCCGATTAAAGCGGTGATTCGTCCGGCGGATGCGGATTCAGTAGATGTGTCAATTCAAGCCTACACCGACAAAGGCGTGTTATTTAACTCCGGTGAGTTCGATGGGCTCGATTTTAACGGCGCATTAGACAAAATCGCCGAAGTGTTGAGCGCTAAAGGCTTGGGGCGCAAACAAACCAATTTCCGTTTACGCGATTGGGGTATTTCACGCCAGCGTTATTGGGGTTGTCCGATTCCGATGATTTATTGTGCTGATTGCGGGCCGGTGGCCGTGCCGGAGCAGGATTTACCGGTGCGTTTACCGGAAGATGTCGTGCCGGACGGTGCGGGTTCGCCGTTAGCGAAAATGCCTGAATTCCATGACTGTACTTGTCCGAAATGCGGCGGCAAAGCGAAACGCGAAACCGATACGTTTGATACCTTCTTTGAATCGTCTTGGTATTACGCTCGTTATGCGTGCCCGGATAACGATCAAGCCATGTTGGACGAACGCGCCAATTATTGGTTGCCGGTCGATCAATATATCGGTGGCATTGAACACGCGATTTTGCATTTGTTATACGCGCGTTTTTTCCACAAACTGATGCGTGATGTCGGTTTGGTGAATTCCGATGAACCGTTTAAAAACCTGCTGACGCAAGGCATGGTATTGATGGATGGCGCAAAAATGTCAAAATCCAAAGGCAATACCGTTGATCCGCAAGGGCTGATTGAACAATACGGCGCGGACACCGTGCGGTTGTTTATTATGTTTGCCGCACCGCCGGAGCAGAGTTTGGAGTGGTCGGATTCGGGTGTCGAAGGCGCACACCGTTTCTTAAACCGTGTTTGGCGTTTGGTGCAAAGTCATGCGCAACAAGGTTTGGTCAAAGCCTGCGTGTCGAACGAAGGGCTGAGTAAAGAACAAAAAGCTTTGCGTTTAAAAGTACATGAAACCTTACAAAAAGTGTCCGACGACATTGGCCGTCGTTTGCAATTTAATACCGCGATTGCCGCCTGTATGGAATTGTTAAACAGCCTCGCCAAGTTTGAAGACGACAGCGCCCAAGGCCGCGCGGTCATGCAAGAAGCGCTAGAGTTATTGGTATTGATGTTGTCGCCAATGGTGCCGCATATTACGCAAACTTTATGGCAAACCTTGGAACAACCAGGCCTGGTGTTAACTGTAAACTGGCCAAAAGTCGATGAATCGGCGTTGGTGAAAGACGAAATCGAATTGATGGTGCAGGTGAACGGTAAACTGCGCGGCAAAATCAGCGTGGCGAAAGATGCCGACCAAGCCAGCATTTTGGCTATGGCAAAAGCGGAAGAAGCGGTCGCCAAATATCTTGAAGGTATGGCGCTGGTGAAAGAAATTGTGGTGCCGGGTCGTTTAGTCAATCTTGTGGTGAAAGGGTAATTTAGTGATAAAACTCTCGCGTCGAGCCATATTAGCAGGCCTGGTATTGGGCACGACTGGCGTGTTAGCCGGATGTGGCTTCAAACTTCGTGGCACCGGCGAAATCGCTCAGGCCCATTACCAAACCGTTAAATTAGTCGGTGAAGAAGCTGCGCCAGCGACGCTGATTGAAGCGCTCAAACAATCATTTCAGGGGCAGGGCGTGCGTTTAACCGAAAGCATGGCGGAGGCCGATTTATTAATAGAATTGGCCGGATACGAACGCCATATCAGTCGCACCGCGTTTTCCACCACCGGCGATACCACCGCCGAACTCGTGAAACTAAGCCAAGGCTTTCGTGTTCAACGTGTGATGGATGAACGCTTGGTTTTGGATTCGCGTGTACAGATCACCCGCGACCGCCGCATCAATCCAAACCAACTTTTGGCCTCCGCACGCGAGTTGGAAGACATGGAGCGTCAAATGCAACAAGATTTAGCGCGCCAACTCATTGACCGTATTAATCGCGCGACGCGTCGATTGGACGAAGTGGTACAGCCATGATTTTTGCGCCGGCGTTTTTAAAACAGCTGGCACAAGGCAGTTTGCGGCTTCCGCCAGTTGTATTGGTTTATGGTGAAGAACCGTTGTATATACGGCGCTGTAGCGACGCGATACGCCAAACCTTACGCGACCAGGGTTTTGAGCAACGTGATCAATATGATGTCGATTCGCAATACGACTGGGGCGGTTTAGAAATGGAAACTCAAACCGGCTCGTTATTCGCCGAACGCCGTTTAATCGAACTGCAATTACCCACCGGTAACCCCGGCACGCAAGGCACGGCGTTTATCCAGGCCTGGTGTAACCAAGCGGTGCAAAGCCAACCGGATATTGTTTTAGTCATTTATTGCGAACGTCTTGATTCGCGTCAGCTTAAATCAAAATGGGTGAATGCGATTGAATCAGCAGGCCTGGTGGTACAGGCAAAACCGTTAGAATTGCGCGAACTGCCGAATTGGTGTCAGCAACAAGGCCAGCGTTTAGGCCTGCAACTCGACAGCGATGCCGCCGCTTTGCTGGCTGAACGTGTCGAAGGTAATTTACTCGCCGCCGATCAAGAACTGGAAAAACTCTCCCTACTCAAAACCGGTCAAGTCACCCTGCAAGACATCGAGCAGATGGTGGTTGATCAGGCACATTATCAATTATTTGCCCTCAGCAGCATTATGTTGCTCGGCAAAGCCGCCGACGCGTTGCATATCTTGCAGCGTTTACGTCAAGAAGGCTCCGAAGCCGCCGTCGTATTGTGGTTACTCACCAAAGAGTTACGCCAACTGATTGAACTCGCGCAAAAACAGCAACAAATGCCGTTAGCGCAAGCGATGAAAGCCATGCGAATTTGGTCAAGTAAGCAAACCGAAGTCAGCCAAGCTTTACGCCGCCACGACCGCCAATACTGGGAAAACTGCCTACTCAGCGCCTATGCCATCGACCGCCAAATCAAAGGCGGCAGGCCTGGTGATCCTTGGTTAGGCTTGTCCGACTTAGTGATGAAAATCGCCCGTTAGGGTTTGAACCACCGAGCCACGAAGTCACGAAGGTTTGCTTTTATCCCCCTCTCCCTTGATGGGAGAGGGCTGGGGTGAGGGTGAACTTTAAGAACTAGCAGAGCCAGAAATTTACTTATCATGCTAGAATTAAATCAAGAATTAATATGAGGTAATTCTGGTGCAATTTGAATGGGATGAAAACAAGGCGGCATCAAACCTGATTAAACACGGTATTTCATTTGAGGAAGCGTGTACGGTTTTTTATGATGATTTTTCACGTACGATTTCAGATCCATTTTCAACTTCCCACGAGCAACGTTATTTAACATTAGGCTTATCTGTCACGTTGAAAGTTTTATTGGTCGTTCATGTAGAGCGATACCAAGATAAAATTAGGATTATTAGCGCTAGAGAGGCCACTAATGCGGAGAGGAAAAAATATGAACAATATAGATGACACAATGCGTTCAGAATATGATCCGGCATTATTTGATAATGCTGAAGTAGGTAAATACGCCAAGCAATTACGTGAGGTCTCAAATGTCGTTGTGGTCGCGCCAGATGTCGCCGCCGCCTTTCCTAACACCGAAGCGGTGAATAATGCCTTGCGTCAATTAATCAGGCTAGCAGAGCAGGTTCATTTACCCAGCAATGCTTAGTTTCGTTTGCCTGAACTAGGTTACACAAGGTGGATGTTATGAACGCTCAAGAATTTGATGCAAAGTTTGATGCTGGCGAAGACATTTTTGATCAGCTAGATTTAGCCAATGCGAAACGCCCTATGCAAAAATATAAACGGGTTTATGTGGATTTTCCCGCTTGGATGCTGGAGTCACTCGATAAAGAAGCCAGCCGAATTCGGGGTAGCATTCCACTACTTACCTTGGATAGGAAGAAATACTAGTAAATGGATTTATAAGCACTTAGTTGTCTAAGACGGTGTTATGTGTAAAGTGTATTCGTTCTGCGACAACCCATAAGTCAGATGGATTGCATTTTAGTGCGCGAGCTAGTTTCCAAGCTGAGTCAATAGATGCCTTTACAACCCCACGTTCAATTCCTGAAACAAATGAGCGTGCCATTCCGGCACGATGTGCCAGCTCTTCTTGATTGATACCAAGTTCTACTCTGCGTATTTTTACTGCTTTACCGAATGCGATAGCGATATCCACGCCATCTCTCCAATTGTTTTAATAAAGCATATTTTGAGTGTATACAGTTTGACAATAAACGCTTTAATGGATACATTATGTATGCTATAAGCTACAATTTAATATTTAATGATTTATAAGGAGTTCTTATGCAAGTAATAAAAGTCATGTCCATTATCGGAATGGTTCTTTTTTCATTGAGTTTGATTGCTGTAGTTGGTTTTTCAGAGTCGGATGTAGAGGCTTCTATGGGATGGGGTATGATTGCTACAATTTATGGTATAGCTTTATCTATAACCGCATTTATACAGGTTAAAAAAGCTAACGTTTAGTATGTTGTTAAGTATATACGCTAACACTTTATTGCTTTAAATTGTTGGCGTAGAAGTAAAGCTAGGTATCTATATGAAAAATAAAATTATGTTATTAACTTCTATGCTTGCCGTTTTTGGAATGTCTGGTTGTGGTAACTCAGTTTATGATTGTTCAAATGAAGAGGTAATTGCAACGGTAAAGGAAATTGCCCTTAAAGAATTTGATCGACAAGTAGGTCAATCAGCATTAGCTATTTTTGATGATGCTGGAACCTTAAAAAATATGGTAGCGATAGAGTTGAATAGCATTAATCCAATTGAAGTAAATAAAAAGCTAGGAACTTACCAATGCGCCGCAGACTTAAAAATGTATTTTAGAGGGAAGCCGGCTGGAGGTGGTGAGATTAAGTATCTCGTTCAGAAGTCTGCGAGTAATGGTTATTATGTAACTGTTTCTGGGCTTTAATTTATTAAACAAGCCTAGTAAGGTTGCTCTCAGTTTTCATTATCATAGATAGCCAAAATAATGCCACCAGGCCTGGTGGTTCTATCCAAAATAATCACAAAGCATTAACCGCATTTCTGTAGCCTTTTTCTTGATTATTTTTCTGTAGGTTTTTCTGTCTGTTCCGCTGTTTGTGGCGGTAAATCTTCGTCGCTATGCGCTTCCATATTCCACGGCAAAATGCCGGGTGAGGTGTGGAGGAATTGCAGGTAACGTTCAAAGTGATCCAAAATATCGCCAATTAAATCGGCTTGTTCGTAGCCGTACACATCATAAGATTGACTGCCGCGACGCAGGAAAACTTCGGTGCGATAATAGTGGGTTTCTTCGGCTTCATCGGCGCTATTAATTTCCGGGTAGGCGTAGCCGGGCAAGGTGTAGTTGCGTAAACGAATTTCGTAGCTGAATTCAAGCTGTTCGGTTTTGGACACTTCGATACGCACCCGATGTTGGGTTTCATCAACAATCACTTGCGCCGGCCAATCTTGCGCTTTGAGTTCTTTTTCGACCTGTTGCATGCTCGGTAACACGGTGTGTTTAATGAATTGCTCGACTTCAGCGCGAGAAGGGAAGTCAATTAAGCTGGCTAAACGTTGTTTCCACACTTTTGCCGATGGGTGAGCGCGGTTGCCTTGCATGGCATTTTGCAGACTCATATCACGATGGGTTTCGATAATTAACGCGCGCCACATACCGAATGCGGCAATTAACATAATGACGGCAAACGGCAAGGCGCTGACAATGGAGGCAGTTTGCAGGGCGCTTAATCCGCCGGCAATCAGCAGTACCGATGCGACGATACCTAATAACGCCGCCCAGAAAACGCGTTGCCAAACCGGGGTATTTAACGCGCCGCCGGATGCCAGTGAATCGATCACTAATGCGCCTGAGTCAGCGGAGGTGATAAAAAACGTCATAATCAAAAATACCGCTAAAAATGAAACCAGTCCGCTAAAGGGTAACTTTTCAAGCAGTTGAAATAATGCAATGGAATGATCGGCCTGCACTTGGTTTATCAGGCTGGTGTAACCTTCAAACATAATTAAGTGAAGCGCGGTGTCACCAAAAACCGAGAACCATAAAAAGGTGAACAGGGTTGGTACTAACATCACGCCCATCACAAATTGACGAATGGTGCGGCCACGACTGATTTTGGCAATAAATAAGCCGACAAACGGTGCCCATGCAATCGTCCAACCAAAAATAAACAGTGTCCAGTTTCCGATCCAATCGCTGGATGTATACGCTTGTAAGCTGAAGGTTCGTTCGACAATGCCGCTTAAATAACTGCCGGTGTTTTCGAGAAACGTTTCGAGAATAAAAATAGTCGGCCCGAAAATAAACACAAACGCCATTAACGCAATCGCAAGACCGATATTGATTAAAGACAGGCGTTTAATGCCTTTATCCATGCCGGCCACGACCGACATAATCGCTAACGCGGTGATCACGGCAATCGTGATGACTTGGGTGGTGATGCCCACCGGGATACTGGGCCACAGATAATTCATACCGGCGTTAATTTGCGAAACGGATAAACCCAAGGTGGTGGCGATGCCAAAAGTGGTGCCCAAGATGGCAAAGGTATCTACGGTGTGTCCCATCGGGCCGTGAATTTTTTCGCCAATCAGCGGATAAAGCGTTGAGCGCATGGACAAAGGTAAGCCGTGGCGAAAGGCGAAATAAGCGAGGCTTAAACCGACTAAACCGTAGATCGCCCAAATATGAAAACCCCAATGGAAAAACGCAATTTGCATCGCTTGTTTGGCGGCATCGACGGTTTGTGCCGTGCCTTCCGGCGGCGAGGCATAATGTAAAACCGGCTCGGCTACGCCAAAAAACAGCAACGCTATGCCGTATCCGGCAGAAAATAACATTGCAAACCAGGCCGGAAAACTGTATTCCGGCACGGCATGATCCGGGCCGAGTTTGATATTGCCCCAGCTGGTAAAAGCGATGGAGACAATAAACACTAAAAAAATCGCCACCGACAGCATATAAAACCAACCGAAACGGGTGGTGATATACGCCAGCGTTTGGGAAAACAGTTCACCGGCGAGTTCGGGATTACTGAGTGTGCCGACAATCATGAGAAAAATAACCACAACCGCCGGAACAAAAACCGGCACCAAAACGGTGGAAGGCCAAACGAGTTTTAACGAACGCATACGGACTCTTTAAGTGATGGATGTTTTACAACCTTAACAAAAAAATCGTGTCATTGCGAATCGAGGCTGTGTTGATGTTTTTTATTTGCTTGTCTGCGAAGGAAAAATGGGGGGCTGTTCTATGGTTCTGTTCTCTAACGGCGAAATAACAATAGCGCTAAGTGTGTTGATAATTCATGTTTGAACCACACAAACACGACGCTTTTTAAGTCGTTATTAATAATCTTAAAGCCAAGCGTTTAATTTAGGTGGTTCGGTTACTAACCAACCCAAATCCGCTGCGATTTGGGTTGTGGTTTTTACGAAAGTGCTTTTGCCAGTTCCACTAAATGTCCGTCCGGGTCTTGCAAGATCGCGACTTCAAAATTCCACGGTTTTATTTCCGGTTCGCATAAAACGCGGGCACCGGCGGTTTTGGCTTGTTCAAACGCCGATTTGACATCCGACGGTTCTAAGGTCAGTTGGCTGGCTATCGGGCGTTCAAACGATGGCTTTTGATACGGCCTTCCCACCACTTGGTCAGCCAAGTCATAACCGCAAAATGCGAGCGTGGTTTCGCCGGTTTGCATTTCGGCGTAGTCACCGCCTTCGTGTTTAAACTTTAAATTTAAACCGAACGCCGCTTGGTAAAAATCAATCGAAGCCTGCACGTTTTGCACGTATAAAATGGTGTAACTGAGTTTCATGCCTTTTCTCCTGTGTTGCAAAGCGAGGTTAGTTTAACAGGGGCTTTAGGTTAGGGATTGTACGTTTGGGACAGCGTGTTGTATTAGTTGGCTGGGCGTTAAGCCGCTGAGTTGTTTTATCTCTCTGCCCATGTGCGCTTGATCGTAATAACCGTGTTCTAACGCGGTTTGGATTAACGGTTTGGCAGGATGAAGGCGGTTAACCAGTTGGTTAAAACGCATCACTTTGGCATAAAACCTTGGGCTATAACCAAAGTGGTTTTG
>Ga0172377_10000802_pt1 | contig 30614 bp, 35 predicted proteins | sample Pumphouse3metaG_FD_119749 | JGI IMG/M metagenome (GOLD analysis project Ga0172377, IMG submission 119749) | Leachate microbial communities from a municipal landfill in Southern Ontario, Canada - Pumphouse #3 metaG | ecosystem: Engineered > Solid waste > Landfill > Unclassified | place: Canada... | reverse complement strand
GCTAATTTACTAAGCAAGGCCGCGCCGTACTTGTACGCGCCCAGATATGCCATGGTATCATCGTCCAGGCCAAACCGCTGCTTGACCTTATCGTAATCAGCCGGCTTATTTGCCGCTTGCTTATCCTGTCCGCCGAAGCTGGTCACATTCTTCTGCCCGTTACCCCGATAATCCCATTTCGACTTATTATCGCGGCTGTCCACATGGGTAAAGCTGTCATACAAGCCAATACCGCCCATACCGATATGCTCAGCGTATTGGGCAACCGCCAAAGGTGATACGCCTGCTATAACAATATCTGCCGCCTTGCCCTGTAAATGCTGGCTGTTGGGGCTTCCGCCTACTGCTTTGTTATGTGCAGGGGTACGATATGCACTGTTGATGTGTATAGGTTTGCCGAAATGGTCGCGTATTTTCTGTAAGCCATCTACCAGCTTATCATCAACCAACACCGCAACATTGCCATCTTTGCAGGCAAACTCCTTGACCGTAAAGTTGGTTGACAGCTTTCTATTACGGTCATTGAGTAAATTATATTTATTCACAGACATCTTTCTGTACCTCCTGTTTTTGTTTGCCTATCTTTATCCGCAACAAAGCGATAATCTCCCCGATAACGGCTGCTGCTACCGCACCGACCAATACAACAGGCTCTAACCCGGTTTTGGCAAATATCCACAGCACAGCCACCACAAACGCCAAAAAAAATAACCCTAGTATAAGTAGGATTTTATCCATTGTTTTCAATTTTTTCACCGCCCTTGTTGCTTACCCCCGCCGCGTCTATCTTGCCCTCCGCTGTTATGTATGCCACCAGGGATGCACCGCTGACCACTGCCCCCGCAATAGTACTGATGGTATCACCGTCCAGCCCGAATACTACCGCCAAACCGGATATTACCCCGACAACAGCCGCCCACATCTTACGGCTGCTCAATTTACGTTTTATATCCATTTATATACTCCTTTCCAAATCCTCAATCCGATGATTGGCAACCTTGATCGATTCTTCAACCACCGCCTGATCCTTTTCCAGCTTATACACCTTCTCGACCAAACAATTATGTTTGTCCATCTTCTTTTCCAGCGTTTTTACCCGCTGCTGGATGCTGCCCCATACCGCCGCCAAACCCAGCAAATATATCACAATATTGATATCCAGTTTCTCCACCTTACACCCCCATATTATGTTTATTTATCTGTCTCTTGGACACTTGCGCGAAGTAGGAAAGGTACTTCATCAATCGTTATGCTACCCGACTGGATTTCGCGCGCATATAATTCAACCAATTTTGACATATCTAATCACCCCTTTTGTTATTGTGCAAAGACAACATCACAAATTTCCATAATACAGCCTTTCAAGAATTCGTTTTCGGCGAAAAGCTGCTGAATTAGGATATCTTTTTCATTCTCTTTACTCTCCTTCGGTATATATTCGCATTCATTTTTATCAAACATATGACCACCTCCTAACTAAATCTTAAACTGGCTTGAATAACTTCAATAGGTGACACACCTTTGTTGATGTAAAATCTGTAGGCAACACCAAAGCCATTTGAAGCGGTAGTGTTTACAAAAGTATGGGTCAGCCGATTGATTTTCGATGTGGCGTCCTCCCAAATCGGCGTGGGGTCAAATGGGTTGTTCGTCACCTCGCAATAAAACACACTATCAGATGGTCTATCGGACGGAAACAAGGATAACAGGCACTTTGTAACCATGGAATCTGTGGCTACTGCTCTGGAAGCAGCAATACGCGACAGATCACGATTAAAAGTTATTTGCCGTGTGACCATTCCCCCCGCCCCATCATTGGCGGTAATTGTCAGCACATGTTGACCGTTGTACAATCTTAACCATACTGGCGTAAGATCAGCTGTGTACTGTGATCCCGATGTTGCGGTATACGTTTTGACCGCAATTAAATCCCCGCCATTTGTCACAGTTTCGGTGACCGTCAATGTTTGCCCGGCATCTGCATCAGTTACCGTGTAGACATATTGTAACGGATTTGTCTGATTGCCCAGTGTGGTATTTATACCGCTTATGACAGGCGGCGTGTTGTAATTGATAGCTACCGCTGATCCGGTTGTATAGGCTGATTCGTTACCCAGGGCATCAACAGCCTTAACGCGCACCTGATATGTTGTGCCGCTACTTGGTACTATATCGGTATAAGATGTTACAGCGGTTATTCCTATTTGGGCATATACGCCATTATCTATTTTACGCTCCCAAACATAAGATATAGTATCACCGTCCGGGTCAGTAGATCCTCCTGTGGTAATAGCCAAAGGTTGACCAGCGTAGGGGATACCGTGAGATATGGATGACGGGATTGTTGGTGGCTGATTCCACACAAGAATATAAGCACCATCTGTATCAGGTGCATCAGACACCAGATTGTCAGACGCCAAAAATAAAGCTGGTCGCAAACCGTTATCACCTTTATAAACATCATCGTTGTTTCCTAAACTGCCACTCGCACTTACAGTTCTCGCAGTCCCCGAATGAATAGCCACTGGCGTCGCAAGCCAATAATAATAAGGTTTGGAAGGTGCTAAGTCGGAATAAGTACATTCTGACTGGCTGACTGCTTCTGCCGTTGGGTATGCGAGGCGGCGGGTTGTACTGTTGAAGTAGCTCCAAACCGTTCCTTCGGTGATCCCATTTTCAGTACCAAGACCAACTTCCGTTTTTGTTAAAAGGCGTATTTTACGTGTGATAGTTTCTGAACCGCCGCCGTCATAAGTGGGCAGGGCGATAGTTATTGCATCGTCCAGCAGAGCATTGCAAAATTTTGCTTCAAAATTAGCTAGAAACCCAACCTCAGCATCATACTCATTGTAGTTAGACCATACATATGTATTGCTGGGCGGCTTATCGTAACTGTGACGCGCGCTGTACCAGACCCCCGCCCCGGCTGAACTATTAAGCCATTGGTCAATATTTGACTGGCTGTAACGATTATTTCCGCTATCCTGGCGTACACTACTTGGGTTTGATGACTCTTTTGCGTCAAAACATTTTAATGAAATGATTTTTTCAGTCACAAGTTTCACATGGTCGGGCTCATGGTGACCCACAATCCATCTAATCACCGCGCCGTTGTACTTCGTGTTTATTGACTTGACAACAGCACCAACAGGCAAAGCGGATAGTAATTGTGCCATAAGTTATACACTCCAATCTAAGTATTGAGATAATTACAGATAAAGTCTGTTTGTGGCTGTATCCAGCACACCTTCCGGTAAACCACTGCCATCATACCCTTTCCATTGTGGAAGTTGTTCAGGTACAAAGGCATGAATTACAGTTGTGCCGGTAAAACCTGTATCAAGCTGTTCACGCAATCCTTGTATAGCATAATCTTGTTCGCGTTGATGCTCTTCGACAGTTGCGCCTATGCTTTCGGTGACTGTGCTGGCGGGTTGATTGTGCTCCATGGGTGCGGCATACGTCATCATTCTGACTTCGGTAACATAACTATTACCGCCAACATTTACTGTGATGATGGTATTTTCCTGATTTGTTATAACAAATGCCACATCGTGGACATGTATCGTGTCGGCGATATCGGCACTTTGACTGATCGGGATGATATTATCGCTGTCTTCACCATCAAGCCATGAATAGGCAAACAAAAACTCTTGACCGTTTTCATCAAGAGCATAAATTCCTATTTCCCTGATATACACCGTTTCGAGCAACTCATAGTTGCTGATTTGGATTGATAATCTTATCTCACCATTAATATATTCTTTGTCGGCCAAAGCAATATCTATTTCTAATGGGTTAACCAACGCTGTCAATGTGTTTTGGCTTAATTCGCTGACGCCATCACCCGCTCCCGCCCTGAATAACACCAACTCCAACCCATTAGCCAAAAAATTAGTTAATTTTTCTGCACCAACATCTGTTATGGTTGATTTATAATTTGCCACTATACCACCCCCATGTGTCTGTGTATTGTAATTTGCTTCATTCCCACGACCGCAATCGGTTGTAGGTGCGTTACCTGTTGAGGTATTTTTATCTGAGTTTGTAACACCAGGTTTGCGGGTATCATTTGCCTTAATACCGCAAGTAGCGTATCGCGCTGATTATGCCCTTCCAGGGCAATTCGGATGAATAGGCTGTATGCATCATTATCAAGATTGACGGTAACATCTTTGCTGACCGTGTTCAGGTATTTCAAAAGGGTTCTGTAGGTATAAGGGGTATGATCAAGGTATTTAAGCAGTATCCTATCCCTGCGGTCCTGCAAAGTACAGCTAGGCTCAACAGAAATACCCATAATCTTTTCCCAACGGCTACACCCATATTCGGTCAGGCTGACCAGAAAGAAATCATAAGCAGCTTTTCTGACATCATGTGCAGCCTGTTCAAATTCAGGTTGTTCTGCCCTCGCGATCTGCTGGAACTCGACCAATTCCTGAATGTAGCGTGGCCAATAGTTTTTAAGCTCCATTTGTCACTACCCCCAGAATAGGAATAGACGCTGAGTCAAGAGCAATATTCGCCGACCCTCCGTTGATCGTGGTTTCGGCAATGTCAATAACACCTTCAATGTTCAGGATTTTCGTTTCGATCTGGCTGACGCGGATAATCAAGCTTTCATTATCAGCCCAAATTCTCGCTAATTCGCTAAAATATGATTGGATCGATGCTGTTACCGCTTCCTGTACGGCTGCCCAAGTTTCACCGTAAGATAACGTCAACGTGAAAGCTATATTAATTGTTGCACCGGCGACACCTTCGACTGTAACAACGTGGCCAATCGGTGCGATACCGTTGCCGACGCCCCGATTGGCCACAGGATCGACGGCTGTTTGAACACTGTCAACAAGCTCAGAAGGCGGCACTCCCCAATCGCTGTCGATAAAAATAATCTTCACTGTTCCGCCGCCGTTCCAGACGGGGGTAACCTTTGCGGCGCCAACGCCTTGAATGAGTTCAACCTTCATCTTATAGTCGGCTTTATTTCCACCGTATGCCTGGTATTTCAGGCTTTCCAGATAACGGCCATAAAGGTCGGCGTCGCTTTCTTCATCCTCGCCATTGATCAGGATATCGGCCAACCGCGCAGCGCCAAGACCGCCCACGAAGTCGATCGGGAACAGAACGCCCTGGTATTGATTGCCCACCACACCTGCAGTTTCGCACAGCATCTTGAACTGCCCGCCGGCAATCTTCTCTGTCGCAACATAGTTCAGGGATCCGCCGGAAAAACGTGTGCCGATCGGGATATCCATAGCATTTCCGGAACCATCTTCAAAATAGCCTTTCCTGATCGCGCCCGTGGCTGCTGTGCGGAATATGCTTCTTTCACTAACCTTCTTTGTCAGGTCGTCGCCGGTTTCCGTATCAGGGAATGCCCTATCCATTAGATAGGCCAGTTCGATATACAGTATCGCCAATTCTGCAGCTGCCGGTGCTATTGCATCATACACGACGGATCCTTCACGTTTATCAATAGAAGCTGCAACACGATTAAGGCAGCGTGACATAATATTTTCAAATGTCATATCTTCATACACTGATCCCCACCTCCCTTTCAATAAAGATTTCCCCGAAAACTGTTTCAGCCGTGAACTTCACCGAAGCAGTTCTTTTATTGATTTGAGCAACTTCAAAATCTGTTATGTCGGTAATCCGACTGTCCGCCAGAAGTGCTTCGCGAACAACTCTTTTGATTTCACTTGCAAACACCGGATAACTTTTACCGACAACGGCGGTCAACTCTATGCCATAGTTCCAAGAATAGATTAAGTATTGAAATCGTTCAGTTTGCAATATTTTATAAATAGCTTGTTTCATTGCTTCTGTATTATCAATAAAACCGCCTACATGACCAGCATCCAAATTTATCTTGAAAGTCCGTGTCGGGGTTTCGGCAGAAGTCTGTACTTTCACTTCCTGCCCGATTTTAATCATTGTTGCTTTTGGAATCACCAGCTCACACCCTTCCCATAACCAGGAACGACTGCCCGCCCTGATTCCTAAACAGAACTAACTTATCGCCCACCGCCAACCCATAATAATATTCAGACGATTCATCCGTGTTGGTCTGGTAATTATTTTTCAGTATGTGAGTATGCTCGGCAAACGCCGCTTCACCGCTTCCGCCAGATGTTGACTGGGTATGAGGAGAGTCCTTAACCCCTGTATGGTAGTGCGTTGGATAATAACCAGCCTTGAACTCTTTCATAAGGACAATAGCATCACCGGTAATGTCAAACCGATTGTCAACACGAATTGTCAGTGGAGAGGTTGACGTCACTGTGCCAAACATAAAAGCAGCCGGAACATTAACATCATTTGTTTGCTGTGCAATTTGCTTCATAGTGTCAAGAATACCCATATCACACCACCTTTATTAGGTCAAACAGCCTCCCGCCGTTATCCTGCAACACCTGATAAGTAGCAAAGGCGAAAGCGTCAATAATACGTTCTTCGTCATCACCAAGTTCAACACCGTTCATTTCACAAACGGCGTGAAAAACTTCGTGCCACAACGTAACACACATTCGTTGATGTTCCTGATTGGTAGAATTCAAGCGAATTCGCGCCATCCCATAGGTCACATCACCAAAAAGAACCTTATCGCCATCGTTCAGGTTATCGCAAAGTTCAACGGAAAATTCAATTCCGTTTAACCTGATTGTTTCAGGAATTTTCACCGTATCCACCGCCCTTTCAGAGTCAAACAGCTTGATTTCGGCCGCTGAATCATCACACCACCTTTAACTTCAAATCCATAGTTTCATCTAGCAGATCGTGGGTAGCTTCCTCAACAATAAAAAAGGAACTGATGCCAACAGCTCCTATGCCGATATATAAGGCTCTCCCTGCTCGAACGGAAAGGTCCGCGATTGCATTGACACTGAAGGATCGCTTTGGCCGATTGTATAACTCCAGCATTTTATCCCCACGTTCTTTGATCTGTGCTTCGTTCATGCTTTCATCCACAACTTCATAGTCTTGCAAAATACCCCAGAAGTTAATGTTATTTGAATCCTGAAACAGATAAACGTCCCGTTTGCCGGTAGTCTTGTTATTCTTAACCAGCTTGATCTTGTTGTATGTGTTGGAGTCTATGTCGCTTTCATAGGTGTATCCTGTCGCCAGGCTTTTGTCACCCACAAACAGATCCAGCTTCGCTGTTTCAATATCGGTCAAAGTCAGCTGTCCGAAATCATCCCACAGTACAAACATTTTCCCGGTATTGATCAATGTGTAGTCAATCGCTTTCAGGACTATATCGAAAAGGGTCTGCCCGTCCTCGATCATAGACGGGATAGCATAACCGGTATTTGCCAGCTCCCCGGTTTCCAATTCAAAGTCAGCCGCTATTTGGGTCAGAATCTGGTCGGCACGCTGCCCGTGGAAAACATAAGTTTCCTTGTTTTTTTTCAAATACCAGGTCTGATCATAGCACAGGACGGATATTTGTTCTTTTTCATTCCTGCTGATTTTTACTACATAGCCATAGAATAGACCGGTGTCGTTGTTTTTTAGTGCGATAATTCCTCCATGCGACCATACAACAGTGTCATCGGCAATAATAGTTAGATCTAGGGAGGCGGGGGAACCCGACCGTTTTGTTGTCCATTTTGCGCCACTGACAAGCTCGGTTATATCAAACGCGCCGCCGGTAACGTTGTTTTGATAAAGAATAGCAATACTCATGGTATGATGAACGCCTGCCCGGGATAAATCAGGTTCGGGTTGGCCCCGATTATCCCCTTATTTGCATTATAGATTTTCGTGTAGTCGCTCCCTTTGCCGTAGAACTGTTTCGCAATATTCCACAGGCAATCCCCGGACTTCACGGTGTAGGTTTTGGTTGCCGGTTCAGGATCCTTGGCGCGAGCTGGCTCCTGAACAGTTGCAGGTTCTTCCTGCTTTTCCGGAAGGGCGATCCGTTTCGGGGAAATATCTTTCCACTCATAAAGTTTGATCGTATAATACAGGTCGCCCAATTCTCCTGACCGTTCTTCATATTCAAACGACTCAATCCCCATTCTGATATTGCAGTCAAGGTCTGTTCCAGTTATTAAAAAACGAACAGGATCCTTGTCGTCCCGGGCTTTCTGAATAACCCGGACAATACTGATTGGGTTCTTGATTCGCCCTGTGGTGTACGGTGCCTTTGCGGCGGGGAAAAAACTTTCCCAAGCCAATATTCGAAGACCCTTTTTCCGGAGAAGAAGGACTTCACCCAATTCAAGAACGGTTGCCAGCTCATTTTTTCCCGGAGAAGATACATTCAATTTTTCCGGGAGTACGGGAATATTTATTTCCTGCCCACCGATAATCAAAGTCATTCGGTATTTGCTCATCAGTTATACACCCCTTCCGCCGCTGCAACGAATTCACCTTCCAGCTTTGTTTCAATCTTTCTGACAACTTCATCAACATCGACCTTTTCGCTGATCTTTGCATCTACCGCGACAGTAGGGGTCAGGGTAACGAAGTTTTGAACGTAGCGCATTTCAGCCACGTCGCGAAGGAATTTCAAGTCTTCTTCGGCAATATTGATGTCGCTTTCAATAGAACCAACAGAACCGACGGAATCGACGTTTCCGATGTCCATACCAGAACCAGCGCCGCTTCCTTTTTCGGCTGACGCTTGTTTTGCTTCGGCAATGGCTTTTTGTCGGTCGGCTGTTGCCTTTCTTGCGTCCGCCTTCATAGTTAAAAGGGCGGAATCGCGTTTCGCTATCTGACTTTCGATCTTCTTCTGGAAAGCGGCAAGGTCTGACGCTCTGGCCGATTTTGCGGCTTCATTTTCAAGCTGCGCCGTAGCCCCGAATGTGACCTGTTCGATAAGGCCGATATTCACACCAGGAATTTTGTTCAGTGTGTTAATAAATCCATTTATGATAGAGATAGCGCCATTCACCATATTTTGAAGACTCGTAAGAACCCCGGACTTCATATCACCCATGAAGTTCTGAATGGCTGTGCTTGCGGTCATGATTCCCAAGACTAACTTGTCCCACAAACCAAGAACCCAATAGATGCCTGTGAAGAATCCTATCTTGACCCAATCCCAGGCAGTCATAATTGAATTTGTAGCAATCAGCCAGGCATTTTGAATGCCTCCGACAGACTGAACCCATTTGTAGATTAGCATTATCAATATCCCGATTGCCAGCGCAATCAAGCCAATAGGTGAAGCAAGCATAGCAGTATTTAAAGCCTGCTGCGCCAATGTAGCGTTACCAGTAGCAATCGCTACAATTCCCATCACAATTGCCTTTGCCATTAGCGCAACGTTGTACGCAAGCGTTCCAACTGTGTTTATTGCCGTCCAAACAGCTTGTGCTTTGCTTATGATCAAATAAGAACCTGCAGCAGCGGCTACGCCCCAGAAAATCGGCTCGATTGCTGACCAGTTATCATAAATGAACTGCGCGCCCTTGCCGATAGTCTGGATTACCGGCTGAAACGTTTTAAGCATCATGTTTCCGATAATCGTTCCGACCTGCGAAAAGGTCATCGGCATTTCAGCAAACTTCTTGTTCGTTTCTTCGGCCGCCGCAAACATGGCATTTTTAATCACGTCGGCCGTGATAAGACCTTGGGAAGACATTTCCCGCAATTCTCCTGTCGTTTTCCCCATATAGTCTGCTATTGACTGAGCCAGCAGCGGCGCGTTTTCCATAATTGAACGGAATTCGTCGCCTTGCAGCCTTCCCGCGGCCATTGCCTGCGTTAATTGGTACATTGCAGACGTTTGTTCCTGGATACCGGCGCCACCAATTACGAAATTCTTGTTCATCAGTTCAGTAAATGCGATCACTTCGTCGTTACTAGTGAAGGCGTCGCCGGCAAGAATACCAAGCTTTGCAACAGCGTCAGCGTTTGTTTGGTACGCCCCTCTGGAACGGTTCGCCGAAGCAAAAATTTTGTCTTGCAGCTGCTTGGTTGTTTGAAGACCGTCGTTGATCAAATCAAGTCGCGCGGTCGTTTGCGTCATGCCGTCGGCAAGGTTTATGATCTGTTTTGCACCGAAAGCAGCAACAGCTGTTCTTATTAGATTACCGACACCGCCCCAAGCGCTTTTGACTTCATTTGCAACATTCTCTGCTTGCTGTTGTTTTTGATTGAAATTATCCATCTGCCCGGATGCACGATTGACCGCCGTAGCCGTTTTATCAAATTTTGCAGCCGGGTTTACGCTATCAGAAAGCCGGTCAGTAGTTTCCAGCGCGCGATTAACCTTTGCAGTATTGTTTGCAATACGATTTAATACAGAAGACATTCTGTCCCGGATTGCCATCTGTGTAGCTACGCCTGCCAAGATATTCACCTGCCTTTCTTGCCTTTCTTGCCCTTCTGCCGGTTTGATTTTGCAGCTTCTTTTTTCTCTTTCTCTATTTGAAGATCAATCGAAGCATAGATAAAGGCCCTTTCACGAAGCGGAAGGGCCATAAGCATACCGGGAAGGATTTTAAGACGATGGAGAGCGTAATGAGCGTAGACCGATTCGCCGTCTGCGTCTGAGTCATTTTCGCCCCCCGTTATTAGTTTTTTGCGTCATCCCTCAAATCATTGACATCATCAGAAAAACCATTGACCTCCTGAACGGCCAGAAGAAGATCAATAAACTGACCGGGCTTCAAAAGTACGTCGATAAGTGCTTCCGCGCCGATAACGCCATACTTTGCTTGAAGGTCAGCGTCCTTGAAGTTAGGATCGACGCTACAAGCCACCACAAGGCGGTTATTATAAAGGTCCTGGTCTGTTTCAGTCTGTTTTTGGTGCGTCTTCTTGTCGAAGGTAGTCTTCTGACAAGACTTACGAAGAGCTTTGTTTTCTCCCTCCGTAATAGACATGATCGTGAACGGAACCGGAAACTGGCTGATTTCAACTTCCGTTGTAACCTGTGACGGTTCAGTGTTTGTCATAAGAAAATCTTGTAATTTACCCGTTTTATTTTCCTCCTTTTAGAATGATGTGAACGGTGTCAGAATGTCGAAGTCTTCGAAAGTGAAGTCCACGTCTTCGTCAAGCGGATCGTCAGAATCGCCGTCAAGTTTTGCAAGAATGACAGAATCTAGATTACAAAACATAAGAAGGGTGGACTGTTTACCGGCGGAAGATTCCTGATCGTCGTTTTCTATCACCATATCGAAATACTCATCGATGCCGGTGTCCTTCCATTTCTTCACCATTTGACGGAATAAAGGCGTTATGTAGTAAAGGGTCATTGATCCGCTCCCGCTCGCGCCTGTTGTCTTGTGGCCTGTCATTCGTTTGCCGATCGCTTTAACCTCTGACTTTGCCTTTTCGACCGTGGCTTCTACCGCCTTAGCGTAGAACAATTCTTCATTGTTCCCGTTAATCTTTGCGTAAGCACGGCCTGCCTTGCCGGAAATAGTATCAGGTGCATTCAAAGTTTTCACTGTATTTCACCCCTTTCTTAGTTTACAACGACGGTCATATATAGCTTTTCCATACTGTCATTCGGCTGTAAAGCACAGTTGACAGCAACATCACGCGTTCCGTCACCCTGGGCAATTGTAATGTCGCCAGAATCGAAGTTGCTTATCGCGTCAATAGACTGGTACTGTAAAGCAAGGCTGACCAAATCGGCTTTGAAAAGCTGGCGGCCTGTGTCACTGTTGGTTATAAGGCCAAGATAAGACTTTCCGAAAATGGAAGCTACATCGTTCGCCCAGCCGTCCATCACACGAACTACGCGGTTTGATGTCCAGTCGCTTGATACGCCGTTTCCGATCGTGGTCAAGCTGTTAGTATCTGTAAGGACACGAGCCTTCCCATAATCGGCATAGAAGGCGAATTCTCCACTCTGGATTGCGGTTTCAAACTGGGACTTTGTATATTTAATGTCCACGTCCACAGCGTCGTCATAGGCTGTATTTGTAAGGGATTCATTGACGTTAGCAGAAGCGGAAGCACCAGTCACCCAGGCCACAGTCTTATCGCCTGTGATCGTTACGCCGTTCTTTAAGACAACGCCGTTCTTCACATTGATAAGCCCCATATTGTCGCCTTCATAGCCATAGAGAACGCCGACGATCTTCTTTCCTTCATCGTCACGAAGACGCTTAACAAATGCCGCATAAAGGGACTTGATTCCTTCGTCAGTGCCAGGATAGCCGATCACGTTGAATGTTTCTACTTCAAAGGCTGTAAGGGCGTCCGTATGCTTTGTAGCGGTTACGGTTGCGTTTGTGCCACCTGTAAGGGACGTAGCTATTGCAGTAGATAGAGATGCCGCCGTTCCGAAGGAAATTAAGTCATTCGCTACCAGGTTAGCCGAACCGGTTGTCTTGACTACGGTCTGAGAATCAAGTTCCATGCCGTCAAGGTAGGTCACAACATCAACCTTTGTGGAGTCGTCTACGTTGGTAATAACGGCCACTTTAATATCATTACCGCGGGTTCCGCCATACTTCGCGGTAACAACCATACCGCCGACGGTTGCACTTGCCTTTGTACCGCCGCCGTTCACGCGGTAAATCAAAAGGGACTTAGCGCGTTTCATTGCTTCGCGTACAAGTAGGATATTGGCGTCAGTAGGATCGTAACCAAGCACCTTCAAGCTGGTACTGTTAAAGTCTGTTGCTGTGATCTCAAAGACCCCAGAATCAGGACCCCAGTTCAATTCCAACGGAAGGGCGGCAACGCCACGGGTTCCCATTTTCGCGTTTGTTCCAAGGCTTATAAAATTGATATACGCGCCTGGAAGGATTTTGTTTTGTACTGTAAAAGTACCACCACCAATAGGCATAGACTATACCTTCCTTTCAAGAAATGCAGAAACAAGGCTGATAGCCTGTTCCTTCGTGTAGGTCTGGTCGTCCTTTAGGATCGCCGAAACGGCGTCGACAGGGAGGCCCAGGGTCTTACACTTGACCAGTTGTTCTTTTGCGTAAACAGCTTCGTCCGGTGCCTGGTCAGCCGCGGCGGCTGTTGCTTTACTCTTTGCCATTAAATTACCTCCGATCTGATCGTGTTGTTCTGATCAAGATAGTACATTGTTGGGATAGATTCGCCAGTAATAACGAAATAGAAGTCAGCATCGAAAAGGAATTGGAATACACGGCTATCATTGTCCTTTCTGGTACTGATATTAGTCAGCCTAACAGTTCGGAATACTTCGGTTTCGGTATCTGCTTCTATAACCGACTTTTCATACACTGACAACGCTTCGAAATTATCAATCATTGATTCAGCCCAGTCGTTAAATTCCAGATTATCCTTAGATGCAAGAAAACACAAAACCTCGATTTGAACATGGCGTTTTCGCCTACGATCCAGTTTTCTTTCCTGCGTAGCTTCAATAACACCGACAAAAAAGCTTCCGTCCGCATCCTTTGGTATTTCATTGACAAACACATGGCGATCAGGCCACAATCCAACCAGTTTCATGGCGACAGCTTCAAGGAAGCGGTTCAAGGTCATAGTGGTTCCTCCTTATTTTCCCAGTCCATGGTCATTGAAGAACTGTTCTTGCTTGTAGCGAAGACGCGCTTCCTGGGAGTCTTTAGTCCTTTTAATCGCACGACGAAGGGTGAAATGCCCCCGGTGAAACTTCACATACATTCCCCCGGCTGGATCATTGCGCTGATATACAAAAGATTTACCTTCCCAGTGTCCAGGCACGAAGTGACCACGGAACCCGTATTCAAGGTGTTTGGCGTAGTCAAGATTGTTATAGACGTCAATCTTGTACGACTGCCCGGCACGAAGAGCCTTTGAACCACTCTTGAAGTTACGACGATAATCGCCATTGTTGACGATCTTGTCGTCCGTACAGATTTTACGCGCCTGATCTCGTGCGTACACACCTTCGCCTATGGCGCATTTGTCCATAAATTCAGGTACATCATTACGAGCGGCTTCAATAGCGGCCTGGAAGGCGACCATATCTTTTCTATCAACACTCACGCCAGATCACCGTCCTTGACCTTTACTTCCTGGTGTGTAGGATAAAGGGACGGGCGGCCAACAGCTTCATAATTCAATAGGACTGTGCTGTTCGCGTTGTCCCTTCCGAAACGTTTTACCGCGATACTGTCACCAGGAAGGATCGTAAGGTTGGGAGGAAAGAAAATAACAGCGTCATAGTCAATCGTGTTTTGTGCTTTTGTTTGCCCGCTTTTGTCAGAACCCGAAAGCGAAAGCGCGCAAATGATTTCATCACATACCCCGCCAAGAACCGACGTTGATAGGTTGTTTGTTCCGCGCGTCGGGGCTGTTCTTGATATTGTGGCGGTGTCTTCGTAGGTTGCTTCAAGTGCCGCACGTTCGGCGGACACATTTCCGAAAGCCATAAAATCACCACCTTAATTTTCGGTACTCGTTCAAGACAGTTTTCCAGCCGAAGAAATCGCCGCTATCAGTACCCATATTGAATGTTTGTGACGATCCAGAAGCACCGGAAGCGTTGGCGAAGGAAGTAGTCACGTCACCACGCTTCACGGACGCCACAGGGCCGACAGCGGCCTGCTCATTACCCAGTCCGGCGGCTTTGTAGTAGCTTACCGACATAACAACAAGAACCTTTTCAAGGGGTGCGGGAAGCGCCTCCTGACCGGTATACGATAGCACCATATCCTCAATTGTTTGAATGATGAATTTTAGAAATTCATCATGATCTATATCTGTGATCCCCAAAAGAATTCTTACCTTTTCAAGCCTAGAAAAGGTGGGCGTCAAAAGAACACTCAAAATTTGATTCTTTTCAAGCTCAGTCAACCCATTCAGAGAATCAAGAATCTCCTGCAACACGCTTCCCACCCCCCTTTATTATAAGATTATGCAACGACAATCGTCGCATTTCCAGCCTTCTTCGCCTTGTTGTCATCAACGTCAACTTCGGCAACGGTTATCTTGTGTCCGTTGGTTGCTGTGATCTCACCAGAAGCCGGAAGATCCGTCCAACCGGTAGTCAATACGTCGTTATATGCGACAGTCGGCGCGGTAGAAGTAGCAGTCTTATAGACCAGCTTACGTCCAGGAAGTGCCACTTCTGCAACAGCAATCACTGTATTTCCGGCCGCTTCTGCATCAGTGGATGTCACTGTCAAGGTTCCGAGAGTGCCTGCACCTTTCTCATAAAAGAAGATTAGGTCAGGGGTAAGGGCTTTTGTTCCGTAGTCATAGAACATGGCCACGCCGTAGTCGTTTGAAAGCGGAATCTTTTCAGGTTCCTTGTAAGGATAGGTCACGACAGGTTGGGCGATAGCACCTTCGATCATCAGTACAGCGTCGATGCCGTTAGGGAGATAAACGCTGGAATAGGTTCTGACGCCGTGGAAAATCGCGAAGTCTTCGGCCGCCGTGTCGACATTGGCGTTGTTCACACTCTTATCCAGATAATTTCTGATTTCACCGTAAAACGAGGGGGAACACACTATGCACATGATGTTTCTAGGAATACCCCTGACATAGTCATTCTTCACAGTTTCGAGTCTCTGTATCATGTCTTCCAGTTTCTTTTCGATAGTATCCATGCCGGAAGCTGGTTCATAGGATACGCCGACTATAACGCCAGTCCGGAAGAATTCTTCATCAAGTTCTGCGACAACAGTGTCTACGTGGTTATCTGCACGTCTGGCCATGATGTTTCCGACACCAAAAGTGTCAAGATCGAACTTTGCGGCTTCTTCAACGATTTCTCTGTGCTGGTCAAGATTTACGGTAGTAGGCGGAATTGTCAGTTTGTCACCGGCTCCGGCGGCTCTTGCTGTTCCATATACCTTAGAAGCACTGTTCTTGAATCTTTTGAATTCAACAGAACCTGCAGCGGGGTTTCCGGTGTAGGCCTGGGACTTCAGTCCACTGGACAATGTTCCCTTTTGGATATTTTCGATCACAAGACCGGAAATTTCTTTCAAATCGACTTTAGTCGAACCGGACTGGATCAAGGAAATTGCTTTTGTTCTTGCCATTGTTAATCAATCCTTTCTTTTTCAAAAAGTTGTTTGTGTTAGAAAATAACAGGTCCTTCCGGCGCAGCTTTTGCCGGTAAACCGCCGGGTTCTGCAGGTTTCGCCCCCTTAATATCCGGGTTCTGCTCAGGAGGCGCCTTGAACAGATAGGCCTTGCTTTCCTTGATAGGTTTCAAAAAATCTTCAATATCTGTCTTTAATGTCCCTGAATCATCGACTTCGATCTTCTCCAAATCCAGAAGAGAAATGATGTCAGCCGGGTCATGTGCCTGCCCGGTTAGCGCCATTTTTAATGCTGTATTCTTCTGAATTTTCTTGATCTCTGTTGCATGGTTCGTTTGCAGAGTATTGATTGTTTCCTGGGCGGTCTTCACGTCTTCGGAGATCTTTGCGGGATCACCGGAGCCACCAATCGCCTTAAGCGCATCAGCGGCAGCCTTCAATGCTTTTTCTGCACTGACAGACTGAGTCTTTAAAGCATCAAACTTATCAGCCGGAACGAATGTTCCGTCATTGCCAACTACCAGATCAACATCCTTTCCGTCTTTACCCTTGCCTTTCAATGCTTCTTCGACTTTGCTCGCCAAGTCTTCCCCCAGAATATCCTTGATACTTTCGTATATCATTTTTACTCCTTTCTTCCGCTATTTTTATCGTGACTCCCACACGCTTTGCGGTTCCGCCTGGTCACCGGACGGATGCGGTTAGATTATATAAAAAAGACGCCACCTAAAAAGGTAACGCCCTAATCACAAAAATAATATAAGAAAACGCCGCTCAGTTGGCGACGTTTAATTTGGGTGATATTTGCACTTCAAACAGATTTCTTGATTCTTGTCGGTGAACTTCATATATTCAGGAAGTTCGGACAAAGGGGACATTTCTTCGAATACCAGGGCGGCGTCGAAGCAATCATTGGCGTCAATTTCCTTGTTCGCGACAGGACAGAAACACTTCTTATTTTCCATTTTCGATAACCTCCATAGCGTCCTTCATGCGTCCCTTGAACTGGTCACGTTTGAAGGCGGTTCTGATTTCGTTTTCGGCTGTCAGCACATAGGCCGCGCCTTCGGTTGAATAGTAGTTCGTGAATACGTCACCGGTCCAGTGTTTCCGTTTCAGGGAAAAGACGGCGTTTTCAATGAATGACTTCGCGTCCGCTTCGGTTGCACTGTGCCCGTGGTCTATGACGTGATCCGCATTGAACCACAGTGTCGACGTGTCAATCGACGCCGGTGGAACGCGAACGGTTCCATAAACACCCGAACTTTTGATTTTCTGATACAGGCCAAAGTCTTTCTTCGTGGCTTCCGGAACGCGCCCCTTATATGAATAAAATAACTTTGTTTCCGCCCAGGCTTCCGGCTGACTGTATTTCATAGTCTGGAATGTGTCAAAGTCGGCTGGCGCGTCAGAACCAAGTCGTTCAGTATAGCTTTCAAACTGCTCCAAGTCTGCAACTCTATTATATGCCTTTTTGCGTTCGGCTTCAACATATCCCTGTCCGTTTGCAGCCGTTTGCTCATCATACCACTCTTGATATGTCGTTCGCTTCGGCATAGGCTTTCCGGAATTGTACCAGTCCATAGCATCATGCGGATCATATTCGACTGTTGTAGACCTGCAATTAGGATGCATGGGCGGGAAATTAACTCCTGTCTGCGCATCCTTTACAAGAAAATGCTTACCATCAAGGCTGCCGCATATTTCGCTTGTGAGAAAGTCCAACGTGGCCATAAACTCATATTCTTCTACCCCGGCGGCAGTATATGCGGCCTTGTCAGCTTCATTGTGAATATGGGCGGTTTCCGTTCGTATCAGGCGTTCCGCATTCTTGTAGGATTGCCCCATTTTGTCAGACAGTGCCTTAGACATAACGCTGATACTTTTCCCCTGAATCAATCCCTGTGTGATTATTTCACGGGTATTGAACAAAAGTGCTTGTTTGTTTTGCCACAATCTTTCTGAAAACATAGCGCCTGACCAAGGATAGGAAACGATTGTTTCTATCATTCCTGCATCAATTTTGGCTATCTCATTATAAAATCCAGCTCTGGATTGAATATCAAATGATTTTTTATAATACTCCTCTACATAAGCGTCGCCAAATTCCGCTTTCATCTGAGCTACACCTTTTTCATACAGATCATTCAGGATCATGTTGATCTGCCCCTGTAACGCTTCCAGCCTCGTAATAGAACTGTTTATAGATAAGGCATCAAGCTGCGCTGTTAAAACTTTCTTGACATTGTCATCTTGAATTTTGGCAATCCAGGCTACATAATCTGCCAGCCCTGCTTTCCATTCTTGAAACTCCTTTCGGTTCAGAAGACGGACAGCCTGTTCATATGACAATCCGTATTTGCCGGCATATTTGGCATAAAAGTCATTCACCTCTTTCCTGATCGCCTTTGCCGCTTGCTCATATTCCATGAATACTTTCAGGGAAAGTCCGGCACCACGAAGATAAGATTCATGTTCGCGAGTTATAGCCCTTTGAATCCAGTATTCCTTATCGCTAACCATTTATTCCACCACCGTTCATGACTGTACCTGTATCGGCTCCGGCATTCGCGCCCATGGCATCACTAAATAGTCCCTCGCCGTATTCCTCCATAGCTGCCTTCTTTTCTTTGTCAATGCGTTCCAATTCTTCATCTGCATCAGGTACCCAAGGGTGATTTTGAAGAATAGTAAGCTTTGATATGATGCCTTCGCTTGTTTTTGCATTGTTGATTACATCGGTTTCGTTGACAGGAAGATCCATGTTGAAGATGATGTCATATTCTTCATTGGTGAAGTCACCCTGGCCGGTGATCTGAAGATAAACATCAATAAAAACTTTCAATCGTTGGAAGGTGTCCTTCAATTCTGTTCCCAGGGAATCACAGTCGGCATCAAGATCCATATATCGGAAATTGATTGCTGTTCCGCTGGCATTTCCCAGTTCTGGATCCTTGGTATCTACAGCAGCAGCAAAGTCAAAAACATCACGCCGCTGTTTGTCCAGGAAGGCCATAACAGCATCAATATTCAGATCCGCTTGCAGCTTGTCGACTCCTCCATCAGTGGTAACCTTGATTGCCAGATGTTCCTTTAAATCCTTCAGAAACTCGGCCAAGTCCTGACCACCATAGTTTTTCAGGATATAGATGAATTTTGCCACATCCCGAAGGACATCGGCCGTAACAGACGTCTGCCAGTTGATATCGTCAATCAGGTCTTTGATGAAATAATAAAGGGGTAGTTCTTCTTCGTTATATTTCAGCCAAGCAATAGGGATTTCTTCCCAGTTAAAAGGCTTATCGCCAACAACAAAGTGACTTTCCGTATAGTTGTTCGATTCGTCGCCATGCTCTTTGTCGATATTGAAGATGTTTCTGTTATCGGGATCAGTAACAAACCATTTAACCCCACCGGAAAACCAGAACTCCGCACGTGTGATAGTGTGCTTACGGTTGCCAATATATATCACCTGGTCATAAAAGCGAATGAAAGCATCTAGTTTTGTCCGTTCCGCGTCTTTCCATAAAGGAATCAGCTCAGTCGAAGGGATCCGCATAAATGCCAGCTTACCATCTTCAAAATACGGCTGGATCCAGGCGATACCGGATTTGACAGCACCTTTTCCAAGTGACTTTATTTTTCTTCTAAATATGCGGTCGAAGATCTTATTCAGTGCTTGGTCATATGTAACGTTTGACGTATCAACGGTAAACGGCTTTGAAAGAAGATAGTTTGCCTTTTGATCAATCAGCTTTTTTAAGATCGGATGTTCAATCCTGCAATTGGAACGGTTAGCAACATCATTTGTCTTGCTTTGTACATCTGATCTGTTCTTGTAATACAGTTCTGCTTCAACCATGATTTTGTACTGCTCAGAACCCTTAAATTCTTTTATTTCCTCGCCGATAATCTTAGCCAATGACATAGTAGTATTATTTGGGCTATTTAAAATTACATTTATCTGATCCATGGCGGTCAGTTCAGCCACGCTTTTCACCTCACTTTAAAACTTCGATTGATGAACCACGGCGGATTCTTTCGACGGAATAACGGAGAGCAGCCATTGCATCGTCCATGAATTCAACCGGTTCATCTATATAAAGACCAGAAGATGGATCCTTTTTCCACTTCCATTGCTGCATTTCTTTCAATGTGTTCACACAGGAAGGATGTATGTGAATCTTGCGGCATTTAAGGAAGTCAATCTGAGCCTTGACACTTCCTTGCTCCTTTTTTACCGGATAGGCACGGAATCCGGCTTTCTGCCAAGTCTTGATTCTATCCGGTTCTGCCGAATCACAAAACATTTCCACGCGTGGATCTATCTTCGCCGCCCTTGCCAGACCAATAATTTCTTCAGTATCTTTTTCGAAGCAATAGACCTCCGAACAAATAAACAGTTCGCCATCTTTTTGCCCAACACCAAGAATTGCGTTTGCGTGGTTGAATCCGAAGTCCTGGCCATAATAAAACGTGTCAAAGTTTTCACGCGTAGTCGGGAAAGAATGAACTTCAAAATTGGTAATAATCAGTCCGCCCAGCTCACCCCATTCACCTAAGCCGTAAACCCTATATCCTTCAGGATCTTCAATAGCACGCCTCTCCATGCGGCGGAAATATGCCTGATCGATGAAGCGATTCATTTTGTATGTTGAATGGTGCGCCAGGACGTCCGGATCGGCTCTGTCAAAGTATCTGGCTTTAATCCAGTGTGTAGCCGAAACCGGATTGAAAGTCATGGTGATCTGATAATACAGATTTGGGTTCAGATCATCCAGATTTCCGCGAAGACGGTCATCTAGAATATCGATATCTTCGGAAAGAAGTTCTGTTGCTTCTTCAATCCATATCCACACCAACTTTCCATGCTTGAATGTGATAGATTTTACTTTCTCGCGTTGGCGCTGATCCTTTACACCACGAAATATAATCTTATTCCCCGTAATTTTACATTCTAGGGATAGAGGATTAAGATTTACCTTCCAAAACTGATCCGAATACTGACCGAACATTCTATAAATTGCGGCTTGCAATTCTGCAAATGTACTGTCGCGGTTCGTTTCTTCGATTTTTCTAACGACAAGAAGGTTAGCACCGGCATAGACAGGATCGGACAGCTTCGCGATATAATCCTGGGCAATATTAACCGACTTCCCTGAACCGGCTGATCCTTTCAGTATCCGGTATCTGGCTCGGCTATCATTGACAGAGCGGAATGCAGGGTTAAATTGTGCGGTCGATTTAATTTCAACCTTCGCCGCCATAGTCATAATTGATCACCACCGTCACCGGTACGGTTGCATCCGGGTTATCCTTGAACATCCCCAAGTGTTTTCCGCACATTTCGAGAGCCTTCAATTTGTCGACCATCCGGATTTCACGTTCGACGCCTTCACCGTCGGCCATTGGAATAATCTTGACCTTCACCGAAGCGATCGCCGCCGTATCATCGCGGCTGGCGCCTTTGGCAATCTCTGCACTGTCAAAATTGATTACATCAGCAGCATTCACAAAGGCAATTTTCCCCAATTCATGAAGAACCCGATCGGCATTAATACCGGTTCTTTTCGATCTCTCAGCCAATGCCTCATCTATGCGCGCACGAAGATGAGGTTTCTTTAAGTTTTCTGCGCCAATAGCCCCAGCCGTAGCCGTACTATATCCCGCGCGAATAGCGGCCTGTGTTGCGTTCAAGTCAACAAGATATTCCTCCACAAACCGCTCTTGCTTAGCTGTTAATTTTGCCGTTTTCCTCACCCCTTATATAACAAAACCCCTGATAAATAACATCATCAGAGGTGAAAATATTCTTTTATTATTGCCTGCGCCCCGCCCCCGCATAATCCTGCGATATTTTATCCAGCCCCTATAAATAAAGCCCAACCGTTTAACCCGGCTGGGCTTTTGTATTTTTTTTACTCATATCATTGTACCACATCTTTTTTGAAAAATCATCCGCTTTTTTTCCGCTCTTTTTAAGTCTCCGTCATCCCATAAAGAGACAGCGTAAAATGGCGTAGGGCGTTATCTTTCCGCTCATAAACCCTAGTTCTCTCCACGCCCAACTCATCACACAAACGATCCACATTACCTTTAGCCGGGTGTATGTAAAACCGATCAAGGATCAGCCGCTCCTGGTCGTCCAGCATGTCCATAGCACTGTCTACCAGCCTTACCCACCGCGCGGCATCTTTCCTTGCCCTGGTCAATTCTTGCCGGAGGGCTATGTTATTTACCAATGCATTTTCACGGCCGCTTCCGCCACCGCCGGAAACAGGCGTGCCGTCAGTGGTTGCGCTGCGGATATTAGTCAATAGATCTTCCAGGCGCTTGATTTCCTCAGTGGATCTTACCAGGCTGCTTTTCTTGGCTTCGTAGTTTTTTAGTTTGTCCACCGCTTCCCTCTTCCAGTCCATCCTATGCCCTCCCTTTGATTTTCTCAATACGCACCTTCAAGCTGTTTATTAATTTATCTTGGGTATCTCCTTTATCAGCTAACGCGGCCAAAACGTCCTCATCTCGGCTATCAGTCACCACCAAATGATGTACTATTACCTTTTGCTTTTGACCCTGCCGGTGCAACCGCTTATTGGCCTGCTGATACAGCTCCAAAGACCAGTTAAGCCCAAACCAGATAACATGATTACCGCCGTCCTGCAGATTAAGACCGTATGCAGCTGACGCTGGGTGCGCCAGAAGGATATCAATCTCACGGTTATTCCATGCGGTTTCATCAGCGGCGGTGCGTAGCTGACGGACGCGCAGTTTAGTTTTGGCCAGTTCCTTTTGCAAACGTTCTAAATCATGACGGAAGTTGTAAAAGACCAAGACCGGTTGACCATCCAGTGATTCCAGCAGCTCCATAAATGCCTCGATCTTGCACCGATGGATCTCGACGGCCTTGCCCTGATCGTCATAAGCCGCGCCATTGCATAGCTGCAGCAGCTTATTGCTCAATGCCGCAGCGCTGGTGGCGTCAATCTCGTGCTCGTCTACCTGTAACAGCATTTCTTTTTCCATTGCGTCGTATTGGGTCTGGGCTTTAGGATTCAGCTTTACCGGGATATCATCATAGGTTATATCCGGCAGCTGCAAATAATCGTCGGCCTTCATACTGATGCAGATATCGCTGATTTTTTCTTGTATTACAGCTTCTGCCCCGGATTTAGGCTTATAACTGAAAACCTGTTGCCCGTTGCGGGCGTCGGCCTCTAAATACCTTTCGCGGAAATGGGTGATTTTTGTGCCAAGACGCTCACCGCCATCAAGCAAAAACAGCTGCGCCCACAAATCCGATAACCCATTGGGCGCCGGAGTACCCGTCAATTCAACGATCCGCTTGATATGCGGCCGCACCCAGGTTAAAGCCTTGAATCTCTTAGCCTGGTGGTTTTTAAAACTGGTCGATTCATCTATCACCACCATGTCGAACGGCCAATCATTACGCAGCTTGTCCACCAGCCAATAGACATTATCGCGATTTATAATATAAACATCAGCGGGCTCGTATATAGCTCTCAATCGTTGTTTTTCGCTGCCTAATATGGTGCTGCTGCGTAAATGCTTCAGATGATCCCACTTGGCTGACTCCCGCTGCCAAGTAGCTTCCGCTACTTTTTTAGGCGCGATAACCAAAACCTTATTGACCGCAAAACGGTAATATTTCAGCTCATTGATTGCAGTCAAGGTGATTACACTTTTTCCCAGCCCCATGTCTAGGTATAGACCTAAAGCGGCATCGGCTGTAACTCGGTCTATGCAATATGCTTGATAGGGGTGTGGGTTAAAAATCACGGTCGGCGCCTCCGTAAAAATTAATTAATTGGTTTACTTTCTCGCGACTGCCAATTAAATGCACCTCGCATCCAAGCTGTAATAGCTTGTTCATTTGGCATTGCTGCAAGGGTGTGGGCTTTTTGGTTTCGTCGGCTTTCAACTCAACAAATACGATTTTCCCACCGGGAAAAACGCATATCCGGTCGGGCACTCCGGCATAGCCCGGCGAAACAAACTTATACGCCCTGCCCCCGACTTTTTTGACTTGTTCAACCAAATATATCTCCAAATTTCTTTCAGCGGCCATTTCAAACCTCCCTTTCAAACTGTCCCGTAATCTGTAGACGCTTTTAGCTGGGGTTATTATTTTTGTCTACAGTGTCTACAGTTGGTTTTATATATTATCTAAAACAGGCGAATTAGGCGATTATGCTGGGGGTTTTATATTTTGCTTTTATGCCTCTGTGTATGCTGCCTACATCGCCTGTTTTTTATATTTTTTATATTATTTATATAATCTGTAGACAAACACATCATAAGACCTGCTATCGGCGGTGATTTTTCGTCTACAGTTGATTTTTTAACTGTAGACATTTTTGTATAACCCCAGCTAAAAGCGTCTACAGATTTTGTCTACAGATTATAAACTGTAGACGCTTTATAAAAACCTCTTTGACCGCCGTAATCCACGCCAAATCGATCCGGGGTTTTACCTCTTTCCCATCCGGGGATTTTACTTAACACGCTGTTAATCAACCTTGTGTCGGCCTGTTTCATTCGGCTGCGTTGTTCGCCCAGGCATTCGCACCATATCTCTAAGGCGCACACCCGCTCGCGCTCAACCGTTTCTAGCTCACCCCCGACCAAGGCGTCCTGCCAATACATCAACCGTCTGCCAAGTGGCCATTTTTGCCAGTCTTTGGGTATAGTCCGCTCTAAAAATTCCGTAATCAGCCCTTCCCAAACATGACTTTCCCTGTGGGATTCCTGCTGCTGCAGCGCTTCTTTTTCGGCTGCGCCCAATAACCGCAGCGGTTCTCCTATCTGCCAAGCGGCCATTGCTTCCGCCCATATCTGATCAACCTCACCGGGCAGATCATCCCACACGGATTTCGTGGGTGTTCGCCGTCCGACATCGATCGGCCAGAACCTTCTGCCGCCGGTATTATCCCTTAGAAATTCCGCGTCGTTGGTAGTGCCGAAGAACACGCAATGGCGAGGAAAACTCTCTGTTCTGTGGCCATAAGGCTTGCGGTAAATATCCTCCGATTTTGACAGAAACTGTTTAACTGCATTAACCTCAGTGCGTGACATCCCCGACAGCTCTCCCAGCTCGTTGATCCACGTACCCTGCAGCATTTCGGCTGCGTCTTTGCCGTCAAAGCTGGTCAGGCTGTCGGAAAACCAATCCTTTCCTAAATACCGCAACAGGGTGCTCTTGCCAATACCCTGCGCTCCGGCAAGGATGGTCATTACATCGAATTTAATACCCGGTTGCATAGCCCTCGCTACTGCAGCAACTAAACTCTTGCGGCAGGCTGCGCGGGTAAAAGCTGAGTCATCCGCGCCAAGATAATCAATGTAGAGCGTGTCCAACCGCTTGCGGCCATCCCAGATTAAGCCCGTAAGATAATCTTGGACAGGGTCTATTTTGTTCTGCTGCGCGGTCAAGCTCATTGCATCCACGATTCTTTCCCTCCCGGTAATGTGATAAACTTTTTCTATATACCATTTCAGCCCGGCATCGTCGTTATCTGTCCATTCTCGTTTTTCTGACCGGTCATCCCAAGGCAACGCGCCTAAGACTACTGACCTGGTAGCAAAGGTGTCTATTGCCAGCTTGCCTTTAAGCGCGGGGTCATTGTTGAGTATGATCATCAGGTTGTCTATAGTTTTAACCGGCAGACCTGTAGTAGCACTGACGGTCAGCAGGCTGATCCAGCTACCGTCGGTCTGTTGTGTGACCTGAGAAAATGCGGTTATTGCTTGCTCGTACCGCTCTTTATTGAGCAGAGCAGCTGCGTCACCGTCGGCGACTGCCAGCTGGCACATGGCAGCAAATGACGGCAGCTTATTGGTTGGCGTATCGGGTTTAACCTCATCGTCCTGCCCGCCGAACAGGTGCAAGCGCACCAGGTCAAAAGCGTTGCACAATCTGCCCCCTGCTGGATCCGTAGCATGGTGAGAGTAGAGGAAAAGACCGTTGTCATAGACTACTGCGCCATTGGTGGTGCTGCCCTCTAAGAAGGTATACCGATCTGTCAGCGATGAAGGCTCGTACACCTCCGGTAAAAACTCGGCAATAGCTTGCTCTATATTGTAGATTTTGCAAAAAGCACCGACTATGCCGGACTTGCTTGTCGGATCCTTCTGCCGGTCCACAAAAGAGGCGCGCTGCTTGCTTTCGCCGGGTACCTCCGGCCATGCTGATATATCTTGCCAATCTTGATATTGTGCAAGCACCATATCAACACTGACGGGGGGTGAATCGAATACTTGATAAATGTATTGGCTGTCTGCGCAGCAGCTCGGCCAATACATCAGCCTTGACGCTTCGAAGGTGGATGGATCACAGTATTGCAAGCCGATAAACTCAGCCAGTTTGCGGCCAAAAGGCTCGTATTCATCCGCGGTGAGCACACGATCCGGCAGCAGCACCACCCGCAACCGGGGCGCCGCCGCGTGATGCTTGCGGGTGCTGTAAACCGCTGCGCCGCAGCCTAGGGCAGATATACTTTGCAATACGCTTTCAGTGCCGCCCGCCGGGATATTATCCAAATCCAGGGTTAACAAATCCCTGCCTAAAACATAGCTCGCCTTACGCCGGTTATCCCGCAAAGATCCGCCTACGAAGCCGCCGACATCCTTTAAATCGTCTTGCTTGCCTTTGGTATATGATAAGTATTCATTAAGGGTTTCCGGGTGCCTGACAGGTTGCTTAAGCCGCTCGACAAACTCTGACCAGAAAAGGGCTTGCGGCAGCCACTTGGCAGCCTTGCGGCTCCCGGCCGTCGATATTGTAATTTGTCTGTCAAATTGCATAGGCGCACCTAATCCTTTGTATAATAATCTCCTACCCAGCCATCTGCTTTTAACGGTAACCCCGGCGCCCAGGGCACGGGCTGCCCCATTATGCGGCAGACTTCGGCTAAGTCAGCCTTGTCCTTCAGGCAATCGATAACCACCTCATCGTGGACATGGAATGCTATGTTATAACCCGCGGCTTCCAGTTGATTTATGCTGTGCTGCAGGATGTCCCGCGCGATAGCCTGGGTAATGTTTTCTGCCAGCTTGCCGCCATAGGTATCCGACTCCTGCCAGCCATTACCTCGCTGCTCTTGATAAACGATACTTTCTCCCTCCCATCGGTTTTTACCGATACGCGGTCGGGCATAAAACAGCTTGCGTCCGCTGGGCAAACCTATGGTTAAGAAATACAGACTTGGGTCTGCAGCGGAAACCTCTGCTTGAGTGGTGATATAACCAACGCGATTGCCACGCCCTGTTTTGACCGTATCCTTGGCCGCTTTGTCTAAGTCATACCACAACTTAACGATGTTGGGGTTGGCTTCTCGCCATCGGTGCACTAACCCCGGCTTTTCCTCGTCAGCAATCTTTTTTCCGCTGTCCATGGCGGTCAACGCAGTGCAGCTGCCCTGATAGCCCAAGGCTAGAGTTGCCACTTTGCCCCTTTGCCGCAATTCGTATTCAGGCCGCCCCTTAACTATCTTTTCCAGCGGTACCCCAAACATTTGAGAGGCGGTTGCTTCGTAGATTTTCCCGTGACCGCGGAAAACTTCCAGCACCCACTGTTCCCCGGCCAACCAGGCGATCACCCGCGCTTCGATGGCGGAAAAGTCCGCGTCTACAAACACATTGCCCGGAGAAGGGATAAGCGCGGTACGGATAAGCTGAGATAAAGGGCCGCTAATTCCACCATAGACATAAGCTAATAAATCGGGGTTTTTAGACTTAACAATTGATCTTGCCAAATCAAGATGATCGAGATGAGTGCGCGGCAGGTTCTGCACTTGAATGACCCGCCCGGCATAACGGCCGGTGCGGTTGGCGCCGTAGAATTGTAATACCCCACGGAAATACCCGTCCTCACAAATGGCGTTCTGCATTGCCTCATATTTTTTGTTGCTGGTTTTGGACAGCCCTTGCCGCAGCTCCAGTACACTTCGTTCGGTGGGAGGCAGATCAGCGGTCAGTAAATCAGCCACCGTGTTTTTATCCAGATTGGCAAGGGTTATGTTGAGCTGATCTGATAACCAAGCTTGTAATTGTGCGGGGCTGTTAGGGTTATCCAAGCCGGTCAAGGCGCGGGCTTCCATCAGCTTTTCTGTGCTGTCAAGCCTGGCGCAATACCGCGCGCCCTCTACCAAGGTGCGGTCTATCCGCACCCCGCGCAGGTTCTGCCGCGTGGCCAGTTCCCATTCTTTTTGCACATTATCAGGTACAGGCCACGGGGATAGTTTTTGAGCAGCAGCCATTTCCGTCTTTACATCACGCGCGTTATATTCTTTGTATAACCGCCATTTTTCCGGCTCGTAGTGCGGCAAAGTCCTCACCCAAGGCTTTGATCTGGTGGGTGTTTGCGGGCAGGAAAACAGCTTAATCAGGGCGCGGCCGGTGGCCAGCTTTTGTTCTTCCTCCCCCAAGCCTAAGGCCACACCTGCCTTGGCTAAGCTGAGCGGCAAACCGCAGTAGGCGGAATTAAGCTGGGTATCCCGCCACTGATCAATCGGCAGCTCATATCCAAGCCATCGACTGAGGCAATACCACTCAAAAGCGGCGTTCCACGCTGTCTTGATTACCCCCGGGTCGGTCAATGCCGCCAGGATCCCCGGCGGCATTGATTCATTTTCGGCTAAAGATATCACTTGAACTTCGCTTTTATTAAATGCGTAACCAAAAAGCAGGATATCAAAATCAGCTGATTGTGCATATTTATAAAGCCCGGCTTTGGTAATATCTACACTGCTATATGTTTCTATGTCTATGGATAGCGTATCCATAGCTTAGCTTAATATTTCGCCGGTTATCGGATCGTACCGAATCGGCGGTTGCGGAGCGTAAGCCCCCGGTGCAGGTTGCGGGGCATAAGTTCCGGGCATGGGCGCGGGTTGCGGAGCGTAAACCCCCGGTGCGGGTTGTGGGGCATACGCTCCTTGCATAGGCGCGGGGGCTGTCTGCCAGGGAGGAGTGTCAGCAACGCCGAACGCCTCTGCTGCGCTTACATGCCCGCCCAAAGGCTCGCCGTCACGGAGTTTTTGCACAGGACCCAGCCCGCAGCCAATACCTTTTTTACCCGAACTGTTATAGGCAAAGAATTTCAGAAACACTCTGGCGTACATTCCGCTGTACACATCTGTGGGCTGGATGATCGGGTTAAACCCGGCATCAATTATTTCCGGCTGCATTTTACTGCCTGCCGTTAATACCCAGCAGCCTTTACATTCAGCGCCGAAGGCCTCGCCGTTTTGTCGCAGACCGTCTCCGTCCCAAACCGGTGTAGGGGGTTGGGGCGGGCGGGCGCCGTTCCATTTCTCCGCGATTCCTTCGCCAATAGCTGCGTTGATCGCCGCATCGATTCGTTGTTTAGTGGCGACATCAGACTTAGGGATGAGCATGGTTACAGAGTATTTAGGATCCGTTCCAGGTTTGTTGGAGTAGGGTTTTAATAGATGCTCGTAGGACAGACGTACTTCTCCGGTGGTTACTTGGGTGGGTCTATTTGTCATGATTATGATCCTCCTCATTTTTGAATGCTTCTGCTGCAGTTATTCTGTTACTTATGGCCGGGCGATTATCGGTTGTTTGCGCTAACGTGGGTTTGCCCGGTGGTTTAATGATCAGTCCTTGCTCGGCAAGCTCGGTCATTTTGGGTTTACCTGCTATTTTTTCAGCATCGGTAATGCCGACAGGTTTGCGCGTCCAAAGTAATTCTTCAGCGATACCGGCATCGGTCAGCGCCTTAAATACCTTGTCAATGTCAGCGAAGGTTCGAACGCTGCGCCCCTCGACGGCTTTCCATCCTGGGATATCGTCTCCCGCTAAAAGCTGCGCCAGGGTATAATCCTCAACATCGGTCAGCCAGTTTTTAAACCCCCGGGCGGTGGCCAGTATTTCACCCAGTTCGCCATTATCCAGTAAAGCAGGGTTTTGCTTGCCAAATGCTTCTAAGGCGGCATAGTGTTCAGCGCGATGACGGCATTGGGCTCTGGCTCGGCAGAAGCGGCACCAATCTCCGGCGCAAAAATAACCCTCACCGGCAAATGCCTGTGCTGCTATGGGCTTAATGCTCTCACCCCATGCCAGCAGCTCAGTCACAGGCATTTCATCCGTACAGATATTATCCAAACGCGGCTGGACGATGGTCATAGAAACGGTTTTGATATCATACAGCATTTCATATCTTTGCAAAGCGCCCAGGGCATACAGCCGCATTTGTGGGTTGTTCTCGGCTAAAACCTCAGTCTTCCCATGTTTGTAGTCGATAATATACAAATCGTTGCCGCCAATCACCAGGCAATCCCCGGTGCCAAAGCCCTCCGGAACAATGTGGGAATAATCTAACCGCTGTTCTACCGCCACATAAGGCTTTGTGGGGTAAGACATGGCAATCTGATTAATAAAATCAACGTAGGTATCTGTGCATGCTAGCATCTCCGGCTGATACAGCTCGTTATCTTGCAATTTTTTCAGCGCGGTATTGAATTTCCGTTGCCCCATAGGTTCAATAAATTGCTTACGCAGTTTCAGCTCCCCGATGGCGTGGGCTAATGATCCCTCGGCGGCATAAACGCTGGTGGTGTCGGGAAACTGTAAGCTTAAACGGGCGCTTGGCGGGCAGTTTATCCATCTATGGGCGCTACTTGCTGATAACAG
>Ga0172377_10000800_pt1 | contig 30635 bp, 25 predicted proteins | sample Pumphouse3metaG_FD_119749 | JGI IMG/M metagenome (GOLD analysis project Ga0172377, IMG submission 119749) | Leachate microbial communities from a municipal landfill in Southern Ontario, Canada - Pumphouse #3 metaG | ecosystem: Engineered > Solid waste > Landfill > Unclassified | place: Canada... | reverse complement strand
TAGGAGAGAAACTCGCGTTCCCTCTCACTGGGTTCCCGGAAAAAACATCCTGAAAAGTCTTCCCGCCTGAACAGCAGGGATTGCAGGGACATGGGCGGTGGTGTAGAATGGGCCATAGGAAAAATATGCAAATATTGCATTTGCCGCAAGAATCGTAGAACCTTCATACTCAATAATTCAAAATAGAAAATGAATCTGGCTTTCCCTTGCAAGAAGCAGGGGAAGCAAAGGAAAGCGCATCGGCCCCGTCAAACATCGCACCGGAATTGACGGGCACGGAAGTGAAGAACCTGCTACTATTCCTTTCAGGAGGACTGGAGCCATGAAAGAGTTCACTCGATTGAACGACGCCATGAGATACATCGAGGCGCATCTCATGGAAGAGATCGACGGAAGGGAAATCGCCCGCATCGCAGACTGTTCGGAATATCACTTTCGCAGGATGTTCTCGTTTCTTGCAGGAATGCCGTTGACCGAGTACATCCGCCGCAGACGCTTGTCCGTAGCGGCGGAGTTGCTTCGAACCGAAAACATGAAGATCATCGACATCGCGCTACAAGCGGGATATGGCACGCCGGACGCATTTGCGAAAGCATTCGGCGCAATGCACGGGACATCCCCGTCGAAAGCACGCTTTCTTGCGACTCCGCTGAAAGCATTCCCGCCAATGAATTTCTGCCTTGCGGTTTCAGGAGGAAACGAAATGGACTATCGGATCGTAGAAAAAGGAACTTTTAGTATCGTAGGAATCAGGAAACCCATACCGTTGGTATACGAAGGGAAAAATCCCCATATGGACTCCATGTGGGAAAGTCTGACGATCGATGACATCAACGAACTCAAAAGCCTATCAGACACACAACCGGAAGGAATTCTGTGCGTATCAGCGAACTTATCAGACCGGCGGGAAGAAGGGACGGAACTTGACCAGTATATCGGCGTGGCGACGACACGCGAAGCCGCGAAACGATGGGAAAGATTGCACGTCGATGCCGGGACATGGGCGGTGTTCACCATCATAGGGCCCTTTCCGAGAACCCTTCAGAATGTCTGGGCAAGGATTTATTCCGAATGGTTTCCGTCTTCGTCGTACGAATCGACAGGAGGCCCGGAAATATTGTGGAACGAAAGCCCAGACACATCAAAACCAGATTATCGCTGCGAACTTTGGATTCCGGTCAATCGAACCACATGACAGGCTCTGTCAGACCAGCGAGGGGCGTGCTCCGGCTCCTGAATGACAGATGTGCGGAAAAGGGGCTGTGCCGCACATCGCCTGTTCTTCAAAGACCGCGGAACCATCCCCAAGCATTGGAAGGAAAGATAGAATCGAGAAGTATGTCGCGCCCTTTCCCTGTGATCGCCCTTGAACAATCCTCCCATTTGGTCGATGATTTCCTCCAGAATACTTTTTGGGGGACCGGCATGGCCAATTGCACGATCAGCGCCGCCTTCGGGCACGAAGACAAAGCTAGGGAACTCTTTACCGAATATACCGAAGCGTTATTGCGTCAAGCGCCGGACTTCACCTCATATCTGGCAATGCAAAACTTCGGGCACGAGCTGGACAACCTCGAGGAAAAATACGGACCGCCTGATGGAAGACTGTACATCGCCACCGTCGACGGCAATCTCGCCGGATGCATAGCCCTACGGAAGATCAACGACCACGAGTGCGAAATGAAGCGCCTGTACGTCCGGCCTCCATTTCGAGGATGCGGAATCGCAGGCCTGCTCGTGAAAACGATCATTGCCGACGCGAAGGATATCGGTTACCGTTCCATACTGCTTGACACCTTCCCGTTCATGCAGGACGCCATCCGCCTCTATAGAAAATTCGGCTTTCAAGAAATCGAATCGTACAACGGACGCCCGATGGAGAACCTCGTCTACATGAAGCTCGGACTGTAGTGAAGGTCCCTCATCAGACATCACTTTGGGTTACCCTGCGCGCAACGAACAGCGTGCAAACGACAGTCTGCTTCCGACCCGCCAGAACTCAGACGACCACGACCACTTCGCTTTCCTTCCTCCCGTCATAGGGTACCAGAGTCCCCGCCACAGGTTTTCCATCGACAGTCATCCCCGTCTCCTTCCCTTCTCCATTCCTGACGACGATTGTATAGCACGTGTCGCGGAACTGACGCCGGACGGTATAGCCTGAGATCTCCGAAGGCAGGCACGGCTCGATCCGCACCCCCTCGTAATCGGGCTTGATGCCGAGTATCCCCTGCGAAATAGATACGAAGGCCCACGCGGCGGTCCCTGTCAGCCAGCTGTTCTTCGCCTGTCCGAACAGAGGGGAATCCTTTCCCGCGATCATCTGCGAATAGACATACGGTTCGGTCGTATGGATATCGCTGATCTCCTCGGTATATGCGGGACAGATCTTTCGGTAGATCTCCCATGCCCGGTCCCCGTCGCCAAGCCGCGCTTCGGCGCAGGTGATCCAAGGATTGTTGTGGCAGAAGATTCCGGCGTTCTCCTTCACCCCCGGAGGATAACTGGATATCTCACCGAGTTCCAGATGGTAGGTCTGATACGGCGGGGCGTTCAGCACGACCCCGTACTTCGTCTCAAGGCGTTCTTCCACCGACCGCATCGCTACCAGTGCTTCGCCAGTCTCCACACCGATGCCCGCCATGACGCACATGCCCTGCGGTTCGATGAATATCCGTCCTTCATCGCACCTGTGGCTACCCACCGGATTGCCGAACGCATCGTAGGCACGAAGAAACCAGCGCCCGTCCCACCCGCTTTCCAATACGGTCCGCGCCATGCGCTCCACTTCGCCCGACGCCGCGCCGAATTCTTCATGCAGGCCGAGCCGTTCGCACAGCCGCGCGTATTCGCGACCGTACAGCACGAACAGCCCTCCGATGAACACGCTTTCCGCCACCGAGCCCTCGCTCGGCCCGGAAGTCTGGAAACTCTCGCCGGGCTGAGAGGAGAAACAGTTGAGATTCAGGCAGTCGTTCCAATCGGCGCGTCCGATCAAGGGCAGCCCATGCGGACCGAGATGTGTGATGGTGAACCGGAAGCTCCTTCGTAGGTGCTCCATCAGCGGTGCGGCCTTCGAATCGTCATTGTCGAACGCCACCGATTCATCAAGAATCGAAAGATCCCCGGTCTCCTTGACATATGCGCATGTGGCCGCGATCAACCACAGCGGATCGTCGTTGAACCCGCTGCCGATGGCATTGTTCCCGCGCTTGGTCAGCGGCTGGTACTGATGGTACGCGCTTCCGTCGGAAAATTGCGTCGCCGCAATGTCCAGAATCCGTTCCCTCGCCCGTCCGGGAACCATATGGACGAACCCGAGAAGGTCCTGGCACGAATCACGGAACCCCATGCCTCGCCCCATTCCGCTTTCGAAGTAGCTTGCGCTTCTGGACATGTTGAACGTAACCATGCACTGGTACTGGTTCCAGATGTTGACCATCCGGTCGAGCTTGGCATCCCCGCTCGAGACCGAGAATCCGGAAAGCAGTCCTTCCCAGTACCGCTTCAGGGAGGAAAACGCTTCCTCGGTTTTCTCGACCGTATCGTAGCGCTTCATCATGGCGATGGCGGGTGCTTTGTTGACGATTCCCGCCGCCTCCCATTTCTCGTCTTCGGGATTCTCCACATACCCGAGACCGAACACCACGTCGAACGACTTCCCCGGTTCCAACGTGACATCCAGCTGGTGGGCGCCGCAGGGCCGCCAGCCATGGGCGATCGAACCGGTGCACGAACCGTCGCATACCGCCCGAGGCAAGGAAGCCGAACCATACGGACCGGTGAAGGCGTCCATGGACGTATCGAACCCGTCGACATCCCTGTTCGTCCAGAACACGGCGTAATGGTTTCTCCGTTCCCGGTACTCCGTCGTATGATAGATCGCACTTCCGACCACCTCGACTTCGCCGGTGCTGTAGTTGCGTTGATAGTTCGTTGCATCGTCGTATGCATCCCAGAGGCAGAATTCGACGAAGCTGAACAACTGCACAACCTTCCGCGCCGTTCCTCGGTTTTCGAGCGTCACACGATAGATCAGGCAGGTATCGCCCTGAGGCACGAACAGCTTCTGGGTAGCTAAGATTCCGTTCTTCTCTCCCGACAATACGGAATAGCCGAGTCCATGGCGACAGACATAGGAATCGAGCGGGGTCCTCGTCGGCTGCCAGCCGGGATTCCAGACCACATCGCCGTCCTTGATATACACGCGGAACCCTTCCTGATCCATCGGACTATTGTTGTACCGGTACCGCGTCAACCTGCGCAGTCTCGCATCCTTGTAGAACGCATAGCCGCCGGCGGTGTTGGAAAGCAGCGCGAAGAAATCCTCCGATCCCAGATAGTTGATCCAAGGAAGCGGAGTCTTCGGCGTCTCGATCACATATTCTTTCGCACCGTCGTCAAAATGACCGAATTTCATATGTCCCCCCCTGAAATAGCTCATGATGCCACACCTCCGGACAGGACAGCCGCTTTCCGCTCGCTGATTCCGGTCCGCCCAAACGAGCCGCCGTACGAACATCTCCCACCGAAGAATCAAGTACAACGGATGTACAAACAACGTCAGGCAACGGGCAGGGAATCTCCCCCCTCAACACCATCAATGCCCTCAGGAACCTTCGGAAAGCAACAGCACCATTCCCATGTACAGGAAAATTGCAGGAGAATGCCCAAAGGAATTCCAGCGGCCGATGACCTGACCAATCTTCATACGATGGAGTCTTCGATTCTACGACACGACGACGAGAAGCGGCGACAAACCGAACATGTGTCTCGAAGAAAAACTCATAGTATTTTCCCATCAAATCTCGATCCATGCAAGTATCATCATGGACCTTTCGGTTACTTTCGAAGGGAATCCTGCAAAACCATAGATGGCATGTCTCCTTTATTCGAGAAAGATCGTCGTACCAGTCACATTGTGGAAGTTCGCAGGAGATGCCGCAAGCGCCATGTCGACGGCCTCCTTGCCGGAACAGTGGCACAGCCCGAGGATGTCGATGCCCATCCGCGAGCATTCGGACAGCGTCGAACCGATCGTCGAGGCTTCAGCCTCCGCAAGATGCACTCCGCCCAGCACAGCTTGGATGTGCCGATGACCGAACAGGGTCCTGACCGTATCGAGAATATTCAGGATTCCCGGATGGGAACACCCTACGAGCACGACAAGCCCTTTCCCGCCCTCCACCACCAGCGACACTTCATCGAGGAATCTATCCGGCACCCACCTATCTCCATCGAGAAGCACGAAACGAGGATGCAATGCGTCGGCTCGTCCGGAAGAGAAACCTGTGACGATCCAGCTCCCTTTTGCGATCTCGACCTTTGATGCAACAACGTTATATTCGATACAGTTCCTTTTTAGGAATGATATATCAAATTCCGGCCCCAAATACTGACAGTAAGAATCGAACAGACCATATTTCGGAATGAAGAATCCGTTTCCGGTCCAGACGACGAACCGCCGATCTTCCCGGCTCGCGACGAACGACACGAAACCGCCACCGTGGTCATAATGCCCATGGCTGAGCACCACATGGTCGACCCGCCGGAGATCCTTGCCCAGTTTCCCTGCGTTGCGCACGAACGCATCGCTCTGGCCGGTATCGAACAGAACCGTTGCGGTTTCCGTCTCGACAAGAAACGAAAGGCCGTGCTCGACCGACAACCCCCGATGGTGTCCTCCGGTATTTTCCACAAGCGTCGTGATCTCTATCGCCATATCATCTTCTTTTCGGCATCCTTCCGCACCACCATCCGACGGCGCGTTCACCGGACGTGACGCGCCACGGAGCGACGCAAGCGCGCACATTCCCTACCGATATTCCCCGCAGCTACTCATTGAACAAGGTGTGCAAGGCCAGTTCTACCATGGAATCGAATGTGACCTGTCGTTCCTCAGACGGGACATTCTCCCCGGTGACCAAGGAATCGCTGACGGTCATGATCGTCAGCGCCTCCACCTGCTTGATCGCCGCAATGGTATACAATTCGCACGTCTCCATATCGACGGCCATCGCACCCAGAGAAGCCGCCATCCGAGCCTTCTCTTCACCTTTTTCATCGTAGAACTGGTCGCTGGTGAACACGCTGCCGACCACCGCGGGCAGATTGAGTCGTCGGGCGATCCTCCAAGCCTTCTCCAGCAGGCCGAACGTTGCCACCGGTGCGAATTCGTACGACCATCCGAACCGGGACCGGTTCATCCCGCCATCGCTATGGGCGGCCTGAGCGATCAGGATATCCTTCAGATGCAGCTGCGGGAGCAGCGAACCGCAGGTTCCGATCCGGACCAATCGTTTCGCTCCGTATTCCTGGATCAATTCGGTAGCGTAGATGGAGAACGAAGGCATGCCCATCCCGGTTCCCTGCACAGAAACCCGATGGCCGTTCCAATATCCGGTATATCCGTACATGCCCCTGATTTCATTGTACCGGACGGCATCGCTCAAAAACGTCTGTGCGACATGCTGAGCCCGCAACGGATCTCCCGGTAGCAGGACCGCTTCGGCAACGGAATCCGGCTCTGCGACGATATGTATGCTCATGATGATCATCCTTCCCGAACGTCCCGCCGGACATCCGGCAGGACGAACAGATATGATATAGTATGATGCTATCCCTATACCATAGGTTGTACCGCATGGACATGATCTCGCGCAATACAAATCATCCGGCACGGGGGCACCATGGAGCTCTCACAGAGAAATCGTCCGCAGTTTACCAAACGACGATCTCCAGAGTATACTCGCAAGGAACGATGGAGGCCGAACGATGAACCCCGAACAACAGAAAGTGTTCGACGAACTTGACAAGTCGGGAATCCGCTATGAGGTGATCTTCCATCCTCCGGTCTTTACCATCGAGGAGGCCGATGCGCTGCATCTCGACGGGCCCGGCACGATGCTCAAGAATCTGTTTTTACGCGACGCGAAGGGAAAACGATTTTTTCTCGTTTCTATGAAAGAAGAGAAGCGCGCCGATCTTCGAGCGCTCCAAGCCAGGCTGGGATGTAGCCGCCTGAGCTTCGCATCGGAACAACGACTCATGGAAATGCTCGGACTGAGGAAAGGATCCGTTACACCAATGGGATTGCTCAACGACGAAACGCATGTCGTGGAGTTTTTTCTGGACGATGAAGTCGCTCCCGAAACAAACATCGGAGTACATCCGAACGACAACGCCGCCACGGTATATCTGCGCATGAAGGATCTGGAACGCCTGCTTACGTCGCATGGGCATGCAGTGCATCGTATCAAGATCTAGCTCCGCGGGGACTTTTCCATACCGAAAGCAAGGCGATTGTTGCAACAGCGCAACAGCTCCATGAAAAAAAACGGAGGCATGTTGCATTTTTTCCACCTTTTCAAACGAATATTCATTGCGCACAGCATATCTCATACGATATTATTTCGTATCACACACTCTGGGAGGCGCAAAGCTATGAAGAAACTGGTATCATTGTTTCTGGTTGTTCTTGTACTCGTAACCGCCGTTCCCCTGTTCGCAGGAGGAGCCAAGGAAGGTTCGCAGGCCAACGTCGTAAAGATCGGTATTTTCGAACCGTCCACCGGCGATTCCGCATCCGGAGGCAAGAAAGAGATGCTCGGCATGCAGTACGCGAACAAAGAGACTCCGACCGTCGAAGTTGGCGGCACGACCTATCAGGTCGAGTTGGTCGCCGCGGACAACGGCTCCACGACAGACAAAGCTCCGTCGGCCGCGTCTCAGCTGGTCAGCGAAGGCGTCGCCGTCGTCCTGGGCTCGTATGGATCGGGCGTATCGATCGCCGGAGGACCGATCTTCGACGATGCCGGCCTTGCCGCGATCGGCGTGACCTGCACGAACCCGAACGTCACCGCAGGAAACGACTATTACTTCCGCATCTGTTTCCTTGATCCGTTCCAGGGCACTGTGCTCGCCCGTTTCGCCATCGACAAGTTCGGCGCCGATACGGTCTATTGCCTCGGCGAAGCCGGAAATGAATACGACCAGGGGCTGATCGCATTTTTCAAGCAGGCCTTCGAAGCCGCAGGAGGAACGGTCATCACCGACTCATTCCCGACCAACAACTCCGACTTCACATCGTATCTCAACAAAGCTAGAAGCAACGGCGCCGACGTGATCTTCACTCCGGTATCCATCGCCTATTCGACGCAGATACTCCGCCAGGCGGCGTCCTTGGGGATCTCCGCTCCGTTCCTCGGGTCCGACACGCTGGACGACAACATGGTTCTCGATGCAACGACCGGCACGAACATCAAGCTGTATGTCTCGACGTTCTACCAGGAAGGCGGCGACACGACGTTTGACGCTGGCGTCAAGAACTATATCAATTCCGATTCCACGGCTCTGACCGCCAACGGCGGCAACGATACGATCTCGGCCGTGACCGCGATGGGCTACGACGCATACTATGTCGCCCTTGAAGCGATCAAGAAGGCAGGATCCATCGATCCTGGCGCGATCAAGAAGGCGCTCTGGGATGTCGAGTACGACGGCGTATCCGGTCACATCGCGTTCGATGACGTGAACGGCGATGCAATCAGGAACACCGCGTATATCAAGCGTTCCAACAACAGCGGAGCCTGGGAGTTCGAAACGGTCCAGACCGTCTGATTTCCCCGACTACCTTTTCGCGCGGACTCCTGGCGGTGTCTGTCAGGAGTCCCTCATTTTTTTCGATAGAAAAGAGTACTCTCCGTCACGAAATCCAGAGTATTCTTTTGTGTAGGAAAACCAACTATCAGGGGGAGCTCATGGAATTCTTCATCTCCATATTGGTTTCGGGCATCGCGGTCGGAGGACAGTACGCCTTGATCGCCATAGGCTATACGATGGTATACGGGATCCTTCGCCTGATCAACTTCGCCCACGGCGATGTATTCATGGCCGCGGGATTGATGGGAATCTACTTCTCATCATCGCTGCCGCTGTATCTCGCCCTACCGCTGGTAGTCGTCATCACCATCGCCTTGGGATTCGCCATCGAACGGGCGGCATACGAGCCGTTGTTCTCCGCTCCGAGAATGTCGGTGATGATCTCCGCCATCGGCGTCAGCTATCTGATCCAGAACACGGCAACCTATGTGACCGGCGGACAGCCTATGTCGTATCCCGCTCTGCCGTTGCTCTCCGATACGGTGACCATTGCGGGAACCCCCACAAAATGGGTGGTGCTGCTGACCCCGTTCCTCGTCCTTGCCTTGGTGTTCGCGTTGTCCTTGATGATCAACCGGACCAAGGTCGGCATGGCGATGCGTGCGGTAGCGAAGGATTTCGAGACCAGCCAGCTGATGGGCATCAAGCTCAATGCGATCATTTCACTGACCTTCGTCATTGGATCAGCGCTGGCCGCGGTCGGTTCGATCCTCTACTTCACCAACTACCCGGCCATCGTCCCGACATCGGGGGCGATGCCCGGCCTCAAGGCGTTCGTCGCAGCGGTATTCGGCGGCATCGGCAGCATCCCAGGCGCCGTCATCGGATCGTTCATCATCGGAATCTGCGAAAATCTGATCAAGAGCACCCACTACACCATTTTCTCGGATGCGTTCACCTTCGCCTTGCTGATCATCATCCTCGTATTCAAACCGACAGGTCTGTTCGGCGAGAAAGCTACCCAGAAGGTATAAGGAGGAAGCCGCATGGACCAACAAGCAAAACGGACAGGAAAGGCGCTGAAGCACTTCCTCATCTGTCTGGCATTCCTCGGATTGCTCATTCTTCTGGAGAACCTGCAGAGCTTCATTCCCCGCTCATCGATTCCCAAGGTACTGCTCCCCACGAGCCAGCTGTTCACCGTTCTGAAGAAAGGCGCCGTTTATTCGCTGATCGCCGTCAGCCTCAACCTGCTCAACGGCTTCACAGGTCTGTTCAGCCTAGGGCAGGCCGGATTCATGCTGCTGGGGGCGTACACCTATGCGATCTTCACCGTCCCGGCGGCGAAAAAAGATGCGGTCTACTACCTGTTCGGAGGTTCGGCGATCAAATTCTCCTTCCAGGACCTGTTCGGCGTAGTCTTCGGAACGTCGGGGGCGGGAGGCGCCGTCAGCATGATCCTCGGCGTACTGGTGGCGATCATCCTCGCGGGGCTGGTCGCAGCGTTCTTCGCCTATCTGATCGGTGTGGTGGTCCTCCGCTTCAAGAGCGACTATCTGGCCATCGCCACGCTCGGATTCGCGGAAATCATCCGTGCGATCTTTCAGTGGCAGACACTCGGTCCGGTGACAAACGGAGCGAACATGATCAAAAGCTTCCCGACCTTCTCGAGCTTCAATATCGCCAACGCCAGCGGTGCGGTCGTACTCCGGCTCTCGACGGTGATCCCGTTCATCGTCGCGATCGCTTGCATCATATTCATCGTCCTGCTGATCGACTCTTCCTACGGGAGGGCATTCAAGGCGATACGGGAGGATGAAGTGGCGGCGGAAGCCATGGGAATCAACCTTGCCAGGCATAAGATGCTTTCGTTCTGCATTTCATCGTTCTTCGCAGGGGTCGGAGGCGCCCTTTTCGCCATGTACGCCGCAAATACCCAGGCCAAGGTTTTTACCTCTACGATGACCTACGAGATTCTGTTGATCGTCGTCATCGGCGGCATCGGCTCGATCTCCGGTTCAGTCATCGCCACATTCCTGTACGTGGCCTCATCCGAATGGTGGCTTCGGTTCCTTGATTCAAAGGTGGCATTCGCATCGGCTACATCGGCGGGAAGGATCGCGTTCATCGCAGTGTTTCTCATCGCGGTAGTGGCGGGTGCATTGCTTCTGGTGCGCAAGGAGAACAGAAAGCAGGATACGAAGGTTTCAAAAAACGTGGCGGTAACAGCGGTAGCGTTGCTGCTGATCGGATGGATCAGCTTCTTCACCGCTTCCGGCACGACGGAACTTCCGCTGCTGCGCAATGGATTCCGCATGGTGGTGTTCTCGATCATCATCATGATCGTGGTACTGTTCTTCCGCAACGGAATGTTCGGAGACAAGGAACTCCCCTACTACATCGGGAAATTGAAGAAACGGAAAGCGACCAAGCGGGAGGAGCGAAAAGCATGAGCGTCAACGTACTCCATCTGGATCATGTCACGATGCAGTTCGGCGGTGTCGTCGCCGTCAATGATCTCAACCTCGATGTCGACGAAGGGGAGATCGTCGCACTGATCGGCCCCAACGGAGCGGGCAAGACCACCGCGTTCAACTGCGTGACAGGGGTATACGAACCGACGAACGGCAGGGTGACGTTCTTTGGAGAGACGATCGTCGAAAACCATCCGCAGGGGAAGATGAAGAAACTGTATGCGGGCGACGACAGTACGGAATATCCGCATGTCATCAGCCAGACGCCGGACTGCATCACACGCAAAGGAATCGCCCGGACGTTCCAGAACATCCGGCTGTTCAGCGCATTGTCGGTATTCGACAATGTGTTGATCGCAAAGCATATGCGCGCCAGACAGAACTTCATGTCCGCTACGCTTAGACTCAACAGAAAGGAAGAGGAACGCATGCGGACGGAGACGAAGGCGTTGCTGGAGCAACAGAACCTCTACCATCTGAAAGACGAGGTGGCGGGGTCCCTCCCCTACGGACTGCAACGGCGGCTCGAGATCGCACGGGCATTGGCGACCGAGCCGAAGCTGTTGCTGCTCGACGAGCCTGCTGCAGGCATGAACCCACAGGAAACCAACGAACTGGCGCAGTTCGTCAAGCAGATACGTTCCGAATACAATTTGACGATCTTCATGATCGAACACCACATGGACATCGTCATGCAGATTTCCGACAGGATCTACGTACTGGATTTCGGAAAACTCATAGCGACAGGAACCCCGGAGGAAGTCTCAAGCAACCAACGGGTGATCGATGCATATCTGGGGGTGAGCGACGATGCTGAGAATTGATGAACTAAGCGTCAGCTATGGCGGTATCGAGGCGGTCAAACATATTTCCTTCCAGGTCGAAGAGGGACAGATCGTCACCCTTATCGGAGCCAACGGAGCCGGCAAGTCCACGACGTTGCGTGCGATATCCGGCCTCGTGAGGCTCAAGAGCGGTCGGGTCCATTTTCAGGCGGAGGATGTGACCGGACTGCCTCCCTACAGGATCGTATCGAAGGGAATCACCCTTGTTCCTGAAGGACGCAGGGTCTTCCCCGACCTAACCGTACTTGAGAACCTGAAGATCGGGGCGTATTTGCGTACCGACAGTCTTGAGGAGGACATCGATTGGGTCTATGAGCTCTTTCCTCGATTGAAGGAACGATCATGGCAGGCGGCCGGAACCCTCTCCGGGGGAGAACAGCAGATGCTCGCCGTCGGACGGGCGCTCATGTCCCGTCCGAAGCTCATCATGATGGACGAACCGTCACTCGGACTCGCCCCGCTGGTCGTCAAGGATATCTTCAGCATCATCAAGGAGATCAACAGGCTCGGAGTGACCGTCCTGCTCATCGAGCAGAACGCGAACATGGCGCTTCGCATAGCGGATGTCGGCTATGTGATGGAAACGGGCAGGATCACCCTCTCCGGCCCGGGCAAGGAACTGCTGAACAACGAAGCCATCAAGAAAGCATATCTCGGTAAATAAGGATCGGCCAGCCCACCCCGGGTCATTGCAGGATAATGGTCGCACTCCCTGCAATGACCCTTACCTACAATACCCCCCCCTACAATAACCCTACCATGACCCTATCACGTGCGGTTGTTTTTCTCGCAAGCGTGGAAGCCATGACTTGATATCCTGTTCCGACGGAGCATAGGCATGGACACGCACCTCATCTTCGGGAAGATAGACTTCCGGGATCCGGTACACGTTCAACCTCCATGCGGGAACGGTAGGCATCTGCATGGCGATCTCCAGCATATCGATCGCACCCAGAGTCGGGGCGACCGTCGTGCGGCACTCCCAACCGATTTCTGATGCAACGAGGATATCGAGCGTCGCCTGGACGGCATCCGCATCGGCGTTCGGGCCACAGATTTCCCGGTACCGACGCCAGGGAGCCTTGACATCCAAGGCGAGATAATCCACCAATCGCAGATCCAGCAGTTCCTTCACCTTTTGCGGGCGACACCCGCAGGTATCGAGCTTCACAGCATAGCCGAAAGCCTTGATCCGCTTGAGAAACGGAACCAAGTCGGACTGGATCGTCGGCTCACCGCCGCTGACGACAACCCCCTCGAGCAACCCTACCCGCTTGGAAATGAAGTCCAGCACCCGCGCCTCATTCGGTCCGACCGCATCTCCGTTGAGGGCGATACGGTTGTGGCAGTAGAAACAGTTGAACGGACACCCTGCGGTAAATACAACGCAGGCGAGCTTTCCGGGAAAATCGAGCAACGTCGTCCTGGCAAGACCAGCCAGCTTCACAGAACTGCCTCGTTGACCACATAGACTTTGCGCTGACGATACTCTTCCTTCTTTCCTACATGGAAATCACGCACAGGGCGCAGATAGCCGACCACTCGAGTCCAGACTTCCGTCTCCTTGCCGCAATGGGGACAGACCTTCTGCTCCCCCACCAGATATCCATGATCCTCGCATGTGGAGAACGTGGGAGTCAGCGACAGATACGGCAGCTTGTACCGGGAGAACGCGGTCCTGAGCAGCTTCTTGGCGACTTCGATATCGGAAATGCGTTCGCCGAGATACAGATGAAGGACCGTCCCGCCTGTATACTGACACTGCAGCACATCCTGCAAGTCCAGCGTCTCGAAAATATCGTCTGTGAAGTTCACCGGCAGCTGGGACGAATTGGTGTAGTACGGCACGTTCTCACCGGCGGTGCGGATATCCGGGTACAACTCCTTGTCCAGCCTCGCAAGACGATAGCTCGTCCCTTCGGCAGGAGTAGCCTCGAGATTGTAGAAATGCCCGGTCTCCTCCTGATACGAAGTAATCAGATCCCGAAGGTATCCGAGGGTACGCAACGCGAAGGCCTGCCCCTCTTCGGTCGTCAAGTCATGATCCGGCCCCAGCAGATTCAGACAGGCTTCCTGCATCCCGACGATCCCGATCGTACTGAAGTGGTTCGCCCACCACTGCCCCTCCTTGTTCTTGATCGACTGCAACCAACGGGCAGAGAACGGATACATGCCTCGATCCGTCTCCTGTTCGACCACCTTTCGCTTCAACTCCAGACTCTCCTTGGCAAGAGCCGACAACGCAGCGAGGCGATTACGGAAATCTTCCTCATCGGCCGCCTCATACGCAAGTCTCGGCAGATTGAGCGTCACCACTCCCACAGAGCCGGTCAAAGGATTCGAACCGAACAGGCCGCCGCCTCGCTTGCGCAACTGGGATGTATCGAGCCGTAGGCGACAACACATCGACAAAGCGTCCTGAGGCGACAAGTCGCTGTTTACATAGTTGGAGAAATACGGAATGCCATATTTACACGTCATTTCCATGATCGCATCGACAACCGGCCCTTCCCAGACAAAATCTTTGGTGACATTGATCGTCGGAATCGGGAACGTGAAGACCCTGCCGCTGGCGTCGCCTTCCATCATTACTGCGCAGAAGGCGAGATTGAACATGTCCATCTCCTCTTGGAAATCGCCATACGTCTCGTCCTTGAACTCCCCGCCGACGATGACGCTCTGATCCTTGAGCGTACTAGGAACCCGGAGATCGAACGTCAGGTTGGAGAACGGACACTGGAAGCCGACGCGAGTGGGGACGTTGAGGTTGAAGATGAATTCCTGCAGAGCCTGCTTCACGGCAGCGAAATCAAGATGATCGTACCGGATGAACGGGGCGCAGTACGTATCGATCGATGACCAGGCCTGTGCGCCGGCGGCCTCCCCCTGTGTCGAGAACGTGGCGTTGACGATCTGGCCGAGGAACGCCCGCAGATGCTTGGCCGGCTTCGACGACACCTTGCCGGGAACCCCTCCGAACCCCATAGTCAGCAACTGCTGCAGATCCCAGCCGCAGCAATACGGCCCGAAGAACCCCAGATCATGGAGATGCATCGCCCCGCTGGTGTGCGCCTCGCGGATTTCCTGAGGATAGACCTCATGGAGCCAATACTGCTTGGTGAACGACTCGCGGATATAGTTATTCATTCCGTTGACCGACTTGCGAGTATTGGCGTTCTCCTGGATCTGCCAGTCCTTGTCGTCGAGATAGTCCTTGAACATCCGAGTGGTGGCATCGATCAGAACATGTCCGTCCCGGGCCTTGCGACGCTGTTCCCGGTACAGGATGTACGCCTTGGCCGTCGCGGCGGCGCCCGAAGCGATCAACTGTTTTTCGACCAGATCCTGGATCGTCTCGACATCGGCGGTGTCCTTGCCGCCTTCGGAGGCAAGCATGAGAACTTGTTCTGCAAGCTTGTCGGCATCGACATCGTATTCACCCGCAGCCTTGGCGGCTTTTGCGATCGCCAGGGAGATCTTCTGTCCATCGCAGAAGACCACCTGCCCGTCACGTTTGATGATATGGGTCAGCATATTCCCTCCTGCACGGAGCGATGCATCGGCCGGGCCCGCTTCATGAATGCCGGCACCCACGCCTATGCCATGCTCCGTGGCGGCGTGATCGTACGGGCAGGTCTTCTGGCTCGGGCGTCAACGACGTTCGGCGCCTTCCCGAAGACCACGGTCTTCAGTGGCAGATTGCCTTCGTCTCTTCCCTCACAGCGGCGGGACCGCAGGGGATTCACACCCCTTTCCCTATTGAACTGCAGTACGCAGTACCCATACTTACACAAGATATAGTGTCATTGTACCGAACGGTACGCTATCAACGGTATGGCAATGGTCGTCAATTGTCAATAGGATTTTTCAGACTTCCTGTAGTTTTCGGCTCATCTGCGGAAGCACGATCCTGGCAGGCACCCCACAGAAAGCACTTCCACAACAACACGAATGGCGATATGCTAGACATGCATCGAATATCATATCGGGAGTCATGTCCAATGAAAGCAATGATGATCAAACATGCGGATCTCTATACCCCGGAACATGTCGGAATCAGGGACATGCTGATCGCGAACGACAGGATCGTCGCCATAGGAACCGACCTGGAGTTCTCCATGGGAGCGATCGAGACGATCGACCTGCAAGGAAGAATCGCCATCCCCGGTCTGATCGACCAGCACGTGCACAGCATCGGAGGCGGCGGTGAAGACGGCTATGCGAGCAGGGTTCCCCCCCTCAGGTTCTCCGACTGCGTCAAGGCGGGTGTCACCACGCTGGTAGGACTGCTCGGCACAGACTCCAGGACCAGATCCCTTGCCGACTTGCTGGCCATGACGAAAGGGCTGACCGCGACAGGAATCACCTCATACTGCCTGACCGGCGCATACGAATACCCGTCCCCCACCCTCACCGGTTCGGTGGGGAACGACATCATCTACATAGCCGAAGTACTCGGAGTAAAACTTGCAATCAGCGATCATCGTTGCTCGAACCCCACGCAGCAGGAACTTGTGCGGCTTGCATCGGAAGTGAGGATCGCCGCATTGCTGTCAAAGAAACCCGGCGTCGTGCATCTGCATGTCGGCGCAGCGGAGGAAGGGATCGAGAAAATTCTAAGGATCGTTTCGGAAACTCCGATTCCCGCCAAGCATTTCCGGCCTACGCATATGGGAAGGCATCTCGACCAGGCGCTGGAATTCGCCGCCAGGTTCGGAGGATACGTGGATATCACCGCGGGTGAGGCGTCAGCTGCGCAAGCGAAGTCGTTGCTCGACAAAGGATGCCCTCCGAATCTGCTGACCCTCAGCTCCGATTCGAACGGGAGTTTCCCGAAATGGAACGAACGCAAGGAAATCATCGGAATGACATACGGCAAGATGACCAGCCTGTTCTCTACCATCAGGAACCTTGTGAGCCAGGAAGGACTGCCGTTGGAACAGGCTCTGCCCTTCGTGACTGAGAACGTATCCCGTGCTTTGGAACTGTTTCCCCGCAAAGGGGTGCTGCAGGAAGGCGCGGACGCCGATTTCGTGGTCCTGGACTCGGATCTTTCCATAAAATCCGTCATGGCGAAAGGTCGGTGGCTGTCCTATGAAGGGAAAATCCTTGTCACCGGCATGTACGAGGAATGATCGCCGGCAATTACGGTCACAACCGTGGAAAAAAGCATCGTCCGCTGAAAAGATGATGTTTTTTTCTTCTTCCTATTGATTCTACATACAGAAACAGTGTACAACTTTCCCTACATGGCGATTCTATACAAAGAAACACATGATGCAATGAGGAGAATGCGATGACACAAGGACGGTTCGGAGTCTATGGAGGACAATTCATCACCGAAACGCTGATGAACGCCGTCATTGAACTGGATCAGGCATACAACCACTTCAAGGACGATCCACAGTTCCGAGGGGAACTTGATGAATTGCTGAAGGAATTCGCAGGTCGCCCCTCCCTGCTGACGTATGCTCAACGAATGACCGAGGATCTCGGTGGCGCGAAGATCTATCTGAAGCGCGAAGACCTGAACCATACAGGATCACATAAGATCAACAACGTACTGGGGCAGGTGCTTCTGGCCAAGAGAATGGGGAAAACCCGGGTCATTGCGGAAACAGGAGCCGGACAGCATGGAGTGGCGACGGCCACCGCCGCCGCGCTCATGGGAATGGACTGCGAAATATTCATGGGCAAGGAAGATACCGGACGGCAAGCGCTGAACGTCTACCGGATGGAGTTGCTCGGCGCGAAGGTCCATCCCGTGACGACAGGTACGATGACGCTCAAGGACGCGGTTTCGGAAACGATGCGGGAATGGACGAGCAGGATAGCCGACACCCATTATGTCCTCGGTTCCGTCATGGGGCCGCACCCGTTTCCGACGATCGTCCGGGACTTTCAGAGCGTCATCGGCAAGGAAGTCCGCCGACAGATACTTGAAAAAGAGGGTCGGCTTCCTGATGCGCTGATCGCCTGCGTCGGAGGCGGATCAAACGCCATGGGGCTGTTTTATGACTTCATCGGAGATCCCCAGGTACAGCTCTTCGGATGCGAGGCAGCCGGAAAAGGGGTCGATACCGACGAGAACGCGGCGACGATCGCCAACGGCACCGTCGGCATCTTCCATGGAATGAAATCCTATTTCTGCCAGGACCAGTACGGTCAGATAGCCCCTGTGTACTCCATCAGCGCAGGGTTGGACTACCCGGGAATCGGACCGGAACATGCGATGCTCCATGACACCGGCAGGGCGTCATATGTGGCGATCACCGACGACGAAGCCGTGGAAGCGTTCGAATATCTGTCCAGGACGGAAGGAATCATTCCGGCGATAGAAAGCGCCCATGCCGTAGCTTATGCGAAGAAACTGGCGCCGACGATGGACAAGGACAAGATCATCGTCGTCAACCTCTCCGGACGGGGGGATAAGGATGTCGCCGCGATCGCACGGCACAGGGGGGTGCAGCTCTATGAATAGCACGATGCGGAAATCCGAAGAACGAATCAACAAGGCGTTTTCCGGAGGCAAGGCGTTCATACCGTTCGTCACCTGCGGCGATCCCGACATGGAGACGACCGAGCGGCTCGTCCTTGCCATGGCACGATCCGGAGCCGACATCATCGAATTGGGAATCCCCTTTTCCGATCCTGTCGCGGAGGGGCCGGTCATCCAGATGGCGGACATGCGGGCACTGGAAAGCGGAACCACCACGGATCGACTGTTCGAAATGGTGGCCAGGATCAGAAAAGCGAGCTCCGTGCCGCTGGTTTTCATGACCTACATCAATCCTGTGTTCACCTATGGCAAGGAGCGGTTCCTCGAACGATGCAGCCATGTCGGCATCGATGGACTGATCGTCCCTGACATGCCGTTCGAAGAGCGGGAGGAGCTGCTCGCCCCTTGCGAGCGCTATGGGGTCACGCTGATTTCCATGATCGCCCCGACCAGCGAACGGCGGATCAAAGCGATCGCATCCCAGGCGCGGGGTTTCGTGTATTGCGTCTCGTCGCTTGGAGTCACCGGAATGCGGACGACGCTGTCGGACGTGGCGAAAGACATGGTAGCGGCGGTCAAACGGGAGCGGGATATTCCCTGCGCCATCGGGTTCGGCATCTCGACACCCGAGCAGGCCGCCCATATGGCGTCGTTCTCCGACGGGGTGATCGTCGGAAGCGCGATCGTCCGCCTCGTTGCGCAATACGGCAAGGATTCTGTTCCAATCGTCGCCGGATTTACAGAACGCATGAAGCGGGCCGTCACAGGAACCGTCGAATGAACTACGGACCAAACGATCATACGCAAGGAGAACATGCCATGAAGAAACGACTCACAACGATCATCTTCCTGCTCTGTCTGGGGCTGACGGCTCTATGGGCAGGCGGGACAAAGGAAACGGCGGACGATTCGGTCCGAAACGTGACGGTATTGACGCCGTATCTGAGCTCGGTCACCACAAAGGACATGGTGGACTCTTTGCGGACGAAACTCCAGAAACAGGGGATCAACGTAACCGTCATCGATACCGCAAACGACTTTTCCGCCTTGGCGAGCAGGATCGAAGATACCGTCTCCGCAAAGCCGGACGCCATGATCCTCGTCAGCGCCGATCCCAACTTGGTGGCTGCGCAGTTGCAAGGGGCGTTCGACGCAGGCATCCCCGTCCTCGGCTGCGACAGCGGATTCATCGACGGGATGCTGGTGAATGCGACCAGCGACAACTACGCCATGGGAGTATTGATCGTCAGGTATCTGTTCGATGAGCTGATGGGAGGGAAAGGCACCGTCATAGCATTGACGCACAGACCACATCCGGGCGTCGTCAAGCGATGCATCGCATTCGATGACATCATCAAGGAATACCCGGATATCACGCTGATCACCGAACAGCACGTCAATGTTCCGAACCCGATCGAGAACGCGAGGCAGACGGTCGAGAATCTGGCGCTGGCGAATCCGGCGAAGGGGTCCGTCACGGCGATCTGGTGCGCATGGGACGAGCCCGCCATCGGTGCGACGCAGGCTCTGATGGATGCAGGCAGGGACGAAGTGATCGTCACGGGAGTGGACGGCAACAGTCAGGCGATCGCATTGATCGAACAGGGAACGAATCTCAAGGCGACGGTAGCGCAGAATTTCGAAGGAATGACCGATCTGGTCGTCCAGACGTTGGATAGTTTGTTCGTAGGCGAAGCGGTACAGCCGGGAGAGCTGTACGCTCCTGCGGTATTGATCACTCAGGAATGAACGGTCCATGGAAGCACCTGTCAGGCAGCCTTTGCTCATCATCGACGACCTCTGCAAGTCCTTCGGTAGCACGAAGGCCTTGAATCATGTCTCCCTATCGATCGAACCGGGGGAAGTCCATGCCCTTATCGGGGAAAACGGCGCGGGAAAATCAACGCTGATCAAGATCCTCGGCGGGATGTACTCCCCCGACACCGGCACGATCCGGTGCGAGGAGACGACCGTGCCACATCTGACCTTAGAAGCAAGCCGTTCCCTCGGGATATCGATCCTCCATCAGGAGCGCAACCTTGTTCCGAACTTCACCGTCGCGGAGAATCTGTTCCTCGGACTTCCCGCACCTACCCGAGGCATCATAGCTCTGGATTTCAAGGAGATGGAGCTGCAGGCTCGCCGAAAACTGGAGGCACTGGGAATCGAAATCGATGTCACTGCGAGGGTAAGCAAGCTGACACCGCCACAGCAGACGTTGCTCGAACTCGCACATACCATGATGCGCCCCTATAGGCTGCTCGTCATGGACGAACCGACGGCATCGCTGACCGATAAGGAAACGGATCTCCTGTTCAACATCATCGATCGGTGCAGACAGGATGGAGCTTCGGTCCTCTATGTTTCCCACCGGCTGGAGGAGGTGCTGTCGATCAGCGATCGGATATCTGTACTGAAAAACGGGATGACCGTCGGAACATTCAAAACGGAAGAAACGACGAAATCGGCTTTGATAGCCTGCATGACCGACCATTGGACGGGACCTACCGGACGACGGAGCGCGAAGTCGCGCGCATCGGGAACCGAACGGGTAACGTTGGAAGCCAGATCGATCCGTAGCGCGGACCGGAAGGTCAAGGATGTGAGCTTTTGCCTCCACGAGGGGGAGATACTAGGCGTGTTCGGACTCGGAGGAAGCGGAAGGACATCGTTGCTCGAAACCCTGTATGGATACAGAGCGCTTTCCGCGGGTTCCATCCTCGCGGACGGCCGGGCATATCAGAACCCGTCATGCGCCCGGTCGCTCCGAAAAGGGATCGTCCTCATCTGCGAAGACCGGAAACGGAAAGGAATATTCCCGAACATGTCCGTCATGGCGAACACGATCCTCTCGACGCTTGCGCGATATCGCAAGGGCATCATGATGGATGAACGCCACGCGGAGGCGGATACATATGTTCAGATGGAGATGCTGAGGATCAAGACGGCAGGACCTCACCAGCGGCTATGGCAACTGTCGGGAGGGAATCAACAGAAAGTCGTATTCGCCAAGGCATTGATGAGCGACCCGCACATCTGGTTGTGCGATGAACCCACCATGGCGATTGATGTCGGAACAAGGAGCGATATCCATGCGTTGCTCCGTAAACGGGCCGACGAAGGCGACTCGATCCTCTTCGTATCGTCCGATCTGCTGGAAATACTTGAAATCAGCGACCGAATACTGATCATGACGAACGGAACAGGGAATCGGACGCTGATCAACGACGGGCTGGACGCCAGGCAAGTCCTAGGCTATTGCTACGAACCTGAAAACGGGAAGGACAACGATGAAATATGATTTCAAACGATATGGCACACTGATAGCGGGAGGATGCATCCTCGTCATCTTCAGTCTCTTGCGACCTGAGACATTCTTCACCGTGAACAATTTCATCAACATCAGCAGGCAGATGTCTCTCCTAGTCATCATCGGACTTGGAGCGACGCTTATCATGACGGTCGATGAATTCGATCTGTCGATCGGGGCCATGGCGAGTTTTGCCGGAATACTTGCTGCGAAACTCGCCGTACAGGGTGTGCCGTTCTCGCTTGCGATTCTCATCGTGGCGACGGCCTGTTTTTCGATCGGATGGTTCAACGGTTTCCTTGTCACGCGATTCAACATCCTTTCCTTCATCACGACGCTTGCCATGGGAACCGTGCTTGGAGGCATCACGTTCAAGCTCAGCGGCGGAGCCACGATCTTCCAAGGAATCCCGAAGGCGTTCACGTCCCTCGGTACAAAAAGTTTCGCGATACTTTCCTTCGGAGCCTCCCAATTCAGGATTCCGCTGCTCAGCCTGCTGATGCTGGCCTTCACCGTATTGCTCTGGTTCGTCATGGGGCATACCATTTTCGGCAGACGTCTCTATGCTGTCGGAGGAAATCCGGTAGCCGCGACGCTCTCCGGACTCCCGGTCGCACGGGACAAGCGGCTGGCGTTCGCGCTGAGCGCGCTTTTGGCAGGATGTACCGGCATCCTGCTGGCCAGCAGACTTGGATCTGCGACACCCACCGGAGGGGACAGCTACTTTCTCAAGGCGTATGCGACGGTATTCCTTGGCAGGACACTAAATCAGGAAGGAGTCCCCGATGTCTGGGGAACGTTCGTAGGAGCGGCGATCTTCGGCATCCTCGCCAACGGATTGACGATTCTCCAAATGCCTTCGTACATCCAGGATATCCTGACGGGAGCGATCATCATCGTAGCCGTCATCGCACAGAAACAGCTTGGCGAACGAAGACAGTAGAGGACGCTTGCCCATGGAACGACATGTTATCACGATAGATATCGGAACAACTGCGGTGAAAGGAGTCCTGATGACCGATTCGCTCAAGATCGAGGCCGCGTATTCGGTCGAAATCACGACGCTCCGTACGGCGGGTAGGATCGAGCAATCACCCGCCCAGTGGTATGATGCGTTCAAGATCGTCTGCAACAAGCTGCTGGTCGAAAGCGGACGCGGCCCGAAAGACATCGCGGCAATCTGCTTCAGCGGCCAGATGCAGGATGTCATCTGTGTGGACGAACATCGAAAGGCTGTCGGAAACGCCATTCTGTACAGTGACTTCCGCGCCACGGAGGAAGCTCGGGAGATCAGGGAGCGGATACCGGACTTGCAGAGGATCACGGGCAACGGCCTTGATGGATCCATTCCCGCCGCGAAGTTGCTCTGGCTTGCCGGAAACGACAGGGAAACGCTCCGTCGGACGTGGCGCATCCTGTTCAGTGCAAAAGATTTTCTCATCTCATCGCTTTGCGGGGACGCATACACGGACATGACGACCGCAGCAACCGCAGGACTGATGGACATCCACGCCAAGACATGGAACGGACGGCTTGTGGACTGTTGCGGAATCGATCCGACCATCATGCCGGAACTAGCGAGCGGCGACACGCTCGCCGGGGAACTGACCGAACAGGCGGCCAAGGAGACCGGGCTGAAGCAGGGAACGAAGATTTTCGTCGGAACGGGGGACGCAGGCGCGACCACACTCGCCAGCGGAATCTGCAAACCGGGGGAACTGAACATCAATCTTGGGACCACCGGATGGGTCGCGGCAATCAGCGACCGGATATCGACATCGCCCGGAGTCTTCAATCTGGTAGCGATGGATGGCGAGCGATACATTAATGTAGTGCCGTTTCTCAATGCAGGGAACATCCATCGGTGGCTGTGCGACGTACTGGGGAGGAATGGCGATGGCTACGAATATATCGAAACCTTGCTCATGGGGGACACCACCCCGACTCGGGAGGGATTGCTCTGCCTTCCCTATTTCTCCGGGGAGCGCTTTCCTGTAGCCGACGATAAGATTCGCGGGAGCTTCATCGGCATCGACACTGAAACCACGGCTTCCGACCTTGCGAAAGCCACGCTGGAAGGAGTCGCATATGCGTTGCGGCAGGGACTTGGACAACTCGCTCTTGTCCCTTCGGAAATTTCGCTGATCGGAGGCGGAGCAAAGAGCATGGCATGGAGAAGCATCCTTACGAATGTCCTTGGACATCCGGTCACGGTCTTCGACGACGGAACATATCTGCCTGCGATGGCGACCGCTTCCGCCTATCTGCTGCATGAGGGCATCTGCGATTCCTATGAATCGTTCGTCTCCATGATGCAGGAAACTGTAGGTCGTACCGTCATGGAACCGACGGGTTCCGCCATCCAGACCTATGAACGGAGGTTCTCATCATATGTGAGGCTCTACCCATGTCTGAAAACTCTGTATCGGAACTGAGTCTTCAGCACACCGCTTCTCCGTTGTTGTGAAAAAAGTATGAATTACTTCTGTCCTGAACGTTTCCCACTTGCCCAGACGCCCCGGTTCAAGTACGGTTGAGGTATGGATGGAAGCAATAGCAGGACTACCGCCACCGCCGGGAGCGTGAAGACTATTCTCGTAGTCGAAGACGAGAAGGATATTCAGGAGCTGATCTGCTACTATCTGAAGATGGAAGGGTTCCGTATCGAACAAGCCTCCACTGGCGACGAAGCGCTCCGTTCCGTCAGGGAGGAAAAGCCGGATCTTGTCGTGCTCGACCTGATGCTACCGGGCATCGGAGGGCTCGAAGTCCTCAAGCAGATCAGATTCTCCATGAACCTCAAGACACTGCCGGTGATCATTGCATCGGCGAGAACCGAAGAAAGCGACATCATCATGGGATTGGAACTGGGCGCCGACGACTATCTTCCGAAACCGTTCAGTCCGAAAGTCCTGACAGCGAAAGTCAAGGCGCTGCTGCGAAGGGTGGATGGAAGCCTGGATTCCCATTCTCCGGACGGAACGGACAAACAGACGATCACCACCGCGGGAGGGCTTGTGATGGATCCCGTCCGGTATACCTGCCGTCTCAACGGACAGGAAATCCTGTTCACCGCCACGGAATTCGCATTGCTGTATCTGATGGCTGGGGAAAGCGGCAGGGTGTTCACCAGGAACCAACTGATCAGTTCCGTCAAAGGAAGCGACTATCCGGTCACGGAACGGTCGATCGACGTGCAGATCGCAAGCCTTCGACGAAAGCTTGGTTCTGCGGGCGAATCGGTCAGGACCGTATGGGGAATCGGATACAAATATCAGGAGCAGGATCCATGAAGTTGCGCTCCCGCCTGCTGATCCTCGTCATCATCGCACTGTGCATCACGGCGGTCTGTTGCATTTTCGCCGCAACCAAAGCTTTCAAAACCACGCTCACACAATCCACCTCGACAGAACTCGCAGCACAATGCAGATATCTTGCCGAGACCATCCCCGAACTCCTTGCCGCGGCAGAGGAAACCTGGCCGCAGGAGGCGACCGATTCCTCTATCGACCGGTACGCTTCGGCTTTGGGAATACGGATCACCATCATCGACGTAGACGGTACGGTACGGTACGACAGCCAGGCGGATCCCGCCATGATGGACAACCATGCATGGAGAGCCGAAGTGCGGCAGGCTCTGGAAATCGGCGAAGGGGAAAGTTCCCGAACAAGCGGAACACTCGAAACGACGATGATCTATCACGCACTGCGCATCGACCCTCCGCAGACTCTAGTCCCGATGGTCATGAGAACCGGAGCGCCCGTTTCCGATATCAGTGCTTGGCAGACACAATTCAACCAGATTCTTCTGCCGTTACTGCTGATTCTGCTGGCTTGCATCGTCATCGTCACGCTGCTGATCATCCGTCACATCACGAAACCGATCGACCTCCTCGCCGCAGCAGCAATCCGCTATGCCGCTGGGGATCTGTCGCCGAGGACGCTGATAGACGGCCCCCAGGAATTGAAACAGCTGTCCGAAACGCTCAACATGATGGCCAGCGAACTGGCGATGCGCATCCGGCAGCTGGAACAGGACAAACTGCTCTATTCGTCGATCCTCCTGTCAATGACCGAAGGAGTCCTGATGGTGGACCGAAAGCAGACGATCCTCCTTGCGAACCACGCGGCGGCGATGATGATCGGCAGGGATTCGATGGAACATCCTTCCGGAGAGCCGGCTTCTCGCTCCCCTACCCAGCTGATCGGCAGTAGCGTTTTCCAGCTGTTCCGGGATTCCGATCTGACGCGTGCAATCGAGCGGACGGCCGCGGGGGAAGGCCCTCGACAGGTAACGGTGGTTCGTTACGGACACCTGCACGGAGATACGGCGGTTCTGGTAGGATCGGGAAAAGAGCGGACGTACCAGGTATCGATGGCGGCGATCAACGATACGCAGGACAAGAAATCAGGACAGGTCGTCATCACGTTCGCAGACATCACCGACTTGAAGCATCTGGAACAGATCAGGAAGGATTTCGTCGCGAACGTATCCCATGAGCTGAAAACTCCGTTGACAGCGATCGGAGGATTCGCCGAACTACTGGCGAACGAACGGATCGGAGAGCAGGATGCGACGAAATTCGCGAAGATCATCGACCGGAACGCGAAGCAGATGCTCGACATCATCAACGATCTGCTGTTGCTCGCCTCGTTGGAAAATACCAACTCAAGCCCATCGATGAGCCGTTGCACACTCGAATCCCTGCTTGACGAGACGATTGAGACAATCCAGTACCGGGCGGATCTCAAGCATATGAAGATCGTCAAGACGGTCGTCGATCCATCGGGAGACGGCGTGTATGCGAACCAGGGACTGCTCGTGCAGGCTCTGGTCAACCTGGCTGTCAATGCGATCACATACAGCGACGAAGGCACCGAAATCCGGCTGGAAGCCAAAGCGGACGACCAGTTCGTGAAGCTGTCAGTCATCGACCACGGCTGCGGCATTCCGGAAAAAGACCTGTCAAGGATATTCGAACGATTCTACCGTGTGGACAAGGCGAGAAGCCGAAGCCAGGGAGGAACCGGCCTAGGGCTGTCCATCGTCAAACATGTCACCGTCCTGCATGGAGGCGGGGTCGAAGTCATCAGCAAGGAGAACGTAGGTTCGACATTCACCATCACGATCCCCCGCGAAGATGCTAGGATCGCCCGACTAAGAGCCAGAAGCAAGGAACTCTACTCGGAAAAGGCATAAAAACATGACGAGCACAGACAGGCTATTTTGAATCTTCCTGTTCCAGATAGCCCGCGTATTCGGAGAGAAACGTCCCGTCGTCATATACCCCTTTGCTCTGCATCGAGCCGGCATCGCTCCGTTTCGGAATATTCATCGAATCCACCTCCAGCGGTTCGCGAAAGTCGATTTCCATATCGAGAGCTTTCCTGATAGCGACTTCAAGGTTTCTTCCATCGGTCAGATCGTCAAGATTGCGTCGTATCGCATCGCTACGAGCGACCAGTTCCTGCATGTACAAGCCGAGCTTCACGGCCTGCATGGCGGTCGGCCGGCGCTTCGTGCTCTTCGCTACCGAGGCAAAGCCGTCCGCATCCTGTGCCGATGCCATCAGGTACCGTGACAGGAGCGTCGCCATTCCCGCCCCCCGATCCGCACCTGCGGAAAGCCACATGCCGCCCAATCTGGAAAACGAGCCGACGAGCACCGTCACGTCCGGCATGCTCTCCAGCATACCGGCGACCTCGCCGTACCGAGGATGGTCGTCCATCATCAGCACGAGATCCTTCTCCATGATTTTCTTCGCCAATCTGGCGGCCCATGAACTCACTTTCAAACTTCCGGTACTGCGGTGCCGACCTCCATCCGACAGATCGACGGCACACAGGGAGTATGTATTCTGATAGAGTTCCAATCCGACAGCCCGTCCATGCTCGGACAGGCGATATGCAATCGAAGTGTCCATGTCTCGAGCATACCCCCGGACAGGACGGACAAAAGAGGTTATCGGACGGACAGTCTTCGTGGTTCGAGGCCTCTGGGGGGTCAATTCAAGTCGGGCTTCACTCCGGCGGCCATGTACACGATCCATGAGCAAATGGTCGTGACATGGTCTCCCAGACGCTCCATTTCCTTTGCGATGTAGAAGTAGTTGTACAGATCCTCCCGATCCTTGGCTTCTTTCGGTTCTTCGGCGAAGATCAAGGCGTTGATCTGTCTTCGGTACTCATCGATTCCATCGTCCATCGCCGCGACCTTCCGGGCCAATTCGGCGTCGTTGGCGATCAAGGCGTCGACGGCGCACCGAGTCATTTTCGCATCTGCCAGCGCCATGTCTGCGATGGCATCGACGATCTTCCGGTGGGAGGTTCCGCTGGTCGTCTGGACGGCGAGTTTCGCCAGATGCGCCGCATGGTCTCCCATCCGTTCCAAGCTCGTGACTATCTTCAGTCCTGCGATCACCTGCCGCATGTAATGTCCGTACGGAGCTTCACTGATCAGCAGCCTCACGCCGTCCGACTCGATCAGGTCCCGCATCTGGTCGATGAAGTAGTCTTCCGACACCACTTTCTCCGCCAGCGCCTCATCGTGGTTCTTGAAAGCGTGCATCGCCTGGTAGATCGCTTCCTCCACTCTGTTGACCATCTGGATGAGCAGTTCATGGAAAAACTGCATCTTGTCATCCAACTGATATTTTTTCGTACCCATATTACGCTCCTATCGCATTCATTGCGCGGTCATGGTCGTTCCAAGGCCGCCGCCGGATACCGGCATCAACCGAATTTTCCGGAGATATAGTCCTCGGTACGCTTGTCCTTCGGATTGAAGAACAGGTCGGCGGTATCGCCGTATTCGACGAGGTATCCGCATCGTTTGTCGTCGATCAGAAAGAACGCCGTCTTGTCCGAAACCCGGGACGCCTGCTGCATGTTGTGCGTCACGACGATGATCGTATAGCGTTCCTTCAACTCGGTCATCAGTTCCTCGATGCGGGCGGTGGAAATCGGATCAAGGGCGCTTGTCGGCTCGTCCATCAGCACCACATCGGGATTGACCGCCAGCGTCCGTGCGATGCACAGCCGCTGTTGCTGACCACCTGACAAGCTCAAAGCGCTTTTGTGGAGACGATCCTTCACTTCGTCCCACAGCGCCGCTTGGGAAAGACTACGTTCGACGGTCTCATGCAGTTCCGCCTTCGAAGGGCGACCATGCAGGCGCGGCCCATAGGCGACATTGTCGAAAATGCTCATCGGGAACGGATTCGGCTTCTGGAACACCATGCCCACCCGTCGCCGAAGTTCCATCGTATCGTAGTCCCTGTAGACGTCATGTCCGTCGAAGATCACGTCTCCGGTGATCCTGACATTGTCGATCAGGTCGTTCATCCGATCAAGAACCCGAAGAAACGTCGATTTTCCGCATCCTGACGGTCCGATGAACGCTGTCACCGTATTCGGGTCGATCGCAAGCGACACATCTTTCAGCGCATGGACGGAACCATACCAAAGATTCAAGTCCGTGACATCGAACAGATGCCCACCCGTATGTTCAATCATTGCTTTTGCCTCTCTGTCTTCTCGTTGATGATGTCATCAGCACCCGGGCGATGATATTGATCGTCAGGACAACCACGACCAGGACAAGAGCCGAAGCGAACGCACGATCGAACGACTGTCCTTCGGTGATGGTCAGATAGATATGCATCGACAGTACTCGCGCCGAACTTCCTAGGTTCTTTACGAAATCGGTCGAAGAACCGATCGTATAGATCAATGCCACCGTCTCGCCCACCGCACGTCCGATTGCGAGGATGATTCCCGTCGTGATACCGTTCACTGCCGAAGGAAGAATGACCTTGACGATCGTCTCGATCCGCGTGGCTCCCAGTCCGATGCTCGCCTCGCGCAACGATCGATCCACCGATCGTATCGCCTCCTCGCTGGTACGGATGATCGTCGGCAGAACCATCAGAGCGACGGTCAGCGTTCCGCTGATCAACGAGAAGCTCCAGCCGAACATCTGTACGAACACCAGAAGTCCGAACAATCCGAAGATGATCGAGGGGATGCCGGCGAGCACGTCGATACCGGCTCTGATGATCGAAGTCAGTCGTCCTTTCCTGGCGTATTCCACCAGATACACAGCAGCGGCGATGCCCAGCGGAGCGGCGACCAATGCCGTCAACGCCACCATGACGAACGTATTGCCGATGATCGAAAGGATCCCCCCGTACTTGCCGGACTCCACGGTCGGCTGGGTCAAGTACTCCCAGGTGATGTTCGGCCCGCTATCGATCCGTTCGCTTTTCAACAAGTCGATCGAAAGCCCCTCCTGCTTCGCATGGAAATACCATGAGGCGGGCATGACCGCCGTCGAACCTTCCCTTGTGGAAAGTTCCCGAACCGCGGCCTGTTCGCCAAGCTTTTGGGCGTCCAGTACATCGACAGGGATATCTCCCCCACCAAGGAGGGACCAATCGGACACGGAACCGGACAACAGTCCGACTACATCATCGGAGGAGAGCGTTCCCACCCGGTTGTTGCCGTACAACTGCACGACCGAGCTGTTCGCCGCCAGAACATACAGGTCAAGAACCGGTTCACGGAAACCCGACGGAAGATCCGCAGGCCCGGCTTCCTTTCCGCGCGACAGGATCAGCACGGAACCTTTCCGGTCCTTCGCCTGGACAAGGATCTCATCGCGCGAAGCGACGACCGCACCGGATGCAGCGATCTGCCGACTCTCGATCCCGAGAAGCGCACTCGCTTCCTCGAGCGCCGAATCTTCCACATAGAGAAAAAACGGAGCGTCCGTGGAACTGATCTTGCGAAGCGACGCGACCTTTCCCAGCGCCATATCGCGCAGGGTGAACCATGACAGGTGGCGGATGTTCGACTTTCCGTTGGCAATGACGATGACTGGAGGCTCGGCCGACTCGAAGCCTGCG
>Ga0172377_10000798_pt1 | contig 30645 bp, 25 predicted proteins | sample Pumphouse3metaG_FD_119749 | JGI IMG/M metagenome (GOLD analysis project Ga0172377, IMG submission 119749) | Leachate microbial communities from a municipal landfill in Southern Ontario, Canada - Pumphouse #3 metaG | ecosystem: Engineered > Solid waste > Landfill > Unclassified | place: Canada... | reverse complement strand
GTTTTTTTTGTGACGCGTCGCGTCACCAACTTTGATTCAATAGTTGTTATTAATAAAATGAGATCTGATTAACTTCAGAGAGTAATAGGTTCATATTTTATAGCCAGAATATTTATGTAATGAATAGATGCTGGTGATGCAACAAATTCACACTTGGAAAGTTCCCTCGTCGGTGTAAACTGTTATACGAAAAGTTTTTCGAGGAACGAGTTGGCAGAATTAAAAATTGCAGCCAAAATCTGTATATACTACTGAAATTTAGTGCATGATGTATTTAAATTTTTAATATTTGATGGATATACGCATAAAGAATATGCCATAGATTATTGTTTTGTAAATAGTATGCGCATGAATAAATTAAGTCTGTATTTATTTAATTTACTAACGAATAAAATAAGCTTATATGAAGCTTCCGAGGTAGTAAAACTAAAAAACTTTGTCTGTTATTTTGCATTTTACTCACTTTGCAGTAACTTTGCAAAGTGTAAAAAGTAGGATTAAGGAACAAAAACAAATATAAGTATATATGATTAATTCGCAAGACATTAAGAACGGAACCTGTATTCGTCTAGATGGAAAACTGTATTTCTGTATTGAATTTCTTCATGTAAAGCCAGGAAAGGGTAATACCATCATGCGTACAAAATTGAAAGACGTTGTAACCGGCCGCGTATTGGAACGTCGTTTCAATATTGGAGAAAAGTTGGAAGATGTTCGCGTAGAACGACGTCCATTCCAGTTTTCCTACAACGAAGGGGATATATATCATTTCCTGAATCAAGAAACGTGGGATGATGTTCCGGTAATGAAGGAGTTGATAGAGGGCGTTGACTTTATGAAAGAAGGTGACATTGTAGAAATAGTAACGGATGCTTCAACAGAAACGATTCTGTTTGCCGAAATGCCAGTGAAAACTATTTTGAAAATTGTTTATACAGAACCAGGTTTGAAAGGGGATACAGCTACGAACGCTACGAAACCCGCGAAACTTGAAACCGGAGCTGAAATTCGCGTGCCTTTATTTATCAATGAAGGAGAAATGATAGAGGTCGATACTCGCGATGGTTCTTATGTGAACAGAGCGAAATAAGATAATTTCAAGGATTTAAAAAAAGAGAATTTCCTTTTTGGAAATTCTTTTTTTTTCTTTGTCAGAGAGAACATTAAATAAGGACTAGATGACTTTAAATGTTTGTGCTTCGGAATTTAAAATTTAATGATTATCTTTGCATACTATGAAATATTCAGTCGTTATTCCGGTATTCAATCGTCCCGATGAGGTGAGCGAATTGTTGTCAAGTCTTTGTTCGCAACGTTTCAAGGAATTCGAAGTCTTGGTGGTGGAGGACGGTTCTACGCGTACATGTTGCCAGGAAGTGGCAGCACAAGGACGTGCGCTGAATGTGCGTTACTTTATGAAACCTAATACAGGTCCCGGATTGACGCGCAATTATGGTGCTGAGCGTGCAGAAGGTGAGTATTTGATATTTTTGGATTCTGATTGTGTGTTATCCGAAGGTTATCTGGAAGCTGTTGATGCAGAATTAAACAAAGAGCCTGCCGATGCTTTTGGAGGCCCTGATCGGGCGCATGTAGATTTCTCCTCCATGCAAAAGGCCATAAACTATGCGATGACGTCGTTTTTTACAACCGGTGGAATTCGTGGTGGTAAGAAGAAATTAGATAAATTCTACCCTCGTAGTTTTAATATGGGAGTGAAGCGCACGGTGTTTACTGCTTTGGGTGGTTTTTCTGAAATGCGCTTCGGAGAAGATATTGATTTAAGCATTCGTTTATTTGAAGCTGGTTATCGTTGCAGACTTTTTCCTGAAGCATGGGTATGGCATAAGCGGCGCACTGATTTGAAGAAGTTTTTTAAGCAGGTTCACAATTCCGGTATTGCGCGTATCAATTTATCAAAACGTCATCCGGGGTCTTTGAAAATTGTTCATCTCCTACCGGCGGCATTCACGTTGGGCGTACTCTTCTTGTTGTTAGGATCTGTTGTATGCTTGTGGAGTTTGTTGCCTCTGTTGTTATTTGCAGTCCTGATTTTTGTGGATGCTTCAGCAAAAGAAAAAAGCATGGAAGTCGGATTGAAAGCCGTATGTGCAGCTTACGTCCAATTATTGGGCTATGGTAGTGGCTTTTTGTGTGCGTGGTGGCGACGAGTTGTTTGTGGTCAAGGTGAGTTCGAGGCATTTAAAAAAAATTTCTATAAATAGTTTGTGTTCATGGTTGAAAGTAAGAAGCATAAAGATCCACAGCATCGACCATCTATTAACGAATGGAGTGAAGACAGCCGCCCTCGAGAACGTTTGCTTAGCGCGGGAGCTCGGTCGTTGAGTGATGCGGAACTTTTGGCTATTTTGATTCATTCAGGCACTCCAAAGCAAAATGCAGTGGAACTGATGCAGGAAGTTCTGCATTCCTGTGATGAAAGTTTGGACAATTTAGGAAGCATGAGTTTTGAACAGTTGATGAAGTTCAATGGTATTGGACCTGCTAAGGCTGTAACAATTCTGGCAGCATGTGAATTTGGGCGTCGGCGCATGAAGAAAGATTGTGTAGAGAAGGAGGTGCTGGATTCTTCAAAAAAAATATACGAGGACCTGTTAAAAGGTCGTTTTTGGGATTTGACGGACGAAGAATGTTGGATCCTGCTACTTAATCAGAGTTTGCACTTTATCAGCATGGAAATGGTAGGAAAGGGAGGACTTACCTCCGTGAGTGCGGATATCCGAAAAATTATGAGAATTGCCATAGAGAAAAATGCTACAGCTGTAGTTTTAGCTCATAATCATCCCTCTGGTAATTTAAACCCTAGTAGGGAAGACGACTGCACGACTCATAATTTGGTAGAAGCCTGTAAGGTGATGAACATTAGGATGCTAGATCATCTTATTGTAGCTGGAAATCGTTATTACAGTTATGCAGAAGATGGCAGATTATAAATTTTGAATAATAAAGTAAACGAATATGGAAGAGAATAATCAAAATGAACTGAAGAGCGAGAAACTTAGTGTGGAAGAGAAAATTATAGCAGCGTTACGCACGGTTTATGACCCTGAAATACCCGTTAATGTTTATGATTTGGGATTGGTTTATAAAATAGATTATCATGAAGAGGATGGTACGCTGGATGTAGATATGACTTTGACAGCGCCGGGTTGTCCTCTTGCTGACTATATCACAGAAGATGTTCGTCAGAAAATTTCAGCTATTGAGGGAGTCACTTCTGCTAATGTCAATTTGGTCTTTGAACCCGAATGGGATCAAAGCATGATGAGCGAGGAGGCCAAAGTCGATTTGGGTTTGTTCTAGGTTTAAACGGATAAAGAGAAAAAAACGAGTAAATAGTATTAAAAACGATGAAGAACGTATATTTCCTTTCTGATGCTCATCTAGGCTCTTGGGCGATACCTCATGGGCGAATGCAGGAACGCCGTGTGGTCAGCTTTCTTGATAGCATTAAGGAGAGAGCTGCGGCTGTATATATGCTGGGTGATATGTTCGATTTTTGGCATGAATACCGATATGTGGTGCCGAAAGGATTTACACGTTTACTTGGTAAAATCAGCGAGTTGACGGATCATGGAGTTGAGGTACATTTCTTTACAGGGAATCACGATCTTTGGTGTGGAAACTATTTGGAACGAGAGTGCGGAGTAATATTACATCGTCAGCCACTTACCACGGAAATATATGGGAAGGTGTTCTTTCTGGCTCATGGTGATGGACTCGATTCCACGGAACGAAGATATCTGATATTGAGAAGTGTCTTCCATAACAGAGTTTGTCAGAAACTGTTTGCTTCGATTCATCCTCGTTGGGGTATGTATTTCGGCTTGAATTGGGCTCGAAACAGTCGCAAGAAGCATGAAAACACAGAAGGCTTTTTTAATGGTGAAGATAAGGATGGCATGGCCGTCTTTGCGCGTAAATATCTTCAAACGCATCCTAGTATCAATTATTTTATTTTTGGACATCGACATATTGATGTGGATTTTATGCTGAGCGATTCGGCACGTTTTATAATTTTAGGTGATTGGATTACAAAGTTTTCTTTTGTTGTTTTTGACGGAGAAAAATTACTAATGGAGAATTATATAGAGGGAGAGACGAAGCTGTAATTCTTCTCTTCCTTTCTAAAATTTTATGATGTATTTATGATGAAAATGAATAAAATTATTTTTTGTTTTTTAGGCGCATTATTTTCTTGTTCTATTTTGCCTCTAAGTGCGCAGTCATATGTTTCGTTGAAAAAGCAAATAGAAACAAATAGAAGCAAGGATTTGCCTCAAACAGCATTGCGAAGTGTGGATAAAATGATTAATTTGGCTTCGCGCAGAGGAGATAATGGAGAATTACTTTGGGCTTTGCTGACACGTGGCCAACTTTGTCGTGATATTTCGCCAGATAGTGCTGCTACTTTAATACCCCGCGTTGAAAAGCTCTTGAATGATGGGGCAAAACCGGAAATGCAAGCAGTATGTCATGCCGTGTTGGGGATGCTTTATGCTGGAGAGCGCGCAAATATGGACGAAAATGCTTCGCGAAAGGCTGTAAACCATTTTATGGTAAGTCTGCAAAATCCTGCATTGTTGGCTTCTGCTCGCGTGAAGGATTTCCTTCCTTTTATGATTGACGGTGCGGACAGTCGCTATTTTAATGACGATTTGCTTCATGTCCTGACGCGTTTCTGTAGTGGAAGATTATCTGATATAAATAACGAAGTGTTGCATACGGACTCATTAAGCTTAAGTTTATTGGGTAAAGCACTTCGCGAATATCGTCAAGCCGGTAATCGGGAGGCTGAATTTTTTCTTTTGCTCGACTCTGTCGATGCTACCGAGAGAATACCTATTTTCAGACGTTCCTTAAATAATAGTGTTCGTCTTCAAAATAATCAAGTTAACAAACTGAATTTTTATCGTTCCCTGATTAACCGTTTTAGTGATCTGGATGTTTGTGCTGAGGCTTATCTGCGTCTTTCAACAAGTTTGAACGACAAACGCAAAGATTCTTATTTCTGGGCAGAAGAAGGTGTTCGGCGCTATCCAAAGAGTAAAAAGGTTAATTCGTTGCGGAATAGACTTTTGGAACTTACACGACCCGTATTATCGTTAAGTCTGCCACAAGGTTATGCTTATCCGGGTCGTGAGGACTCTTTGACAATAACGGCTGTGCATACGTCGCGCGCTGTAGTTAAATTTTATAAATTGGACGTTACAACCGACGCAGAAATTTTGCGGCGGCAAAATCAGAAGGAGCTCAAGAAACTTGCAAAATCAGTTGTATTTCAGATCCCCATAGTTTTACCTGAAACAGCTTCTTATGAGCAAGTTCATAAAAAGATCGCGTTTGTTACTCCCAAAGCCGGTATCTATTTGGTTAAGTTGGAAAGCAATGGAACAGAGGCAAGTGATCAAGAATTTTTATATGTTTCACGTCTGCACGTAATGAAGTTGAACTTGCCAAAAGGAGGTACACGTGTTTTAGTTAGCGAAGCGGTATCCGGACGTCCGGTTGAAGGAGCGCAACTGATTGTGCGGGCCATAGACGAGAATTCACGTGTTGTGCAAACTTTGCAGACAGATAAGAATGGGGAAGCTACGATAAGTTCCTTACGGTCTTTTTGCATGGTTTATCCGCAGACTAATGATGATAAATTTTGCCCCGGTTTGCAACTTGGTATGAATAATGAGAATAATTTTGTTCAAGGTGTGAAACAGCTGTCAATGGCTGTTTATACGGATCGTGCTATTTACCGTCCCGGTCAAAAAGTTCAGGTAGGAGGATTTCTTTATGAACAAAAGGGAGATGAAGTGCATGTGAAAGCAGGCGAAAGTGTAGAACTGTCACTTTTTGATGCCACACATCAAAAGAGCATTGATAAAATGGATGTCGTTTCAGATGCTTTTGGCAGTGTGAAGGGGGAGTTTACGTTGCCTGTTTCTTGTCTAAATGGGCAATTTTATATATCTTGTAAATATGCCACAGCATCTTTTCGCGTGGAGGAATATAAACGTCCTACTTTTACGGTTTCTTTCGATGATTTTAAGGAAGCTTATAGTGGGGGAGATACCGTGTTACTGCATGGTACGGTGAAAACATACGCAGGTTTCCCGCTTGCGCAAACACCTGTTGCTCTTACTACGTCTCGTTCATTTTCACCGTGGTGTTATTCTTTTTATCATCAGAATGATTTGGATAAGGAGGTGCGCGATACAGTGCAGACAGATGCTGATGGACGCTTTTCTGTTCGTGTCTTTTTGAACGTAAATAAATTAAGTGAAAAAAACGGTTTGTGGTGGTTGCCTCGTTTTTATGTTTACCAAACGGAAGCTGTTGCAACATCTGCCAACGGAGAAAGCGAAATAGGCTCATACAGTCTTTTTGTAGGTAATCGTCCTGCATTTCTGTCTACTACGATGCCACAAAGGATTTGTAAGGAGGAGACTGCTACTTTTCAGATTAATCAGTTGAATGCAGGCGGAAAGCCTGTTGCTGGTAAGGGACATTATGAAATATTGCAGGGAAATGTTCAGAAAGCGTCTGGTGAATGGAATTTTAACGAAACTATCAAATCGACCTTATTGAATGAATTACCTTCAGGTGAATATGTATTACAAGTTGTGCCTGCTGAGCGTACGGATACGTTAGTACAATTGAAATATCATTTTATGATTTTCTCCATGGCTGACACTCATCCTGTTGGAAAAGATATGTTGCAAGTTTATCAAAGTGGGGATGATTTTGGTAATGGTGAAATACGCGTTCATTTAGCCACTCCGGAAAAGAACGCTTATGTACATTATATGGTTACTACATCTAAAGAGGAGTTGGCGAACAAAGTAATTTCTCTTTCGGATTCGGCCATTACGATCCCATTTTCATATCAAAGCCAGTATGGTGACGGCATTGAAGTCTTGTTTACTTTTGTGCGCAACGGAGAAGTTTATACTCAGGCTGTTGTGATCAAGAAACACGAACCGGACAAACATTTGACGCTGCGATGGAAAACGTTTCGCGATCGTTTACGTCCCGGACAGAGAGAAACGTGGACTTTGCAGGTTCTGCGGAATGGAAATCCTGTCAAAGCTTCACTCTTAGCTACGCTGTATGATGGTTCTTTAGATAAATTTCAAAAATTGGATTGGTCGTTTTCTTTGAATTTTGATCGCGATATACCTTTTGGTCTGTGGTCAGGAGTTTATAAACGAAGTATGTTTTTAAGGTTTGTAGGATCTGTAAAATTTGAGAAAGAAGACTATTGGCAATTTAGTCACATTAATGGAAAGTTGTTTGGCGTGGATGACGAATCTGATTGGGAGTTGCATTCTCCGCACCAAAGAATGTTATATTCTGCCATGAATACCAATATGAAGACGTTAAAAGCTCCTGCTGTTGCAAAGTCACGTACGTTAATGTTAAAGGATGAAGTTCCGGAGTCTACGAATGCTGTAGCAGAGTTTGCAACTGGAGGAGGTGAAATGTCAGAAACAAAACTGAGGACGGATTTTAGCGAAACGGCTTTCTTTATGCCTGCGCTGACTACGGACGATGCAGGGGAAGCTGCTATCAGTTTTGTTTTGCCCCAAAGTTTGACACAATGGAACTTTAAGGCATTAGCGCATACTGGTGACATGGATTATGGCATGTTGGACACGATTGCAGTAGCATCGAAGGATTTCATGTTGCAACCCAATATACCGCGTTTTCTTCGTGTGGGTGATGAAACATTTTTGGCAGCTTCTTTACGTAATGCTACAGAAAAGGGAGTAAAGGGTACTGTCTTCATGGAATTGCTTGACCCATCTACGCAGAAAGCAGTTAGCCGGCAAAATGTTACTTTTTCTGTTGGTGCAAAAGGCGAAACAATGGTTTCATTTCCTATTCGAGTTACAAACGAATATCCACTTCTTGTTTGCCGTATGATGGCTTCTAGTGGCGAGTTCTCAGACGGAGAACAGAACTATATTCCGGTACTGGACGACAGGCAAGAAATTACAGAGAGTATTCCACTGAATTTGGAAGGTCAGGGAGTCAAGACGGCCAATCTGACGTCGCTTTTTGGCAATAATAATCCGCATGCAACGCATCGTCGTCTTACGGTGGAATACACTGGTAATCCTGCCTGGCTTGCCATAGAGGCGCTACCTTCCCTGTCTCAGCCAATATGTGAGGATGCGTTATCCATGGCTACCGCTTATTACGCCCTGAGTTTAGCACAATTTGAAGCGCATGCTGATCCTGCGATTGAACAGTTGGCGCGAGCCTGGCAGAAATCAGGCAGTGTGGATAGCGTTTATCTGCAGATGGAACGGAATGCAGATTTGAAACAAATTATTTTGAGTGAAACTCCTTGGATGGCTTCTGCGCTTGCAGAAAAAGAGCGTTTGGGTAAACTTGTGCAGTTGTTCGATTCCGTAACTCTTTCCTACCGTTTACACAGTTATGAAGACAAACTCATGGAATTGCAGAACAGTAATGGTTCTTGGAGCTGGTTTAAAGGAATGAGAGGTAATCTTGGGATTACGACGGATATTTGTGAGATTGTCTTTAAATTGTCGCGCATCGATCCTGCTGCAATGGGTGAAGAACTGTCAAGTCGCATGAAACGTGCCATGAAATTTATGGATGATGAAATAGCTCGCATTGTGGACGAGATGAAGAAAAATGAAAAAAAGAATCATCAAGTGCCTTATGTGGAAGGAGAGTTGTTGCGCTATTTATATGTTTGTGCACTTCAGGGTTATACGAATAATTCGGACAGAACCTATTTGCTTAATCTGATAGAAAAGAGTTCTACTTCCTATAATATGTATAGTAAATCGTTGGCGGTAAATGTACTTACAGCTGCCGGTCGCAAAAAGGCTGCTGAAATTACTTTGCAAAGTTTGTTGGAGCACACGGTAAGTCGTCCGGAGATGGGACGTTATTTTGATACGGATCGTGCTTTGTGGTCGTGGAACAGTTATAAGATTCCAACACAGGTAGCTGCCCTCGATGCTGTGTGTATGCTTATGCCGCAAGACACTGTTACTATTGCTGAGATGACACGCTGGCTTTTGCAGGCAAAACGTACGCAGACTTGGGGCAATGCGAAAAACAGTGTGGATGCGATCTTCTATCTGTTTGTCCGTCAACATTTATTGAGTCAGGCAGGTGGACGAAATTTCCCAAAAATTACGTTGACTTTGGCAAATCGCGCGAAAGAGGATCTTACTGCCGATGCTCACGAAATGCAAATGCCTGCTACACTTGGCTATTTTCGGCGCACACTGATGGAGAACGAGCTGAAAGCAGCACCTGTTCAAATAGCCGTTAACAAGACGACGACGCCGTTGGCTTTTGGCGCTGTTTATGCTCAATATTTGGTACCTTCTTCGGAGGTAAAGGCTGCTGAAGCCGGCCTCTCTCTGAAATGCACATATAGTGTACGTCGTGGCGAAGAGTGGCAAACTGTTTCTGGTAATGTGGAGTTGCAGAAAGGCGATCTAATCCGTGTTCGTTATGAGTTGGCGGCAGATCGTGATTATGATTTCGTTTGTTTGAAAGAGAGTCGCCCAGCTTGTTGTGAACCTGTAGATGCTCTTTCCGGCTATGATTGGCATAAAGGTTGCTATCAGGCGGTTGGCGATGCCTCTACCCAGTACTTCTTTGAACAGTTGCGCAAGGGTAAACATGTGGTGGAGACCCAGATGCGCACCGATCGTGCGGGGCATTTTTCTTCCGCTGTGCCTACCGTGCAATGTGTTTATGCCCCCGAATTTTCTGGTCGTGCAGAGGCTATTAAATTACAAGTAAAGTGAGAAATATATTTTTAAAGAGCTTGGGAAATGCTCTATTTATTCTTCTATGTTGCTGCGTAAGTCTTTCAGGGCGTGCGCAGCAACTGTTGAAACAGACCGATATGGGCCGATTTGGCATTCCTGCAGCTAATTATAGTGGTTTGGTACATTTAGCAGTGGATAGTTTTGCCGTTATAGATGATAAGAGCGAAGTGGACGGTTTCTATATTTTCCATATTCATCAAAATGAAAATGACGGTCACATTGAGTTTGTCAGCCGAGGTAACTTGAAAGGAGATCGTGTGGCTTTGTCTACAGATTTACAGCGTGCACATGCGGATTGTGAAGATATTACTTTTGTACCGGAATGGGGTACATATTTTATCGCCAGTGAAGGCCTACAGGAGGTTTATGAATATGATGGCGCAGGACATCGTACGGGTCGCAAATTGAATATTCCTGAACAGTTTGCACTTAAAAATATTCGGAGTAATTGCGGCTTTGAAGCGTTGACTTTTAATGAGCATACAGGGCTGTTTTGGCTAACATCAGAAACGCCTCTTCCTAAAGACGGTGGTGATTCTGTGGGCATTGTACGCCTGCAAAGTTTTGAAAAAAATTTGGAACCAGACCATCAATGGGCTTATCGCATGGAATCACCGCAATTACAGCCCGGTCAATATTATGCTCATGGAATTCCTGCTATGTTGGCCTTGGATGATGGAAGGCTGCTTGTCATGGAACGTGAGTTGACGGTGCCTCCTGCATATTTGGGGGCGCAGACCCATATTCGCGTGTTTGTGGTTAATCCGGATAGAACAAAGTCTATTACAACAGATACAGATTTGAAAACACTGTCAGATGATCAGATTTTGAGTAAAAAGGAACTATTCAGTTTCTCAACGTATTTGAATTTGGGACAACTTAATTATGGAAATTATGAAGGGATGTCCTGGGGGACGAGACTGCGTGATGGTCGGCGTACGTTACTTCTTGTTTGCGATTCACAAGCTGGTGCGGGCAATATTTTTTATCATCTGAAAGATTATCTCAAAGTTGTTGTGCTTCCTGAAGATTTTTGATAAGTAAACGAAAGAGAAAAAACGATGCGCTCTTGATTTTAAAGCCTCTTTTACAAACATCTGTTATTCGTCATATCGAGAATATTTCCACGATGTATGAGTCGTGCAAAAATATATTTGTTTTGTTTTTGACAAGTAGCGTCTTGTTTTTTTTGAATAACAACCTGTTTTTTTCAAATACAAACTTGTGAGAGGCTTTGAGATGATGTGATTTTTGAAGGCCTCTAAGATGAGAAAACAAGTCTTTTTTAGTGTAACGCTATTTTAGAACGAGGTAAAGAGAAATTAATCTTTTTTCTTTTTGGGCTGTATATTGAGGCGGTAAATGAGGTGCAGCATGGCATAGCGGGGTACCGTGTTGTACCATGTTTCTGTGCGTCCTTGTGCATTCACTTCGCTGAGCACGTTGTCCAGCTGTCCTAAAATATCAAAGCCGTCTAATTTAAGAATTAGATTTTTGTTTTTGAGAAATGAGCGCGTTAGTTCGGCGTTCCAAATCAGATTATTATCGTTCATGTTTTTGTCGCTGTAGCCGCGACGGCTATTCATATTGAGGTCTGTGGAAATTTCCAGTCCCCACACGAGAGGCGATACAAAGGTGATGCCGTAGTTGAATTCTGCGGTGTTCTGATTGTTGAAATTTTCACGACTGCTAGTCAGGTTGTTCCAATTTACTTTTCCGTGGATATCTATACGGGTTTTGTTAATGGAGTAAGTAGCACTCAGTTCCTCTCCGATGGTAAACGTGTGCACGCTGCTGCGATAGGGATCCACCGTTTGTCCGCCTCGTTCTGAAGTGTAGTCCACATTGTTGAGGTAACTCAGATTTGTGCTGGTTCTCAGTTTGATATGGTCCAAGGTGTCTACGTCTTGGCTGTAGTCAAAATTAAGATTGGAACTCCAGTTGCCATCGATGTTGCGGGGCTGGTAAGTAGAAACACCTGTGGTGCGGTTGTATGTCATGGCTTGCGCTGCGGCATTGGTTGTAACATTCCAGCCTCCAGAAAAATTGATATTGCGTTGTCTTTTTGTTCGGCCTTTCGTTATGCTGAATTGTATGGCGTGTCGAGCTGCGTTTTTCAGATGTGGATTACCTAATTGCACGACAAGAGGATTGGCATCATCTACCACGTCGAGGAGGGTTGACATATCGGGTGCATTGAGACCTAAAAAATAGGAAAGGCTTGTATAGCTGAAGTGTCCGTTTTGCATGAGGGAGTGCCAGTAAGAAATGCTCGGAGAATAGGTGGTTAAGTAACGTGTCTTTTCGCGAATTTGATGATTACGGTCGTCAATAATAGAGTTGTAATTGAAACGGACGGGAATGTCAAGAGAAAGATATCCGCTCTTGCCGACGGCATTTCCTATTCCAAATATTGTAGAATGAGTGTGACTGCGGTTGATGGTGTGATAAGAGTTTTTCCAGTCCAGTGCGGCATGAAGGGAATCGGTTGTAGAGGGAAGAGCTCCGATAGTATGCGCATCGGGTTTGTTCCAGTTATTGAGGCTGTCCAGACGATATAAGTCACGTTGACCGTGATCATAAGTTTGTTCGTAATTGTAATGCAGATGGAATTGTAATTTGGGTAGGCGACTAAAATTCCAAGCGTAGCCGAGGCCCGCATTGTAATTGTAGTTGCGTGTAGGTTGCTGTGTATACTGATTGCGGAAATCCAGTTTAGAAGCCTGTGGCTGGTTGAGGGTGTAGTGTGAGAAAAGGTCGTAATCTTTATGGTTATAATCGCTGCTAAATTGAAGAGAAATACGATTGCCGAAAATAGGAGATTTGAAAGAGCCGAAAAGAGAGCAGGATGCATTGAATGTTTTGGTGAGACTGCTGGTAAGGTTTTTCATGCTGTTGATGAGTAAATGGTTGAGACGTGCACTGCCAGCAGGAGCAAAAATACTGTCAAGTGAAGCACTGCGGGTGGCGTCGTGTGGGTCTGCGTTAAATGTGGCGCTGCGTGTCAAACCATGGCTTTCAATTCGAAAATAATCTATATTGGGACTGAACTGAAAATAAGTATTTTTACCGGGGTATTCGAAAGAATTATTCCAAGAGACATGGGTTTGTGTGTTTTCCTGGCGGGAATGATTACGATTGTAGGTATCTCCGTTTCCAAGATAGGTGACACTGGAGGCTATTTGTTCGTCGTCTGTAAATTCATGAGTGGCGATGAAATTGCTGTGAACATTTGCTTTTGTATTCTTGTCGTCCCAGTCGAAATTTCCTCCTCCCATGCGTACTTTTAAGGTGCCTGCAGGAACCCAGTTGGCATACCAGTCTCCGCTGGAACCGGGTATTTGCGTATCATTCATGTTGTTCATGTTGCCAAAAAGAAAAAGCTTGGAATGGTCCGTGAAGCGCATGGCGAAACCGCGCGCCAAATATCGGTTATTTGTACCGCCGGCCACTTCTGCGTTAGCGAGCCATCCTTGGTTGTATTGGCGTTTTAAATTTACGTCTACGACCAGTTTCTTATCTTTGTTAATTTCTGCGGTATCCTTTTTGAGGTAGTTATCTCCTTCGGAGCGACGATAGACTTTTACTTTGTCCACCATGTAGGCAGGAAGGTTTTCAAGTGCAATTTTTGGATTGCCTTTGAAGAAATCTTTACCGTTAACAAGCAGAGAATTGACGTGCTGTCCATTGTAGGTGATGTCGCCTCCATCGCCCAGTTTCATGCCCGGCAACTGCTTAATGAGCTGTTCCAGCATGCTGCCTTGACTGAGTTGAAAGGCATCTGCATTGAAAACCACCGTGTCGCCTTTGAGTACCATTTTGATTTTTGTCGCCTTGATGACGGCTTCTCCGAGTTGCACTTCGTGAATTTTATGCTCTTTATCGAGACGAAAATCTTCACTCCAATCACGGACCCATTTCATGTATTTACGCACGGGGATATTTAGATGGAATATCTTGGTTTGATAGCCTGATGATTGTACTTTAACCAGATAATTCCCGGCCCCGGGAAGTTTGCAGAAATAGAAACCACCACTTGATGTCATGTAAAAGCCACCATAATTTGTTGTATCGAAGCGTTTGGTGGAGTCAACACGCACCACGGAGCTGTCAGGGCGCATGAATGTCAGAATAGCGCTTTGCAGATTTTCTCTGGAGAAAGAATCTTGAATGGTTCCGTGAATATTGATACTATCGGGCTGCGCTGCGCGAATAATGGATGGAAAAAGTAGAAAAATACAAATGCAAATGTATGAGGTACGTAAAATGATTTGAAGATGGAAATTTATGTTTGTTAATTTCATGAAAATATCGATATTATTATTCGGAAAGGGTAATTTTAAAAGAATGCCTATTCCTTTATTTGATATAAAAAACAACTATTCTTTTGTGAATAGGTCATTTCGTGTAATTGGCTGAATAATCAAGTTGTGGCAATTACAGATTCACTTCAATTTGAACGGGGCAGTGGTCGCTGCCATGTACATCGGCGAGGATGCGGGATTCGATGAGTTGAGGGAGGAGACGGTTAGAGAGGAGAAAATAGTCGATGCGCCATCCTACATTATTTTCGCGCGCGTGGAAACGGTAGGACCACCAACTGTAGGCGTCTTTCAAATCTGGATATATGTGGCGGAAAGTGTCTGTGAAACCTGATGCAAGAAGTTCGGTCATTTTCAGGCGTTCTTCGTCTGTAAAACCGGCATTGTGATGATTTGATTTCGGGTTTTTAATGTCAATTTCTTCGTGTGCCACATTCATGTCGCCACAGACGATGACAGGTTTCTGGCTATCCAGTGTAAGAAGAAACTGGCGGAAATCATTTTCCCACTCCATACGGTAGGCGAGACGGCGCAATTCGTTTTGAGAATTAGGTGTATAAACATTGACAAGGAAGAATTCAGGATATTCCAAGGTAATAATGCGCCCTTCATGGTCGTGTTGCTCGATGTTCATGCCCATGGAAACGGATATTGGATGATGACGAGTGAAAATACAGGTACCGGAATAGCCTTTCTTTTCTGCGTAATTCCAAAAAGATTCGTAACCGGCAAACTCAAGATCAAACTGACCAGCTTGCATTTTTGTTTCCTGCAAGCAAAAGAAATCAGCGTCAAGATGATTGAAAATATCGGAAAATCCTTTTCCATCACAGGCTCGTAATCCATTTACATTCCAAGAGATAAATTTCATAATGAAATAACTTTATTTTTTACAAAAATACGGTTTTCTATTTAAAACGTCGAATATGTTTGCGGAAAACATGTTACATGTTTGAAAGTTTTATGCGATCTCAGATTGTTTGACTGTAATAGAGATAAAAAATTTGATGTTTTCCTTTAGCCTTCTCCCGATTTACATTAACTTTGCAGGAACAAGATTGAAAATGGAATGGGTAAAAAGCTACTATATATTATAACTTTTATTTTTGTGACTGGAACCGCGCGGGCTCAGTTACAGTTTGAACAGACAGCGTTGCAAATGGGGCAAGTGGAGTGGTATACTGAAAACAATGTGGAAGTGACCGTTACGAATAATTTTGGAAAACCGGTAAACATCAAAGAAATTCTGACTTCCAGTAGTCAGATTTCAGTTCAATGGGATAAAAAAGCTATTCCTGCCGGTGAGAAATCACGTTTACAGATAAAGTACAAAGCGGATTTGTTAGGCCATTTTGAAAAAGCAATATATGTTTATACGGATGCTCAAGAGAAACCCTACGTGCTTAAAGCAACAGGAGATGTTGTTCAACAGAAAGATGACTATACAGGAGAGTATCCCTATAAAGTGGGACCAATCTCTCTGAGTACGGACAATATTGAATTTGATGATGTAAATAGGGGGGAATGTCCCGCCCAAGTCATTGCAGTGAGGAATGGTAGCAACAAAGTTTATCACCCCGAATTAATGCATCTGCCTCCATATTTAAGTCAGCGGGCGGAGCCGGATAAATTGTTGCCCGGAAGAGTCGGGAAAATCGTTGTGACACTGAATACGAAGGCCATAGAAAGTTTTGGATTGATTCAAACAACCGTTTATGTCAGCCGTTATCCTGGGGACAGAGTAGGAAAAGACAATGAATTGGAAGTATCGTCCGTATTATTGCCTCCGTTTGACACAACTTCTGTGGTGCAAACTGCATTGGCGCCGTGTTTGAAAATAGAAGGAACACAGGGGACAGAACTTAGGTTGCCATCTATTGAAGGAAAAAGCAAAGTAAAAGGAACGATTCTACTAAAAAATATAGGGAAATCAAGTCTTGAAATTCGTTCCTTACAGGTATTTAACCCTGCTGTGAATGTGGATTTGGGACAAATGAAGATTGGACCCAATAGAACGGAAAGACTCAAGATTTCTGTGCTATCAAAATATATGAACAAGTCGCGCAGTAGATTGCGTGTACTGATGATCACGAATGATCCGAAACAGCCAAAAGTGATTTTTAATGTCATTTTGAGTAAGAATAGATTGACAAAATGAGATATGAAAGAGAAGCTATTTTTGACGATTAAATGAGAATCATTATGGAACATCCTGAAAATGAAAGACAATATAAAGGTCTAAAAGTACAAACGAGCCCTTCGAGCCCCGGAAGTGTAAATCCGTATCTTTCAAAAAATGGGCCTATCAGGCGAAGAGAATTAAGTGTCGACGACTATGTAAATGGTATTCTTAAAGGAGACACGATGATTTTAAGTCGTGCTGTGACGCTCTTGGAGAGTACGCGCCCTGAACATGAGATCAAGGCGCAGCACGTTATTGAGAGATGTTTGCCTTATGCTGGTAATTCGGTGCGAGTTGGTATTAGTGGGGTGCCAGGCTCCGGCAAAAGTACATCAATAGATGAATTTGGTATTTATGTACTGAATAAATATGGAGGCAAATTGGCTGTGCTGGCTATAGATCCTAGCAGTGAACGGAGTAAGGGTAGTATTTTGGGCGACAAAACGCGTATGGAGAAACTTTCAGTTCATCCCAAGTCATTTATTCGCCCCAGTCCGTCTTCAGGTTCTCTCGGTGGCGTGGCTCGTAAGACCCGCGAGTCCATTATTCTTTGTGAGGCAGCTGGATATGATAAGATTTTCGTTGAAACTGTGGGTGTTGGTCAGAGTGAAACCGCTTGTCAATCGATGGTGGATTTCTTCTTGTTGATTCAGGTAGCTGGAACGGGAGATGAACTGCAGGGCATTAAACGGGGAATTATGGAAATAGTAGATGGTATTGCTGTTAATAAATGCGATGGCGATAATATGCAGCGTTGCCAGATTGCAGCTTCATATTATAGGAATGCATTGCATCTTTTTCCAGAGTCTCCGAGTGGTTGGATGCCTAAAGTACTTACTTATTCTGGTTTTTACGCTTTGGGTATCAAAGAATTGTGGGACAGCATATATGAGTATTTTGATTTTGTTAAGAAGAATGGTTATTTTGAACATCGCAGAATGGAGCAAAACCGTTATTGGATGTATGAAACGATTAATGAGCATTTGAAAAACAGTTTTTATCAAGATCCAGAAATTGAAGAAATGCTCAAAAATGAAGAATCTGCCGTATTTAATGGAAAACAAACATCTTTTGTTGCCGCCCAACAAGTTCTTGATTTTTATTTCAAGAAATTGGGACTGGAAAACGAGTGAGCACAGAATTTCTAGAAAATCAAATAAAAGACTGCAGTTTTCAAACTGCGGTTTTTTAATGCTCAAGAATGGCGTTTTTGCACTCCTCCATCAACCATTTAGGCGTAGAAGTGGCTCCACAAATGCCCAATGTGCAAACATTTTGCAGTAAAGAGAAATCAATATCATCCGGACCGGTGACAAAATAGGAGTGAGGATTGACAGAACGACAGGCTTCGTAAAGCATGCGCCCGTTTGAACTTTTTTTGCCGCAAACAAAGAGAATGGCATCATGGCAAGCTGCAAATTCCATTAATTGAGGCATTCGTCCCGAAACCTGTCGACAAATGGTATCGAAAAATTCGAAAGTAGCAGGTGGTACAATATGTTGCTCAATATAACTAACAAGGTTGCGAAATTTGTCAAGAGGTTTTGTGGTTTGAGAAAAGAGGCGGATGTTGCGATGAAAGTCTAAATTCTCTACATCACTTGGTTTGTCCAACACAATGGCGTTGCCTTCAGTTTGACCTACAAGACCGAGAACTTCGGCATGTCCCTTCTTCCCAAAAATGGCAATTTGAGTATTGCCTTGTAAGTCATACTCGTGTTTGATGCGTTTTTGAAGTTGAAGAACAACCGGACATGTGGCATCAATGATTTCGATATTGTTTTTTTTAGCAATTTCGTAAGTTTTAGGTGGTTCCCCGTGGGCACGGAGCAAAACTTTAACGTCATGAAGATGAGCAAAATGTTGGTGGTCAATAGTTATGAGGCCCATTTCACGAAGACGCTCTACTTCTTTTCCATTGTGCACGATGTCGCCTAAACAGTAAAGGCGGTGGCCTTTGGTGAGTTCTTCTTCGGCTTTGCGAATGGCGGTGGTAACACCGAAACAAAAACCGGAAGCTTCGTCTATTTCAATTTGAATATTCACAACAGGATTATTCTGTAGTGCGTTGGTGATAGAGATTGAGTAGCCAGTTTAATTGTTCTTCGCGTGTGAGGTGGCTATTGTCCAAAACTACGGCGTCAGAAGCTTGCCGTAAGGGGCTTATTTCGCGGTGAGAGTCAATATAATCGCGATTTTCAACATTTTTCAATACGTCGTCAAAAGAAGCATTCTGTCCATTAGATTTCAATTCGTCAAAACGCCGCTGAGCGCGTATTTCAGGTGAAGCAGTAACAAAAACTTTCATTTCGGCATTTGGAAAAACAGTTGTTCCAATGTCACGACCATCCATGATGATACCTTTTTCTTTTCCCATTTGCTGTTGTTGAGCTACCAGGGCAGCACGTACTTCAGACAATACGGCAATGGGACTAACGTGGGAAGAAACGACCATTGTGCGAATTTCTTTTTCTACATTCTCATTATTTAAATAGGTATTAGGCATTCCCGTTTCTGCATTGTATTTGAAAGAAATTTGCATCTTGGGCAAAAGAGCCTTCAATTGCTTTTCTTGAATCTTTCCGTCTGTAGAAAATAATTTTGCTCTTAATGCTAGCAAGGTAACGGCGCGATACATCGCACCGCTGTCAACGTATATGTAGCCAATTTCTTTAGCCAATTGTTTGGCCATGGTACTCTTACCACAAGAAGAATAACCATCAACGGCAATAATAATCTTTTTCATTTATGAAGATGTAATTTATAGGCTGTAAGATAGATTGAATAATAGAGAAGAAACATCGACATGATATTTGGCATAAGAAATGCCTAGCTTAAAGTGAGCCATCTGGAGACCTCCTCCAAAAGACCATCCAGCTCCGTGCCCAGCTCCGGCAGCTTTCAACTCGTTACCTCGGCGTACGTTGTAGCCCAGAGCAATGTAAGTATTGTCTGTAGGCAAAAAATCAGCACCTACAACCACGTGATTAAATATTTTACGTCCGAGACTGTTTTTTCCCTCAGGATTAAAATAATAATTTTGCGACCATCGCGTCAAATCTTTTAATGTAATGGAGAAACGAAATGGTGCATGTTGGATTTTGTGGGTGATACCGGCCTGCAAGTCAAAAGGCAAATGCTCTGTGCGGTCATCATAGAAAGATGAAATTTGTGTACCGATGTTTTTCAATACCAAACCTGCGGAAAAATCTTTGCTGTCGTTATAATAGTGCAGACCTAAGTCTACTGCGACGGAAGTGGCAGAATATTCAGCATATTTGGAGTTGATAAAACTCAAACTTGCGCCGCCTACAAGGCCGTTGCCCATGGTATAACTGTAGAGTGCGGAAAGTGCCATATCTTTTGCCGAAAAACTGCCGATAACGTTCCCGTTTTCGTCCGTTTCGTCCATGGAACCGTAGTCAAACAAACGTGTTGTCAATCCCACGGTGTGTCTTACGCTAAAAACTTTCACAGCAGAGGCGCTTACTACTTTTGTATCCCCCAGATATGTCATGTAGTTTAAGTTAAACGACATGTCGTTAATTTGTGCAGCTGTAGCAGGATTGCCGAAAATCAGAGTAGGATCGTCCAGCTTTAACGACACATTGTCTCCTCCTAATGCTGCAGCATGCGCTGACACGGGAATTTTCAAGAAATTGAATATTGATGAACCTTCCTGCGCCCAAACAGCTTGTGACAAACATAGGAGAATCAAGATAATTCTACCTTTTTTCATGCAATTACCAAAATTTGACTTCAAAGTTACTCTATTTTAGAATATCTGCGTTACTTTTGCAGTGAGAAATGCCTCGGTCTGCATCATTATAACGTAAAAAGTTGTGTTTTAGGGTGCGCAATGATTTTTTTCTTACTTGGTTTTTTAGATGCTGGGTAGCGAATGGGTGATAACGAAATATATAGTAAAAAATGGTGTGATTTAATTTTTAAGCATCGCAATAAAAAATACGGTGCTTATGTTTTGCGTGCTCAAACCGGTCATCGTTACAGAGTTGCATTGACTGTGATTATTTCTATTTTTCTATTCATTTCAGTTCCACCATTAGTTGTTTTGATTTTGACGCGACAACCACAGCAACAAGTGGATCCAGTGAAGAAAATGGCTCGTTTCGACGGTTTGCGTATTAAGGAAGCACGTCCGCCACGTCGCGAACCTCACAAATCTCAGCCCAAGCTGGCCAAGAAAGTGAAGAACTTGAAAGAACAGAAAGAAACCGAAAAAGAAGTAGCTACAATTTTTCATCCTCAGGATATGACAATTGATCCTGAAAAAATTAAGGACTTGCCGATTGATTCTATTGAAACGTTGCGTAAGGAAGCAAAATTAGATTTGGCTAAATCGACAGAACAAACTGATGGCGTTATTTTGGATTCCATTCCACGCTATCCTACAGGACTCATGGCTTTTATGAGATGGCTTAATCAGAATATGGTTTATCCACCGGACTGTGTACGGCGTCATATAGCAGGAACGGTTGAGGTCGCTTTTATTGTGGAACCAAATGGTAAAATTTCAGATCCAAGAATTTTGAAGAGTGCAGGTCCTCAACTGAATCATGAGGTATTGCGTGTGATAAGTTTGATGCCAAAATGGATCCCGGCTCAAAAATATGGGCGTGCCATTCGTTCTCAGGTTACTCTACCCGTTGTATTTGAAATGAGTGAGTAATTTTAGTAAGATATCCCTCCTATTTACTACTTTATCTTTTTACCTAAATATTAATATAAAGCGCTTTGCTTTCCGTCGTACCAAAATAAAAAGCACCACTTCTGGTTTTGTACTTCTCTCAAGTTGCACTATCTTTGCCGAGTAAAAAAGATGAAGATGGAATATTCTGCGAAATTGTTAGAACAGGTAAACGCCGCTATTGCAGCCATGAAATATCCTGCAGAGCCAGTTGGCCTTTATGAACCAATTAGATACGTTCTCTCGATGGGAGGTAAGCGCATACGTCCTGTTTTCCTGTTGCTGGCATATAACATGTATCGAAATGATATAGATCTCGTGATGAATGCGGCTTTGGGATTGGAAACTTACCATAACTATACATTGCTTCATGATGATTTAATGGATAGAGCGGCGATGCGGCGCGGAATGCCTACTGTTCATAAAAAATGGAATAGCAATACAGCTATTCTTTCTGGTGATTCCATGTTGGTTATGGCGGCAAAGCTGATTTTGTCAGTAGTCTCTCCTGTATCTCGTGAGATCATGGAGCTTTTTGTTCAAACAGCTCTTTTCATTGGCGAAGGACAGCAGTATGATATGAATTTTGAGTTACGTACAGATGTTACGGAAGATGAGTATATTGAAATGATTCGTTTGAAAACGTCTGTACTTGTAGCATGTGCTGTAAAAATGGGAGCCATGTTGGGTGGTGGAGTGACAGAAGATGTGGAGGCTCTTTATAAATTTGGAGAAAAAGTTGGTTTGGCTTTTCAACTTCAAGATGACTATTTGGATGTATACGGCAATGCTGCTATCTTCGGTAAACGTATAGGTGGCGATATTATTTGTAATAAAAAAACGTTTCTACTTATTAGTGCATACCATAATGCAAATGAGGTCCAACAAAAAGATTTGATGGATTGGCTTTCGCGACGGGAGTTTGATGAAACGGAGAAAATAAAATCAGTAACAAACATTTATGATCATTTAGGAATTGGCAAACTTTGTATTGATCGCATTAATAAATATTTTGAAGAGGCATGTACGTGTTTATCTAGTGTAAAATTACCGGAAGATCGAAAAGAATTACTTTGGAATTTTGCAGCGAGTTTAATTAATCGCAAATATTGAAATGAACTTTATTGATACTCATGCTCATCTGTATGGAGAAGATTTTGCAGCAGATTTTGAAGATGTCGTTGAACGTGCACGCTTATCAGGGGCATCCAAAATCTTTTTACCGTCTACCGATTTAGTCTCTGCGCGAATGGTTACAGATTTGTCGAAACGTTTTAGTGGACTGTTTTATCCAATGATTGGACTTCATCCAGAGGATTTGCCTGAAAACTATTTGGAAATATTGCAACAAATGGAATTGCAGTTGAAAGAACCAAATATATTTATCGGTATTGGAGAAGTGGGCTTGGACCTTTATTGGAATGCTACGCGGGTACAGGATCAGATGCGGGCTTTTGATCTTCAAATCTGCTGGGCTCAACGTTTTGGACTACCGCTTATGATTCACGCCCGCAGTGCTCACAAAGAATTAATGCAGTGTTTGGAACCATATCGAAATTGTAATATTTCCGGAGTCTTCCATTGTTTTACTGGAACGATTGAGGAAGCTGCCAAATTATTGGGCTTTGATCATTTTATGTTAGGCATCGGTGGCGTCGTAACATTTAAGAAATCCTCTTTACCAGAGGTTCTGAAGTCTATTCCTCTGTCACGACTTGTGTTGGAAACGGACGCACCCTATATGGCGCCAGTACCACATAGAGGAAAACGCAATGAAACTTCTTTCCTTCTGGCTATCATTGAAAAATTGGCTGAAATATATAAAATATCGACAGAGGAAGTAGGTCGAATTACATCTGAAAATGCTTTAAAAGTATTCCCTCTGGCGCGGTAAAAAATAATTATGAAGAAAAGATTCTTTTGTGGAAATATAGAAATTTAATTTTCTTCTTCATCCTCTTGTAGGGAAGAAAAATCTTTTTTGCGGAGCACAAAACTTGTCGTGAGGTATTTTTCGCGCACGATCTGATTGGACGCTAATTCTTCAGGCGAACCTTGAAAAAGGATGCGTCCTTCAAAGAGCAGATAGGCGCGGTCTGTAATGCAAAGAGTCTCTTCAACATTATGATCCGTGATGAGAATACCTATGTTGCGATATTTTAATTTCCAGACAATACGCTGAATGTCTTCCACTGCAATGGGATCTACGCCGGCAAAAGGTTCGTCTAGCATAATGAATTTAGGGTCAATGGCCAAACAACGTGCAATTTCTGTTCTGCGTCGTTCTCCTCCTGAAAGACGGTCACCTAAGTTCTTACGGACTTTCTCAAGTCTGAATTCTGAGATCAGACTTTCTAACTTTTCGCGTTGATAGGCTTTGGGCTTTCCTGTCATTTCCAGAATAGAGGCAATATTGTCTTCTACGGTCATTTTACGGAATACCGAAGCCTCTTGCGCCAAATAGGCTATGCCGTGGCGTGCCCGTTTATAAACAGGTGCTGTGGTGATATCATGATTGTCCAAAAATATTTTACCTCCATTAGGTACAATAAGTCCTGTGGTCATATAGAAAGAGGTAGTCTTTCCAGCGCCATTGGGACCAAGTAATCCGACAATTTCGCCCTGCTTTACTTCGTAGTTAACATCGTTGACTACAGTGCGTTTGCCATATTTTTTTACAAGATGCTCCGCACGAAGTGTCATCTTGTTTTGTCCTTTATTCTCGGTCGTATCCATGATGTCCCCTGTAACTCTTCTGATTATTTCCGCAAAAGTAATGATTTTGAATTTAATAAAGGACTAAAGCAAAAAGTTTTTGAATTTAAGGAGAAATCCTAATGTTTTTGCTACATTTGCAGTAAATAGACAGTGCATTTGTTGTGCTGTTATGAAAATGTGTATCCGGATAACTTTATTGGTCTGGATTTGAGTAATAAAGAAATAGGTTAATAAGAAGATGCTGGTATATAAATTCTTATATTCTTTAGGAAGATATCTGTGCTTGATGGGGCGTACTTTTCAACGTCCTGAACGTATGAAGATGTTTTTCAAAAATTATTACAGGGAGATATATCAGTTGGGCATTAATTCAATCGGAATCGTCCTACTGATTTCTTTTTTTATCGGTGCTGTTATTTGTATTCAAATCAAGGTGAATGTGCAGAGCCCTTGGATGCCGTTATGGGTGTCCGGTTATACGACGCGCGAAATCATGTTACTGGAATTTTCCTCCTCCATCATGTGCCTTATTTTGTCTGGAAAGATTGGGTCCAATATTGCTTCGGAACTAGGCACTATGCGGGTTACACAGCAAATAGATGCACTTGAGATTATGGGAGTTAACTCTGCTAATTTTCTGATTTTACCTAAAATTCTGGCCATTGTCACCATGATACCTATTCTGGTCACATTTAGTGTCGCATCTGGTATTGTTGGGGCCTATGCTACGGCTTATATAGGTCACATTATTACACCGGCTGATTTGACAGCGGGCATGCAGCACGATTTTACGCAGTGGTTTTTTTGGATGGGTGTGGTGAAGTCTATCTTTTTTGCCTTTATTATTGCCAGTGTGTCTTCTTATTACGGCTACTACGTGAAAGGAGGTTCCATAGAAGTTGGAAAAGCCAGTACAAATGCAGTTGTTTCGAGCAGTGTGCTGATCTTGTTCTCCGATATTTTTCTAACAGAAATGCTTTCGTAAATGATAGAAATAAAATCCTTGAGCAAAGAGTTTCCTGATAAAAAGGTTCTGCACAATATTAATTGTACTTTTTTTGATGGCAAAACAAATCTGATAATAGGTCAGAGTGGGTCTGGTAAAACTGTGCTGATGAATTGCGTTGTTGGCCTATTGGAGCCTACAGTGGGAGAGGTCCTTTATGATGGTCGCGACTTCGTAAAAATGAATAAAAATGAACGCACGCAACTGCGACGCGAAATGGGCATGCTTTTTCAAAGTTCTGCCTTATTTGATTCACTTACGGTTCTTGAAAATGTAATGTTTCCACTTGATATGTTTTCTACTCTGTCGCTGAAAGAACGCAAAAAACGGGCTCTGGATTGTTTGGATCGTGTGAATCTAGTAGAGGCACAGAACAAATTGCCTGCAGAACTTAGTGGTGGCATGCAAAAACGTGCTGCTATTGCGAGGGCTATTTCGATGAAGCCTAAGTATCTTTTTTGCGATGAGCCTAATTCTGGCCTTGATCCCAAGACATCTATAGTAATTGACCAGTTGATTCACGAAATTACAGTGGAAAACAGTATGACTACTATCGTGAATACACACGATATGAATTCGGTAATGGATATAGGTGAAAATATTTTGTTTATATATAAGGGTAATAAGGAATGGCAAGGTACAAATAAAGAAATTCTAACTTCTAAAAATCAGCGTTTAAATGATTTTATCTTTGCTTCCGATTTCAGTAAACAAATGAAGAAGAATATTGAAGAAAACGAACTGCAGTAATAAAAAAGCCACGACAAACTTATTTATGAAGATTTCAATTATTACAGTTACATACAATTGTGCTAAAACGCTTGAAAACACTATCAAAAGCGTTCTTTCGCAAGATTACCCGGATATAGAATATGTGGTAATAGACGGAGGCAGCAATGATGGAACATTAGAGATTTTAAGCCACTATAAGAATCGAATCAATGTTTTGATTTCTGAACCGGATAAAGGCATATATGATGCCATGAACAAAGGTGTTAAAATGGCTACAGGGGAAGTTTTGGGGCTCTTGAATGCAGATGATTTCTTTGCTTCCAATCATATTATTTCAGAGGTTGCGGGTGCTTTTAAGAGAGAACCCGGTTTGGATGGTGTTCATGGAGACCTCTATTATGTGGATCCTGTTCATACGGATAAAGTCATACGTTATTGGAAAACGAAAGAGTATAGGCCCGGTGCCTTTTCACGTGGATGGCATCCGGCTCATCCCACATTATATTTGAAAAAAGAAGTTTTCCTGAGAAGTGGAGGTTTTAATACTTCTTTTACGCTTTCTGCGGATTTTGAATTGATGTTGAGATTGTATGAGCGTTATCATATTTATACACGTCATCTGAATTTGGTGATGGTAAAAATGCGAACGGGTGGAGCTACTTCCAAAAATTTGCAGGTGGTTTTTCAAGGTATCAAACAGTGCCGTCGTGCGTTTAAGATCAATCACTTATATTATCCTGTCTTTTATCCCGTGATGCGTATCTTCCCGAAATTGTTTCAATATTTTATTAGACAAGCAAAATAATAGACCTTTTTACCAATGTGATAAAAAGGTCTTATTTTAAGCGGAAAGGCGGGGATTCGAACCCCGGAAACCCTTTAGGGGTTTACACGCTTTCCAGGCGTGCCTCTTCAACCACTCGAGCATCTTTCCTTGGTTGAATGTTTCAAAAAGGTTTTCTTGAAAACGGATGCAAAGTTAATACTTTTTCTTCTTTGATGCAAGTGTTAAGTGCTTTCTTTTCTTGCAATGGGCTTTTTTATTCATATTGAAAATCAAGTTACACAGGGGACGAAAAAAATGGGCCCAGTCAGTAAGGTTGGGGATTTAACAAATTGTTCCGATTCAGTGCTCAGAACGTAAAATAAACTCGTTGCTTTCAAAGAATTCCTTCCATCGTGTTTTTCTAATTTTTACATGCTCAATCAAAGTTGGTGACGCAGTGCGTCACAAAAGAAACGCAGTGCGTCATGAAAAAAACGCGTCGCGTCACAAAAGAAACACACCGCGTCACATAGAATAAGACGTAACTTTTCATTTAGAACGCGATATCCAGATAGAATTTCAGTCAAATAAAGAAATATATCAAGTGTATCAAAGACCCTACGAGGTAAAATGTTTCTGCCTGATTAAAGTCCTGACTGATATAATGCTGTTTTAAAAATAGGGCATGTGATTGAAATATTTAAAATTCGTGGTGGCAGATTGATGTGGAGGCCCGTAGCATCTGTTGTAACCTAAATTTTTAATGCTAAACGAATCCATCCTTTTTCTGAGTTGGATTCTAAGTTAGTTATCTTGAAATAAGTCATGAATTCCGACGGAAGCATTAAATGGGCGATTTCTAATAACTGCGTTTTGTTAAATCCCCAACTTTATTGACTGAACTAAAAAATGTGGGATTTCGTGGAAAATAAGTCAAATAATTTTTTTCTTGTGACAAGATAATTTTGAAAGATGTTGTGATTTGTTTTTAGCATTTCAGAGCCCTTGATACAGAGGTATTTGCGAAGTGATAATTCTGTGGAATGGTGAAGAATGGTTATTTGAGTTTTTTTGTTTGTATGTGAGTATGGCGGAGCTGCGTTTGTCGTTAATGGTAAGTGGCAGACCGTATTTCATGAGTTGCTCTCCCGAAAATGATTCTTTTTCAAAATGGCAATCGATCTTTGTTGATCGTGAAGTGCGACTTTATCCAGGATTTTTGTATGTTCATTTCCGACATTGTCACCAAACGGTCTGCTTTTGCGTGAGTTTTAATAACGGTCATCGCCATGAGTGTAGTGAGTACAATAATTAATAAGGTGTGTCTTTTCATGTCTACAGCAGGTTTTGTTTACAGAGTTAGTACTTTTTCTTTTTTCTCCCCGGTTGAGGGCGTTTTTTATGAAATATACGTTTTAATGGCTTGTCAAACTGTTCGTTTGGCAAAGAGTATAAAAATACCACGATGATGGTATGCAAAATGACGTTCATATGGTATTGCAGCATGAGCCGAAAGTGTCTACCTTTGCACTACAAACAAATAGAAATAACTTACCCATTAAAATTATACAAAAATGGCAACAAGAAAATTACATTTTGAGACTTTGCAACTCCATGTAGGTCAGGAGCAGCCGGATTCCGCAACAGATGCGCGCGCGGTGCCAATCTATCAAACGACCTCGTATGTATTTCGCAATTCGCAACATGCTGCTGACCGTTTTGGCCTGCGTGATGCCGGCAATATTTATGGTCGTCTGACAAATTCTACAGAAGGGGTGTTTGAAAAACGTGTAGCTGCCTTGGAAGGCGGTGTAGCAGGCTTGGCTGTTGCCTCGGGTGCTGCTGCTGTTACTTATGCCATTGAAAACATAGCCAATGAAGGTGATCATGTGGTTGCTGCCAAAACAATTTATGGAGGCACGTATAATTTATTGGCACATACATTGAAACGTTTTGGCATCCAAACAACGTTTGTGGATCCTGATGATTTACAAGCCTTTGAAAAGTCCATACGTCCCAATACTAAACTGATTTATATCGAAACGTTGGGTAATCCGAATTCAAATATTATTGACATTGAGGCCACTGCGGAGATCGCTCATCGTCATGGCATTCCTTTGGTGATTGACAATACTTTTGGTACTCCTTATTTAATACGTCCCATTGAGCACGGCGCTGATGTTGTGGTACATTCTGCAACGAAATTTATTGGTGGCCATGGCAGTAGTTTGGGTGGCGTCATTGTTGACGGGGGCACTTTTGATTGGAAAAACAGTAAGAAGTTTCCTCAATTTACGGAGCCAGATCCTAGTTACCACGGTCTCAAATTTGCTGATGTTCCCGCACCTTTTGTGACGCGCATTCGTGCATTGCTTCTTCGCGATACGGGTGCTACGCTGTCGCCTTTTAATGCATGGATTTTGTTGCAGGGACTCGAAACGTTGTCGCTGCGTGTAGAACGTCATGTTCAAAATGCTTTGAAAGTGGTAGAATATTTGAAGCATAATCCTCAAGTGGAAGCTATTCATCATCCTTCTTTGCCGGAACATCCGAATCATGAATTATACAAACGTTATTTTCCAAACGGGGCCGGTTCTATTTTTACTTTTGAAATCAAAGGTGATGAAAAGAAGGCTCAGGCATGGATAGACCATCTTAAAATATTTTCACTATTGGCGAATGTAGCTGACGTGAAGAGCCTCGTCATTCACCCGGCTTCCACTACGCATTCACAACTTTCTACTGAAGAACTTGAAGAACAGGGCATTCATCGCAATACGATCCGATTAAGTATTGGAACGGAGCACATTGACGATATTATCGACGATCTGCAGCAGGCTTTTGATGCCGTGAAATAAAGAATTTTCCAAATAAAATTAACCCTCAAAATAATTCATCATGTCTAAGATTGCAAAACAACTCACCGAATTGATCGGTAACACTCCTTTGTTGGAGTTGACTTCTTTTGAGAAACAAAAAAAGCTAAATGCGCATATTATTGCCAAGCTGGAATATTTTAATCCTGCCGGTAGCGTAAAAGATCGTGTAGCTTACGCCATGATTTTGGATGCCGAGAAAAAAGGTATCTTGAAACCGGGAGCTACAATTATAGAACCTACGAGCGGGAATACCGGAGTTGGTTTGGCCTTTGTCTCTGCCGTAAGAGGTTACCATCTGATACTCACGATGCCTGACAGCATGAGTATTGAACGCCGCAATCTGGTAAAGGCTTATGGTGCTCGTGTAGAGCTTACTCCGGGTGCTGACGGTATGAAAGGTGCCATTGACAAAGCGAATCAGTTGCGTAACGAAATTAAAGGTTCCGTCATTTTGCAGCAATTTGAAAATCCTTCGAATCCAGAAATTCATTATGAGACGACGGGAGAAGAAATTTGGCGTGATACGGATGGTGAAGTAGATATTTTTGTGGCTGGCGTAGGTACTGGCGGTACGGTCAGTGGTACAGGTCGTAAATTGAAGGAGAAAAACCCTCATGTAAAAATTGTGGCAGTGGAACCTGCTTCTTCGCCGATGCTGACAAAGGGAGTAAGTGGCCCACACAAAATTCAAGGAATTGGCGCCAATTTTGTGCCTAAAATTTATGATAAAAACGTCATTGACGAAGTGATGGATATTGAGAATGATGACGCCATTCGTGCAAGCCGCGAATTAGCCAGTATGGAAGGTCTGCTTGTTGGCATTTCTTCTGGTGCTGCTCTTTATGCTGCTCAGTTGTTGGCGCAGCGGCCTGAGAATAAAGGTAAGAAAATTGTTGCCTTGCTTCCAGATACAGGTGAACGTTATTTGACGACGGTTCTTTATGCTTTTGATGAATATCCTCTCTAAATAGAACGTATTTTTTGTCAATCTAAGGGAAGTTTGCCTGTCATTTTTTTGATGGGCGGACTTTTCTTTTAGTTCGATACGATTTTGATTTAAAAATCGTATTTTTGTAACGAATTATGCTGTTTATATTAGCAGACAATCAGGATATAAGCCGTATCGGGATGGAAACGGTTTGTAAAAAGATACCGGAAGCGGAGATTAGATTCGTTTCTGGGAAGACGCAATTGGTCCGTGTTCTTCAACATGTTGGTGAGGCTGTTGTGGTGGTGGACTATGCGCTGTTTGATTTTGAAGATATCAATGCTGTTACGGTGACTCATTTACGTTTCCCTCAGGTTCAATGGGTCTTGTTCAGTGATGAATTGGCAGACGATTTTGTTCGTCAGATTGTTGCAGAAGGTGGGAGTTTCAGTATTGTAAGTAAAAATAGTAGTATAAACGAAATAGAGGAAGCTTTGCGATTGGCTATTCGCCATGAACGTTATTTGTGCCGGCTTACAACGGAGCAATTGTTGTCTTTGTC
>Ga0172377_10000797_pt1 | contig 30671 bp, 41 predicted proteins | sample Pumphouse3metaG_FD_119749 | JGI IMG/M metagenome (GOLD analysis project Ga0172377, IMG submission 119749) | Leachate microbial communities from a municipal landfill in Southern Ontario, Canada - Pumphouse #3 metaG | ecosystem: Engineered > Solid waste > Landfill > Unclassified | place: Canada... | reverse complement strand
GCTGATTTTAACGCAGCTAAAAATATTGCTTTTAGGGCAGTTGTCAACCTGCCTAATGTGCTCTGCTTAGGTAACTAAGACGTAGAAGCGCAAGCTCCACAGCTTTAGCGTGGAGAAGTTGACTTGTCAGTACTGTGGAAAATCAAGTCCAGAAGTAGTTCTTGAGGTAGATCACGTAACTCCTGTTTCAAAAGGAGGAACTAACGAATTTGAAAATTTAATAACCTCCTGTAGAGAATGCAACCGTGGCAAATCAGATCATGAAGTTATCCCCACCGAGTTAGATGTGGATTGGAATAATGTTTTCAGTATATGGGACAAACAGAAGGAAGTAGACGAAGTTATTGAAGATTGTAAAAACAAACTCAAAGAAGCGCTTGTCAAATTAAAAGAATTGAAAACCGGAGAAATTGACAACACCCTTAGGTATATAGATACCATTTTCAAAAACCCCTTAGAGGATTTAAATGTCCAGAATCAATTAGCTCAAGGTAAATCATTGGAGCAAGTAATACAATATTATTGGGAATTGACGGGAGAATTAAAATATCAAAAATTATTGGAAGAAAATAAATACGAATTTGAAATTAAGATAAAATTAGACGAGGGAGATCAAGGAGAAGCCAACTGTTTTTCAAAACGATGATACATGAAACGACACGGCAGATACATCGGACATGAAACCAACACCCTGGAAGAAAACGTAAGTAATTCTATGAGGTAGAAAAATGAACTGCGAAGCATGTAAAACTGAAATAACAACTGAAATATGCCCAAATTGTGGATTAAAACAGCAGAAAACCTTGTGTAAAGACTGTCTTAAGAAGTTCCATAAAGACTATCTAAACATGGGTTTGTGCCCGTCCTGCTTTGAAATCGAGAAAGCAGCGCCCTTTAAGAGCCCTTCAATTGCGTTGGTATTGTCTATCCTTCCGGGATTAGGGCAATATTATTTGGGACAGAAGGACAAAGGCGGGTTCTATTTAGGGCTGTTTTGCCTTTGTTGGGTTATCCCGGTAATTGGTTGGATTATGTTGCCGGCTGCAGTTGTGTTTCCGGCAGCTGATGCGTATAAGACAGCGAAGAGAATGAATACAATGGACGAAGCGTAAAACCCCCGGGTCTTTAGCTTTGTGGCAGTTCACTTCAATTCTAGTTGTCAAGGACTGCTTGACAACTTAAAAAACGGAGATGATAACATTCAAGTATGGCTCTGTTCCCTATGTTCTCCATCCTGGTCATGTCCATTACCTTGCTTTGACATGAAAGCCCCTGATTGGTGTCCTTATAATATCAGGCAACCCGAATTCAATCTTATAAATCTGGACAAGCAGGAACTCTGTAAAATGATGGATAACATTATCAAAATAAACGACTAATATATAAGTGATATAAATGGAAGTCCGGAAAAAAACGAAGCCTAGAAAAACAAAAGCTAAAGCTCCACCAAATCCGAACGTTTTTAATTGGACTCCGAAAAGAAAACTTGCTGCAAAACTGCTGTCAGAGGGGATATATAATTATGAGGAAGTTCAGGAACAGGTTCGGATAGGCAAAACTACTCTATGGGAGTGGAGGCAGAACCCAATCTTCCTCAAGGAAGTTGACCGGCTTACTCTTGAAAACGACCTTGTCACTCGGGCAGGACTGATCAGGGAATGCATGAAAGGTCTTAACCTGAAGAAAGATCACATAGAGACCGATAAGAATACTCACCTGCACTATGTCCAGGCCATAGCTGATCTTCAGGGGCTTCTCAAGCAGAAAGTAGAGCTTGACGGGAACATGAACCATACTGGCGGGGCTGTAACGATCTACATTCCTGATAACGGTAGGGACAAAAAACAAGATGAAAAGCAAGAACCTTCCTGAAGAAGAAAAAGAAATCCGTCCCCAGCCAGGACCTCAGGAAGCTTTCCTTAGCTCCCCAGCTGATATTATCATATATGGAGGTTCAGCAGGCTCGGGGAAGTCTTTTGTACTCCTTATAGAGCCTCTTAGGCACATCAATGTCAAAGGATTCACATCTACTATTTTTAGGAGAACGTACCCTCAGATTATGAATGAGGGGGGGCTCTGGCATACTTCCCAGGAAATCTATCCTTACGTCGGTGGAGTTCCAAGGGAGTCTGATGTTAGGTGGCAATTCAAAAACGGGAACTCTATTAAATTTGCTCATCTCGAACACGAGAAATCAAAGCTTGGATACCAGGGTTCCCAGATCTGCTATATCGCGTTTGACGAGCTCACGCACTTTAGCGAAGGCCAATTCTTCTATCTCCTCTCCAGGAATCGTTCAACTTGCGGAGTCAAGCCATATATGAGAGCTACCTGCAACCCGGATCCTGACAGCTGGGTAGCCTCCTTCATAGCCTGGTGGATTAACCAGGAAACTGGATACCCGATCTCTGAACGGTCCGGAGTGATCCGTTACTTTGTGAGGCATGGAGATAGTATCTACTGGGGCGATACCCCAGAGGGTCTCTGGGACCAGGTTCAAAACCTAATCCCGGAGACAGACTTTCACCCCACTTCATTCACGTTCATTGCAGCCAAGCTTGAGGACAACCATGCACTCACGGATAAAGATCCGGGGTACCGGGGCAGGCTGTTGTCTTTACCACTTGTGGACAGGGAGAGGCTGTTGGGAGGGAACTGGAAGATCCGCTACCAGGCCGGGACGATGTTCAAGTACGAATACTTCAAAGTGATCGAAGCCCGGGAAATTCCCTGCAACCCACGGGACCTCCGACTTGTCAGATGGTGGATGCAGCTGCTACTGCTCAATCAAAAGACTCTTCCAATCCTGACTGGTGCTCCGGGGTCCTCATGGGAACGTACAAAGGAGAATACTTCATCATGGATGTCCAGCACTTCCGGGAGAACCCTGCAGGCGTTTACAAGATGATAGAATATACCCGGGACCTTGACGGAAAGAGGGTAGACATCGGCATGGAGCAGGAGGGGGGAAGTGCAGCAAAGAGGGAGATCGACACTCTCAAGAAGTCCATGTTTGAAGGCTATTCTTTCCGAGGAGAAACAAGTTCAGGGAGCAAGGTTGTAAGGGCGAAGCTGTTTTCCTCAGCTTGCGAGAACGGATTAGTGTATCTTGTAAGGGGGTCCTGGAACCACGAATTTGTATCCGAACTTGTGAACTTTCCGGATCCAAAGTTCCACGATGACCAGGTGGACTCCGCCGCAGCCGCGTTCAATTATCTTTCCGGGAAAAATTCGTCTAAAATTGAAGATTACCTGGGACTTTACCAGACAAAACCAAAATAATTCAATTTTTTTCCAAAAATACATACATTTTTATTCTTTTAAGCTGTTTTTTATATTGTTAACACTGTTAACTTTAAAAAACGGCGGTGATCTTACGGACTTTGCAGCAATCTCGGAAACTATCTATTTTGTATCAGGTATCGGGGCAGCTATCGTCAGCGCATATGGCGGAATGAGGGCAAGCGGAAGAACTACGTATCCTGTCAAGAAGATTGAAGCTGGCAGGGAGAAGATCCAGGCACTCACAGAATCAAATAAACTCCTCGAGGGCATAGCTGAACTTATCAGTGAAGTCTCAGCCGACGAAGTCTCAGCCATGATTGCGAAGAAGAAAGAGCTGGACGCAACTCCTGGGATTACCACTGAGCAGAAGGCCATCACCCTGGGTATAATGTTCATGAATGCAATGAAACAGTGATCATATGCCGGCAATTACAGCAGCGGTCCCTACATCTTCACAGCCATTTAAGCTGTTTGCAGCCGCAGAACCCCTCTCAAGGAAAAACAAATCGGCCATCAAAGGACCGTACATCAATTTTGATGAAAAGAACAGGTTCACGCTGTATCAACAGCTGAGCACATGCAATCCTTACGTTTCTACATCCTTGAACAAATTGGGGCTGTCCCTGGTCAAAGGTATGGCTTTTGACGGCACAAGCAAGCGGAACTCCAAAGAGTTCGAGGACTTCTCAAAGAAAACTAACTTCCTTAATCAAGTTCAGAGTCTAGCAAGAATCCTTTGTCGTGATGGAACTTATACAGCTCTCCCTGTGAGCGGAACCAATGGCGGAAACTTCAGGCTGGCTCCTCTGCTCATGCCTGCTCTGACCATCCTCCCCGAAGGAGTTGAACCCGGGGCGAAAGTTGACGAGGTGATGAGTCCAGGACAGAACATCGAAGGGATGCGGTTCTGCCTAAACGAAGGTGACAAACTTCAGGAAGTATATGATTATTCACAGGTCGTCTACGGAGTCTACAACGAATGGGACTCTGTTCAGGAAGACCTGAAAAAACGCAAGACCTATGGGCTGTACGGGTCCTCCCTTCTTGTTCCAATCATTCCTTCAATTCAGAACCTTCTCGATCTTGACCAGGGCTATGTGAGCTACGTCAAGAAGTACGGACGGGGAAGGTATGCAATCAACCTGAGAGCTCTCGAAGAAGCAGTCAAGCAAGGGATCATATCACCTGCTCAAGCTTCAGAAGCCGTAGCGGCATTTGCTGAAGAGCACAAGAAGCTGAGTGAAAACGAGGACATCATAGGAGCTGGACTCGAAGTCCTAACTCCGGACGCAAAGGGCAGTCTTGATACGTCCACGTTTAAGGCTTCCCTCGAAACAGAAATAATGCTCGGACTGTTTCAGAGCCCTCTGACAATGGGAATGTCCTCTAAGAGTACTTACGCATCTGCCTACCTGGTAGAAGAGGATCGGATGCTTGTCCTCGAAGGCCTTCAGAAAATCACGGAGTCGATCACGAACCAGGCCATCAATGCCAGGCTCAGAGCGATTGGAAAACCCGAAGATTCTGTCTGGGTTAAATTTGACGAGCTGAGCAAGCCTGTACTAGATTTCGACACACTTCTTGAGATGTGTAATACTGGCAAGATCACAGATGACGAACTGAGACAAAGGGCAGGATTTCCTGCAAAGGCGGTGGATACTGAATGATAACGGTAATTCTAAACGGAGCTTATACTCTTGATGCTTCAGCAAAAACAATATTATTCACAGACACATCACTCAAAAAAGAGAACTTCCTCAAAATAATAGATGTAGATCATAATTGCCTTATCTATGACAGCAACAGGCCGTTGCCAGGGCAGAACATTTCACTTGATCCAGTGACTCCAGGACTGTTTCATTATGATTACAACGGGGTTGCAGCGGGGTCTACCCTGCAGATATTTGTTGATCTCCCTTACATCTCAGTCACAGGTATTGACGGAGGCTCGCCCTAAATGCCTCGTAGTGTCAAAATCCAGACTAGGAGAGGATCTGCGGCGTCTTGGTCATCAGCAAATCCCGTTCTCGAAGCTGGAGAGCCTGGGTATGAGACAGACACTGGAGTCCTGAAAATAGGAAACGGGGTGGCGGCATATAACTCTCTATACCCCATTGCCAGTTATATGGAGGGGATGCCTACTGGCATCGAATGGGATACAGCTTCGAGTTCTCCCACCCTTACACGGATCGATATCAACGGAAACGTAATAACCCCTACTGTATCTTTTTTTGACAACCACGCGATTTGGGGGCGGATAAGGAGATGCGTTCGCAACAAGGCCACCGGAGCCATATCGTATGGCACTAATCCTCGAGGAGATGGACTCACACTCGATGGTTCTGTTGGAGATGTCCTGGTCGAAATTCCCAACGCGAAATATAAATACGAAGTTTCTGGCACAAAACGGCGTTATTGGGTCGCTCCGTTAAACTCAAATTATCCTGGGTTTTCAATCCACCCAGCTGCCATGCAGCGAGGCGGGACAGCACGCTCAAAATTGTATTTGGGAGCTTACGAATCCTATGGATACCTCGACGGTTCTACCTTCAAGTTAGGGTCCGCAACAAACAAAACCCCGGTTATCGGAGCAGTGGCATACACCAACTTACCGAATACAGGCCGGCTGACTCTCGATGATGCAGAGTTGTATGCAAAAAACGCAGGGTATTCAGGGATTGGAAATGTCTGGACTTACTCTTACATGCAGCTGCTCATGTACATAGAGTACGGTACGCTAGATATTCAGACTGCACTCGGGAAAGGAATAGTGGATCTCGCGTCTGGCACCAATTTTGCAGGAAAACTGACCGGAGCAGATTCTATCGATTCTCGTCTGGACACGAACGGAACGGGAACTGGATCAGGCACAGCTGGGCAAACGCCCGTCTGTTGGAGGGGAATTGAAAATCCATATGGGAACTGCTGGGAGTTCATAGCTGGATTGAATATGTTCCTGAGCGATGGCACATATAGAGTCCTGAAACGAGATGGGACTGGAACTCCGGCTGCTGCTCTTGCAGCAGGATCATACGAGACCGGAGTCGGGACAGTGCCGATCTCGGCTGATGGATACATCAATGGTATACAATCTGAAGAGCTCGGAGCATTGTCATTTATTCCGTCTGTTGATGCTGGATCAAGCTCGACGTATCTATGCGACCAGTTTTATTACCCTCGCTACAGCCCGTCTATCGTGCTGTTCGGCGGCGTTTGGTCTTACGGCCTGAGTACGGGCGTCGGCTGCCGGCATGCGTATTACGCTCCTTCGTCTTCCATTCGGACTATCGGCGCCCGCCTTGAGTTCTTGCTGTGAGGTGATAGTATGAATAAATTTAGTGAGATTGAAAAAGATGATATCCATCTACTAGGAGCCTAAAAATGCCAGAATCCACAATATACCCTCAAGAAATTGAAATCGACACAATCAAAAACGGAGTAGCTCGTCTACTCGCACATTGGGACATCGAGGCAGTACTACACGACGAATCGACCGTCTATACATACGAAGAATCGGTCATTAGATGGACCCTCCCTGATACCTTTGAAAGCGAGGGGCAAACAATCATAATAACCACCAGAGACGACGTCAAAGCCTACGTACAGGCCAACTCTGCTGAAATAATGTCTTTCGCAAAAGCAACAAAATTAACGATGTGATTATATGAAACTCTTGAAACCAGATGCAACCACAGATGGAAAGATCATCTTTAACTTTGAATCAAAAGGCGAGGTGATAACAATAATCAAAGAAGTTGCTGACCTCAAAAAGGCAACTCTGAAATCTGCAAAAGATGCGGCAGTAACAGAGGCAAAAGCGAAAGCAAAAGAAAAAGAGGATAAGAAGGCTAAAAGAGAAACTGCTCTCGCTGCACTCGAGGCAGCTGGAATCGTAGCGGAAGAAGTGGCATAAGCTCGATCTGCAATATCGAAAAACGGATGTCAAAAAATGCTCCTTGATTCTACCGAAATCAACACAATAGAAAGTAATTTCATTTCTCTTTTTGAACGGACATTCAAAAAAGGAATCAAGGGGCAACCCGGATCAAAGCTTCAAAAGTCAGTGAAATCAGCCTTCTCATCAAAAACTTTTGAAAAGCAGGTTGACTCCCTGATTGATGACCTCTATCTCTACACAATAGACGCCACAGACAAGCTGATCAAGAAATCCTTGAAAGCCGGCTTACAGAGGACCCCCACAAAGCGACATCTCGGAGCAGCCGAAGAGGATACATCCGGAGAGCCACTGATCTTGACCAGGGAGGCCGTCCATGAAGCATCTGGATTATCTGATGAAGTTATGGAGTCAATCATCCGGGTCCTCAAGGACGAGGCTATCTATCAGGAACATCCTACAGTCCTGGCTCGCAGGATCCTAGACCTGTGGGGGGGAGAAAGGTATAGAGCCGTCAGGTGGGCTCGGACCTTCAGCGCAGACGTCGCTACGAATACTTCTCTCCACATATTCAAGCAGCAGGGAATTGAGGAGTGTCAGTTCTATGCTCGAATAGATGGCAAGACTTCTCCTCAGTGCCGGCTCATGCATGGGACTGTATACCAGGTTGGTTCTCCGGAAGTCAGGCAGTACTCTTGTCCTTTGCACCATCACTGCAGGAGCACTTGGATCCCGGTAACTCCTTACTCAGATATCGATGATTCCATGCGTTATGAGAACCGTGACTTTACAAAGCAGGTTGATCAGAACTTCAAGCCTCTTGACGAAGGCATAGACGAGAAGGCCACAAAGAAGATTTTCGAGGAAATCGATACTTTCAATGAAAAGTGGGCAGTTCCTTCATGGATTCTGGATGAAGATGTGGAGAAGAGGATAGTTAAGCTGGGAGTTGAAGTCAAAGCCAAAGTGCCTAAGGCCAAAGCTCCAAAGAAAGAAAAGAACCCGGAGACAATAATAAGAGGCATTGAGGCGAAGATAAAGACAAGGAAAACTGAAAAGGCTTACGTCTTCGATTCAAAAGGGAACATTATCCTGGAGAAGGGCGGTACGAAGAACCAGGTATCGTTCACAAACGAAGAAGTGAAGCTTTTCAAAGGATCGATTCTAACTCACAACCACCCGGGAGCAAGCTCACTATCTCCTCAAGATATTCAGACGGCATGCATGAACTCCATGAAGGAAATCAGGGCGACAGGAACATTCAGAACATATTCTATGAAAACGAAAGATGGGAGCAACTTAACTCCTGGTCTCTGGAAGGGCGAGATAAAAGCCATATACGAGATCCATAACTCAGGAGTTAGACGCGATCTCATGAGCAGGATCGACAAAGGGGAAATGAGTCTCCAAGACGCAGAACTTCTCCATTTCCACGAGGTATGGACAAGGACAGCAAATGATATATCAAAGTTGGATTATTCATTTATTGAGGAAAAGAAATGATGGGCATAGACGATCGGGAATTAGACGAAGTAATCTATAGTCCTACCTGTCTTCCTTGCAAACATTTCAATAGAGAAGCTTATTCTGAAACTGGGAAAAAGACATGTGAAGCTTTTCCTGATGGCATCCCGGGTGAGATTTGGAAAGGTGACAATGTTCATAAGGCGCCTTATCCTGGAGATCATGGGATCCAGTTTGAACCAAGGGGGAAGTGACGCCCATGCCCACCATTCAAGACACACTTGAAGAACTCTCTGATAAGCTCTCTCAAATGACAGAAGAACAATTAAAAGATTGGGCTGATCAAATACTCAATAACTCAAAGAAATATGTTCCTGTAAAGATGAACACGTCTGGCAGGATGTTGCCTCCGGGTGAGTGCGACAGACCAATTGACAAGTATCTTGATGAGACATGGGGAAAAGACTTTTTCCGGTAATTACTTTCACCCACGTTTTTTCTTTTCTTGACTTGCAGTACCAGAATATTCATTAACTGTTTTTTAATCTTTCTAAATTTTAATAGATAAATTTATAATTGTTAACAGCGTTAACTTTATAAAATGACTGTTTTTCTGGAAGGTTTAGCCTTCCCTCTGGGTGAAAAAAACATCAATGGATGGGGAATCCCAGAATCCGAAGCAGCGAGCGCCATCTCCTCATTAAAAGCATCTGTTCTAAAAATATGTCCAGGCGAAGCTCACGCATGCGATTTTTCCGAAGATCCTTACGGACGAATAGGAAGGATCGTTGATGCTTGGCAACAGGGTAATGGTATCTACGTGAAGGCTTCAGTCACTGACTCGGTTGCCTCGAGGAAGATCAAAGAAGGAACTTGGGATGAACATACATGGAGCGTATATGCGGATTCTTTGATAGACCCAAAGCTAAACAGTGGATGGGCTAAAGGCTTCACAGCAAAGGCTCTCACCCTCGTAAAAAAGCCCGCCTGGACTCAGGCACAATACACAGTTTCGGCAGCTGCTGATAATAAAGTTAAGCTGCACACATTTTCACAATTTCATATAATTGCATCTCAAGAAGGTGATCCTATCACACCAGATCTCGAAAAACGAATTTGGGAGCTTGAAACACAGCTTGCAGAAAAGGACAAGCTCATTGCAGAGCTTCAGCCGAAAGCTGATACCGTAGGCACACTGGAAACACAGGTCGCTGAATTGACAGCCTCAAAAACATCTCTTGAAAAGGAAATCGGAGAAAAGACTACACTCATAGCCTCTCTTGAAAAAGGGCAGGCCGGAAGCGTACCGATGGACAATGTACAGGCACTTATAGCCTCTGCAATCGCAGACCACGACAAGGAGAAAGAAGCCAAGTCCATACTTGCAGCTGCCAGGGACAAGTTCGTAGCAGCCAGGAAAGAGCTCGGAATCGAGACCAAGCCGGAAGAATTCACAAGCTTGTCAGCTTCGGACTTCGAGGCAATGACTGGAACTCTGTCCGTGAAGCTCTCAGCGAGTCAGATGCCAAGGTATCCTGCGAACGGATCGAGTTCCGCATCCAAGCTTCAGGTGTATGATCCGAAGAGCAACTCTTACAATGAGCAGGTGATCTGATGGTCCAGCCAGGGTGGAGAGAACCTGCAAACAAGGTGTGTCAGAACGGCGGAGGACTCGACACAGAGCAGCTCCAGGTTGGAGCCAACGCCACGGCTGCAAAGATGCTCCCGGGGATCGTAGTAATCCGAGATGCAAATGACTATTCCGTCATGGAATGGGCATCCGGTGGCCACATGATTGGATACCTTTCCTACGAAAACTCTACAGACAAACCTGAAACTATTGACACTGCTTATGCAGTTGGGGATTCTGTAGGGATCGAAATCGGAGCGAACAGAAGGCAGCTTGCCAGACTCACCACTTCTCAGACAATCGTGAAAGGCCAGCCTCTCAAAGTTACTACCGATGGTTACCTCGCAGCTGCTGTCGTGAATGGGGTCGTCTCGATCGACCAGGCCGGGACCGGATCAGTAAGTACCGGAAACGACGACGTAGTAGCCGACGCAGAAGAATCTGTAACCACCACATCAAGCACGGCAAAAATCTGGGTAAGGACCAGGAAGTGATGAAAAATGACATCTAACGCGCTTCTCGAATCTCTCAGAGAACAGTTCGATCCAACCATTGTCCCTGTTCTCAGGGCCAATTCTATCGGCAGGCAGCTGATGCCTATCAACACTGAGCTTTCCGGCAAAGGCCTCGGAGTTCTGACTGTTGAAACCATGCAGTATGTTGCCAGATCCGGAGCAACTACTAATTATGATGTCCAGCAGGACAACCAGGATACTGTAGATATCAAAAGGTTCCCCACAAGGGTCCCTGTTCAGCAGGACGACGTGCTGATTAAATTCCGTGACTGGCAGGCGTATCAGCTCAAAGGGGTCCCACTTGAGAACGACCTCAGTCAGGACATGACAGCAAGCATCGTAAGAGCACAGGACACGCTTATTGTTGATGGCTGGAAACCAAACGGCTCAACCTACGAACTCAAGGGCCTTTATCAGGCTGCTGGAAATACCGTTTCTGCCTCAGATGGTGGGACTTACGGAAATCTGAAAGCAGCTGTTGTTTCCGGAATTTCCCTCCTCAAAACCAAAGGAGTCTATTCTAACGGGTACAACCTTTCCCTCGCTACTTTCAATTACCAAGAGCTTACGGATTCTGAAAACACTTACGGGAAAGAAGAGTACGACGCTGCCCTGAGAGCATTGAACACAAACATTCCAACTCCCATAGGCAGGATCTTTGAGTCTCCGGACCTCGCCGCAGGCACTGGTATGATTACGCCGGTGGCCACTCAGGAGAACAGGAGATTCTTCGACCTGATTGAAACCCAGCCAATCATGAACAACCTCTGGTATACCGACGGAAACGAGACCACCGGAGATATCAAGATGCAGCAGGTTGGAGCAATCGTGCCCAGGTTCAAGCACCTGAACACTGCCACAATGACTGATGTTTGCATCTGTTCCATCACAGGACTCGGTAGCAGCTAAGCGGTGGTGTCATGGTCAGGGTCAAAGTAAAAATCAGCCAGGTCATTGTGATGGAAACACGCAAAGTCTACAAGACCGGAGAAGAATTTGAGTGTTCAGAAGAGACCGCATCCAATCTCAGAAACGCGGTAACGGTCCTCGGGGACTCTGAACCTCTCGAACCTCTCGAACCTGACCAACCTTCTGTCAGGAAACGCAAGTAATCCAGGTGGGTGGGAAAATGGTCCTGTGTTCTGTTGAAGATGTCCAGGCTTATGCCAAGCCTGAATCCGTAAGCGATGCGGACATCACCGCAATTATCCAGCGAGTTTCTACCGACGTAATGACCAAAGCGGAAGCTACGGACGAAACCAACGCTTTCCTTGTTCAGGCAGGGATCCACGGGTCTGTAGCAGCAACCCTGAAAAAAGCTCGTAGTAATGGGGAGCTGGCGGCTTCGGTAGAGACCCCTGAGTACAAACAACAGAACACCGGGATCATTGATGAGATCAACTCTCACGAGAAAGAAATGGCTGGTTATATTCAACGGTATCGAGACGCTGAGAGGTACAAGAATTTCGCCATTCCATATGCAAGAGCAGGGATAGGGACCGTGAATGCAGAACTCGAGTCCTAACGAATGTGTGTCATATTCTGCTGTTACGTTATCCGGACCAACACATATTACGTAACTTTATAAAAACACGTCAAATCGTATCCTTCGCGGGTGCGTGTATTGAAATAATATTCCATATCGGGAACTTAGTATCATGGCTCAAGACGCTCCGCAGATGATGTTGTATCGTTCGGAGTGTGAGCAACATCGCAACTGTCTTAAGAATGATCTAAAGGAACTGATCACACAAGAGAGAAACGACAGGAGAGACGGCGAATTGGAAATGAGTAAAGGTATTGAAAAGGTCGATGGGAAGATGGATTCCCTCAACGCCAGGACCAATCAAGTTCTATTCGCCGTTGCTCTGGAGATGGGATTGCTAATACTTGGGTATATCATGGGAAAGATCTGAAATGTTCTATCCGTCCACAGTAACTCGATATCCGTATTTAAATAAAAATGCACACCATAAAGTTACGTACGGTACTGCAGTCACCCTCTCCTGTAAATACGCCGAGAAATCAGAAAAAATACAGGATCAAAACGGGGATGAAATTCTTACTTCTGCATGGCTGATGTTCCCTGCTGGTGCTGTAATAAATTTTGATGACAAAGTGATTCTTCCAGATGGGGAGTCTCAGAAAGTTGTTACGGTTCACCGCATCAGAAACCACATGGGACGGGAAATCTGCGTGGAAGCCTACCTAACAAAGGGGTCTTTCTGATGCCTGGGGCTGCTAAGTGTCTGGCAAATCTAGCTCTCACAAAAGCAAGGTTTGAGAAGTTCGGCAGGCAGGGACTCCTTGACTGGTGCAATGAGGTCATGCGGGAAAGCCAGGCAAAGTACTGTCCTGTCGATACCGGCACTCTTCGCAGATCCGGACGAGTTCAGATAATGAAGAATTCTCTTACGGACTTCAATGTTAGACTTTCTTACACTGCTAATTATGCGATATACGTTCATGAAATTCCGATGGCTCATGACGTTGGATCAATGAAGTTTCTGTCCACACCTTTCAATCTGATGTCATTTCGCCTTATGAAAAAGCTTGAATCCGAGATGGCAGGTGCAGTATGACCTGGCTAGAGGATGTAGGAGAATGCCTGCAGTCCCGGGGAATTGGAACTCTTGCAACTGACATCTTCTATACCAAATTTCCTGCACAACCGTACAACTGTATTCTCCTCATGGGTCAAGCTGGACAGAGTACGAAAACTACTCTCCGGAAAACCATGACCCTTGAACGACCTGAGCTCGGGATAAGGGTAAGGAATCAGGACGACGAGACCGCTGATGCGAACGCAAAGGCAATTTATGACCTTCTAAATTTGACATTCAACGCCACTCTTGGCTCTACACGTTTCAAGAGCATAAAGGCGATTGCTCCGCATTTTTCCGTTGGCCAGGACAAGAACGAAAATTTCCTATATTCCATTAATTTCTCGCTTGAAATTGGCTAAAAAACAGGCTGATACACCATGTCAAAAGAACACATCGATACGACAGAATCCACGATATCCATAGACGGAACCGTGATTGATGGAGTCACACCAGGTTCGCTTCCCTTCCCGAAGCCAAGCAGGGACACAAAAGACGTCACTACGATGAAGGATACGGTCAGGAAGAAAGGTCTGAAAATCCTTGATCCCGGATCTGCTTCTTTCTCGGGGATTGCTATACCAGGAGATCCCGGACAGATAGCTCTGAAAGCTGCTTCAAACGACACGAAGGAACACACCTTCCAGATCTATGTTCCAGAAGGTGGACTGACATTTGAATACCAGGCTTACGTCAGCACAGACTATCCAAGCGAAGAGGACGAAAACACCCTGTATTTCAACTGTGACCTGGAGTGCACTGGTGGTTTTGTTGATTCTACGACCTTTGCAGGAATCACTTCTATTGAGGGCGTAGCTGTTGGCATTGCACATTCTCCAGCAGCGGCTAACACGGCTCTGCCTGCCACCGCGAATGATGTAATTTTCAAAGAGGCAACCGGAATCACCACAGACACGGTTGAGGTCACTGCTGCAGCTGCGAGCTACATTGGCATTTCTTATGATGGTGGGAAAAACTGGACAGCACTTACCAGTGGGACAGCTGCAACTATTTCCTCAACTATCTGGCCTGCAGCTGGTGGACTTTCGAAGGCCATCATCAAGGTCATGGAAACTGACAAGGCGACCAGGTTCGTCGATCTGTTCATTGCAAGGGCTTAAGGTGGTACTATGGTAGGCAGAGAAACCGAAGTAATCCCAGGTAAGGACCTGCTCTTTACGTGGAAAGGGAAAAGGAAACTCTTTGAGCTTGTAGGGGCCCGGACAGAACAGCAGTTTGCAAACAAGATGGCAGAACTTGCAAAATCTGACGGGCTTGATGATGAACTGTTTGCTCAGATGTATTGCATCGGGTTCAACTGGAGAAAGAACGGCACTGTCATTTCACAGGAAGAGACCGTGGACATCATTGAGGAGTTCTGCCAGGTCAATGGGTTTGGAAGCAACGAAGTCCGTGACAAGCTCATTGATGCGTTTTGCGAGTCTGGAATCTATGACAAGAACGTGATCATGGCCAGCAGGAAGCTCCAGGCACAGATGACTGAAGATAAACTCCTTGAACTCTCAAAAAAGAAAGATTCCGTGGGGTCTGATACGGGGGAAGCTGGGCAGACATCGACATCGATGAACTGATTGACAAAGTTCAGAGACTATTCTACCAGCTTTGTGGAAAAGATCCTTCGGAATTCTGGGATTTCACCCCTGCTGAAACGGCTCAGATGATTGATGTAAAAATCAAAGACCGTGAATTGCAAGACAAAATTGAGCTAGTGGGACGGGCAGATCTCAAATGCGGGATGATGAACGCTGCTATTGGCCCGTATCTTAAGAAGGGGGAAAAATTCCCCTACAGAATCGAGGGTTTCCTTCCGAAGGACATGCGCCCGGAAAAACCAATTGTATCCGAAGCTGAAAAATCAAAACGCTGGCTGGCTGCAGGACATGCCATGATGAAAGTTGTGAAAGAAAACTAAAATGGATGGGGGAATAACATGGCAGGGGTTGGAGAAGTGTGGGCAGATGCCGGGCTTCACGTCGATGGGTCTTCATTTGCTCAGTATGGGGCAATGCTGAAGCAAGCCGAAGGCCAGGTTAGCAGTTTTTCTGATGGTACTAAAGCAGCTATGGCATCAGCTTTCATGATCCCGGCTGCAGCGGTGACTGGAGCAGCCGCTTACGGAGCTGCAATAGGGGCCTCTTATGAAACGGCGGGGATAAAACTTGAAACACTTTATGGGACTCAGCAAAAAGCAAACGAAGAATTCCAGTGGCTCTCCGACTTTGCTGCAAGTACTCCTTTTGAATTCCCTGAACTCCTCCAAGTAGACGGCCTCTTAAAAAATGCCGGATTGTCTGCACAGGAATACATCAAAGGTGTAGGGGATGCATCCGCAGCACAGGGGAAAACAATAGAGCAGACAACAGAAGCAATAGTCGATGCAATGACAGGCGAGTACGAGCGTCTAAAGGAATATGGAATAACTTCTGTAGAAATCACAAGTAAAAACTATGAAAAACTCGGTGTAGCCGCCGAAGACGCAGGAAAACGCGCTCTGCTTGCAATAGATAAAAACGGGAAAGAGCAGGTAATGGTTGTTGACCAGAACAACAAACAGATGATTGCCTCCACTATCCTGGCATTTTGGAATGACAAATACGCCGGAGCAATGGAAAAACAGAGCCAAACCATTACTGGGATGTATTCGACTATCAAGGACAATATCAAGAACGGCCTGGCTGAACTTGCAGGCTTTGATATGTCCTCGATGACAATAGAAACTTTTAGCATACTTGGGGCGCTTAAAGAGCTCGCCGGCGTTGCTATCGTTGTCTCGGATAAATTTGCAAATATGTCTGAGCCAATGCAGACATTTGTTCTCGTGGCCACCATTGGAGGTGCTGCTGCCCTCGCTCTCGCGGGCGGGCTGATTGCTGCTCAGGTGGCTGGGATCACAGCAACGGGTGTAATGGCTGCTTTAGGCTTTGCCGTAAATACTGTCATTTGGCCGGCTACTCTCATCGTTGGTGCTCTCGCTCTCGTGGCCGCTGGGCTGGTTTATCTTGATGAAAAAACCGGCATTGTAACATATTCATGGACACTGTTTAAAGACCTTTTTACTATTACAACTAACGGAATTATAACTGCTGCCGGTATTCTCTGGGACTTTATTACCCTCGCTATGGATGGAATCAAAACCGCCATCTCGGACATGTTCCCCCCCGGTTTTCTTGAGGGTGTAGGAAATGCAGTGAATGGAATTATTTCTCAGTTTTCTAATATGGGAGTCAACATCCACACGAAGGCCGAGGGAATCCGTGCGGATAATGGTAATATAGGGACCTCAGCACAGACAGCTGGAGGTCAAGTCACCGGAGCAACCGGACAAATGATGGCAGGATTCACTGGTGCAGGTGCTTCTGCGTTGGGCATGGGTGCGAACACTCTAACGGCAACTGGTCAGATGGTAAGTGGTTTCGGTGCAGCTGGGGGAGCTGCTACTACGATGGGGGGTAACGTAGCCGGAACTGTACCCGCAGTCAACTCCCTCACCGGAGCAGCAGGCTCGGGTACAGCTGCAAATCAGTCCTATGCTGCGTCTTTTATCAACGTTTCAACCCAGGCAAGTGCAGCGGCTTCAGCTGCAATCTCTGCTGCTAGCAGGATAGGCTCTGCTATCAAGACGTCTATGGCACAGGTCGGCGAGCTTGAAGCTCTTGCTGGAAAGTGGAACACGAGAGCAAAATTAGGTATTACATCTTCGGGTGGAGCTGGAACTGGGGAAGGAAATGTCAAAGTCGTTGCAAATCCAAATAATTATACAGCGAGCGAAACGGCTACACGGTCCGCAAATCTCACGGTTTATAATAATAATAAACAGACGATAAATAACAACGGGGATAAACTCAGCGCATCTAAAGCAAAAGCGGCAGGAGTCTAAAAATGGTTACTGTTTATGTTTCCAATCTTGGAACCGATGATTATACAGTTGATGGTACTGCTGATAATGTTCAGATAAATCAGGCTCTTGCATACGCGAACACAAACGGTACACCTTCAGCCCCGATTACAGTTTATCTCCGTGGACCATTCACTTATGAAATTGCTGCACTCCTCTTAGCAGGGTCTAATACTATCCTCACCGGGGATTCCTCCGCAAAATGGAGGCTTAAAAATAGTGCATCATGGGCGGCAACCTCTGATACAACTGCTCCACTTATAGGACAGTTAGTTACTCCGATAATAAACTTTGAATGTCATGGTTTTGAAATCGACGGCAATGATGTAAATCAGCCATCTCCAGCGATAAGAGGCAAACTGTATTATGTCCTGATGTGGTTTGTCCAGTGCAATAATATAAAAATGCATGATATGTACCTGCATGACGCTCTCTCTGATGGGATGAGGATGGATCGTGGTGATGGACTCTATTTTTATAATAACCGCGTGGAGAGAATGGGGCACGAAGGCTCTTTTTTTATTCGCTCTACGAATTTTGAGGTTTACGGAAATACCACTCTTATTAGGTCGAATTCTGCTCACAGATTATGGAATACAGGAACGGGAAAAATATATGATAATGTAGCTCGCCCTTATGCGCTCACTTCTATTTCTGGAAATCCCGGTATTCAAATTGAACATTCTGATGTTTCATACCCTATGCAAAACGTAGAAGTGTATGGAAACACCTTGACCGATTGTTGGGGAGAAGGGATGTGGGTAATTGAGTATGGAACCGGTGGGCAGGCATCCGCTAAAGGGTTGTATATCCATGATAATGTAATTACCGGAGCAGGCCGGATAACCACTATTGATTATAATGCAGGAATCGCTATTAGTGGGTGGAATGGCGCAAGAATAGAACATAACGTCATAAAAGATTGCTATAATGCTGGTATTCTTGCGTATGATTCTCCTTCTGTTTCGGGATCAAAAATATATTGTACTGGAAACACAATCACAGGAACAAAATTGACCCTGAACTCCACTAAAAAGAGCTATTCGGGATATGGTGTAGCAAACCCCTATACAAGTAATTATACTCTTGTAATGTCTTCAAACGTTGTTTCTGGAAATGTAACCGGTGATTATCTCGGAGTTATATACGGAAATGATGTTCCCACGACAGTTCTTCCAAAAGTTCTGCCTTCCATCAGAATAAATGAAGTAGACGAATTAGTTAATTATTATATTGATAATTGGCCATCTTATGTCAATCAGTACCCAATAAAAATATTAGGGTACGGAATCGATACCGATCAATCCATAGGAACTGACAAACCCCCAGGTTTTGATGGATGGACATTGGGGGATTTTGGCAGTGATGGCACATCAATTAATTTTAGATGTTACGGACTTGGGAAAGACGATGCCCGGAGAGCTTTAGCTTCGTGGAAAAGGAAAGGAAGAGTATACGTTGAAAAAGGCGAAGATCCTGGCTGGCAGGTATCCGGGATTGTCCGAAACCACAGTTCAAAACAGAATTTAGACGGCGGGGATTTGATCCTCGAAACCAATCCATATGAATACGATGTTAATTTTTATTGCGATTCCCCATTCGAGGAAACTGTAAATAAACATAACCGAGCGAGAAAATTAACTTATTCAGGGGAAACATGGAGTTCAGATAATTGTTATGCAGGGAACATCCTTAAAAATCCCTCGTTCGAGGAATGGAGCCGAAGCGCAGTTCAGACATGGGAATCGAGAACCGCAGCTGCCTCCGTTAATTTTGAATGTGTAGGTGTCTCAGAAGATCTGGAACAATATTGTGCTGTAGCCTCTTCTGGAGCAAATAATCGTATTCAAATTTCAGCTAATGGGAACGCCTGGACTATCCCAACGTCACTTCCTGCAAATGTAAATATTGATTGGAAAGGTGTTACATGGGGACATACTGCTGGAATAGGCACTGTTGGAGATCCGAACCCATACGTAATGGTTTCTTCAGATAATTTTGTCTTGGTTTCCTCTGATAATTATGTCCTGGTATCTGGGGATACACTCCCTGTGGAAATGCTCACGGGTAGATGGGTAGCAGTGGGGCACACATCAGGGACCGCAGGAGCAGCGCACTCGGAAGATGGAAATACCTGGATTGCAGGCGTTACGCCGACTGGTAATTTTGAGGACGTTTGCTATATTTTCGATGAAGAAAACGATATCTATAGATATGTTGCATGTGGAGCAGGAATAATAATATATTCAGATACAGGCGGGGCAACGTGGATATCTGTAGCAGTCACCGGCTCTTTTGTGTCCATTGAATATGCAGCCGATATAAAACTACTTGTAGCAGTTGCATCCACAGGACAGATTATATATTCAGACGATTTTGCTGAAACCTGGCATACTACAACCGCCCCGGTAAAAGTATGGAATGAGGTTAAGAGGGCTGAATACTTAGGATTATTCATTGTTCTATCTACTACAGGAGGACCACAGCAGGCCGCAACCTCACCATCTGGTATTACGTGGACCCTGAAAAATGTGCCTTATGGAAGTTCTGTGGTAATTCCGGGCGGTGGGGATGTTTCTACAACCGTTTATACCTCCGAATCTGATTATCCGAGTAATGTTTTTACGTCTGCTGCAATCGCTTATAGTTCATCATCTACAAGTTTGGAACTTACAAAAGTTTTGCCGGCTCTAACAAATGGAAATAAGTATCGGCTGGATCAAGTTTCATGTCAGTTAAGGACACTGCTTGCCGGGAAAATAGCATATCTGAAAGTAACTATTCAGGCAGCCTCTTTGTACGGTGGAGTAGAAACTACCGTAAAAGAGTGGCAAAACAACACTATATCTTATGTCCCGTGTACGTTTGATTGTGCTATAGAATCAGCAACAGCGGAAACGGTAACAATAAGATACTACATGAAAACCTCGGATGCAGCTTATAGGGCAGCCGCTAAAGTTTTAGGGTATAAAGTAACAACTTTCAGCACAACTTCTGGAAGTGTAACATATAATTATAATGAATTGTCAGGTCTTGCAGTTTCCGAAGAACTTGGGTATATCGTAGCAGTTTCTCAAACTGGAACCGGAAACCGGGTTCTGAATACCACTGATGCGGAAACCTGGATTTTTGGAGAAAGTGCCTCGGATAGTGCATGGAAATCAATATGTCTCTATTCTGATAATCTCAAATTTGTTTCGGTGGGAAGCTCAGGCGCGATAATGACCTCTGATGACTACGGAAAGTATGTCGCCGGTGGTTGGGATTTTGTAACAGAAGGACAGTCAAGATCTGAAACACCATACGAAGGCTCGGTTAACCTCCTTATATCAGGTGATGGTGTAACTGAGTTCCCCGGCATGACTACACAGTCGGTGCAATTCGAGGCAGGAACTACATATTCATTATCCGGGTATGTTGGGAAAGTGGGCGCAGATGGATCTGCTATTATTGATATCTATGCAGGCGGGGAGATAGTATTATCCTTAGAATGGACTGAAGAAGGCGAGTATACTCCACTTCTGGATACAATTCAGTTTGAGATACCTCCAAGTGATGCACTTCTTAGGGTGTATGGCTCAGGAACTCCATCTAATGCAACCGAAATTTATGTTGATAAACTTTGCTTGCAAAAACTTTCAGATTTTGACATTGATGAAATCGGAAATGACATTACAACCACCGGCACAGTGGATACCACTCCCGATATTTCGATTGAAGCTATGGGAACTCTCGCGGGATCTGTCGAAGGAAGAGAAACCGCAGGAGAAACAAAGGTACATTCAGACTTAGTAAATGTTGGGAGTACTCAGTATACCACTTATCAACTTCAGGACTTTTATAATTATACAGTTACGGGAGTAACCGGGAAGAAATTCAGAGTTGATAAAGTAGGAATTAAAGGATGTGTTGCCTCTGCCGGCGCGACGTGTGGATCGAAAATAGAGGTTTATTTCGGGATAGTTCTCGCAGGCACTTATACGTTTTCAGCAACTACAGTATTATCCAGTTATACAACGCATTCCGCAGCCCCGGCGTTAACCTGTGCAGCAGGAGAATCAATCACATTCAAGTATTATTTGAAGTCTAGCAGTTCATCGGTGCGGGCTTACATAAGGGATGCGACCTCTACAATAACGGAAGTTTTGAGTACCCCTACAGTGGCTATCAATGCGGGAATTTCAATATATAATACCACCGATCCTTTAACAGTGATAAGACTCTGTAATAAAATATGTCCTGGAATAAAGATAACAATAAATGCAGATGGGACAGGGAGCATGAGGTATTCAGAGGATTTCTCGGACTCGTCTTATCAGGCTGCTGTATTGTCAAGAACAGGGGATTCCTATCTGGAGGACTTAAAACAGGTACATCTTACAGGCTCTCTAGTATGGGAATTTGATTCCCTTAGTCCAATTACCGGCATCCCTTACGTTATAATGGACGTGGTTTCCGGCATCCCCAAGCTGCAGATATCAACGGATAACCTAACATGGTACGATTGTGATTCTAATACTCTTGATGTGTTGACATCCGAAAGAGTAACTAGAGAACTGGATAATATCTCAACTCCAATGAGATTATACGGGAAAACGAAATATTATCTCAAGTTGTCTCCTGCATCGGGTTCTCTGGATATAAATTATATGTATATGTTTACATACCTCATTACGATGGATGCAGAACATCCGGTGATTTCCCCCACGGGGTCCCCTGAAACTTTTGCCGTATTGATGACAAATGATGTCCCATGCATCATAAATCTAAAGTATGCAGACAAACACTGGACGGTTTAATCATGCTTTGGTATTTTAAGCCTCGTGTGATTATTCAGAAACCCTCCGGAGAGATGTATTATCCAAAAATGGTTGGAGCTTCGACGACAGAAACCGCCAAATTCGGCAATACAGATAACGCAGAAATCGAACTAATCACAAACAGAAGCCCATATACATCCGAGTATATCAATCCAGTTGAAACTGATGATATTGTCAGGCTCCAGGTATCCGTGAGGATGTCCCCAAAAGAAAAGTTCGTTTTTGTAGATCTTTTTGAGGGGAGAATCGAAGCCGTTTCGGCGAATTTCACGAATAAAAATAATACAACCTTGAAGTGCAAAGGGCATATTAACGCGGCATCAAAACATCTGATTCAAGAGAATAAAACGTGGACCGGGACAGTCGAAGCTCGCACTATCCTTGCATATTTTATTAATTCCTCGATTCCTCGACTTACATGGTCGAATGCGCTCCCGTATGTGGGAGCAAGCAGTGTGAATTTTACTGATGCTGAATCCGCTTATGCATCGAAAGCGGATCAAACTTATCTTACTCAGGTACTTCAAGACCTTGAAAAACAGTCTGCTTATACATATAGAATCGGTGCAAAACCAGTTTACGCAACCGGAGGACTTCTCGATAAAGTTTATGTAACTTGGCTCCCCACAAATCAAACAGTTACAGATAAATACAAGTGTATAGAGGGGACTGCGCGTTATTTGGGGAGTACATTTGTGGTGTCTATCGAAAATCAGGCTACACAGTACATAATCAAGGGTGATACCCCATCCGGAGGAACACAGTACACAGGAACTGCAAGAGATGAGGCTGCAATTTCAAGATATGGGCTTAAAACTGACATTGATGTTTTTTCACAACTACAATCAAACGCGACCTGTAAAAGTATAGCTGAAGGTGGACTTCCGGTCAAAATCGGCAACGAAATATCAGGAAGTATTACACTTGTTGGAACTCCGGATGCTCACTCAGGGGACGTTGTGTATGTAAAAGCAGTATCCACAGAACTTAATAGAGCAATCGTCGAGGGCGAAATGGAGGTTTCCAGAGTTAGGTCCTCCATAACTTCTAACTCATACAAAACCACCCTCGATGTGGGTGGAATTGTTGAAAATGTTTATGATCTAATCAAAAATATAAAAACGGTAGCAGTAACAACAAAATGCAATCAGGTGACATAAAAATGGTAGCAACAGAATACCCAATCACATTAACTATTTCGGCTATGGCGTCGGCTATGACTGACGCAAGAGCACCTACATCTCACGCAACTACGCACAAAACAGGCGGAACAGATCCAATAAAATTAGATGAATTGGCAGCTCCTACGAATGTAACAGCCCTGAATGCTTCGACTTCTGCACACGGATTGTGTCCAAAAGGGGAAAATACCGGATATAAAACGTTAAAAGATGATCTCACATGGGGCTACGCCTCAGTTGATGGAGGTAGTGCATAATGGCTCAACTATCAAAAATAAGATTCCGAAGGGACACCTCGGCACATTGGGCGAATGTTAACCCCATCCTTGAAGCAGGGGAACCCGCTTTTGAAACGGACACTTTTGTGTTCAAAATCGGTGACGGAATCAAAACTTATAACGCTCTTCCAATAATTAATCTCACGTCTGGAACTCCAACATCAGGATCAGGATACAGAAAGGCAATTACAGTAGGCCATGCTTATGTTATCTGCGACCTTACCAACTTCCCTGTACTTGTAAAAATAACCAACGATGCGCAGATAGGAACACGCTCGCGCGCTGATGGGTACGATATCAGATTTGCTTTGAGTGATAACACTAACCTGGATTATGAGCGTGTTTCATTTTCAACAGCCGGAGGCGTATGTAATGCAGTATTCTGGGTCAGGGTTCCCACATTAACAAGCCTGACGGATACAACTTTCTTTATAAAGTACGGAACTGAAACAAGTGATGGCGAAAATAAAACTGGTGTCTGGAATTCAAATTATAAAAGAGTTTATCACCTCGAAGAAACAGGCACTGGAACCACGGGAGATTTCAAAGACTCTACATCAAATAATGGCGACAGTGTAAACACTACCGATCAGCCAACGCGAATCGCAGGTATGGTTGGATACGGTCAGGATTTCAATGGCACTACCTCACTAATAGCATTTGAATCATCTCCTGCACTTTCAGTTATGGATAATTTCACAATATCCTGGACTGGAAGAGGGGTGGGTCAATGTGTTATGGGGGGATATGGTCCAAATAAAATAGTTGCAACTGATACATTTTTCGGGATATACGGGATCTATAACTCAGTGGCATGTCAATACACAGTATCTCCTGAAAGTTATGCGCCCACTGCTGCCCTTAACAGATACTCAATTGTTAAACAGTCCTCAACACTATTCTTCTACTACAACGGGGAACTCGTAACCTTCTTAGGGTGTGATCTTGATACGAACTTATCGTTCTCGGTATTGGGCTCGGAAGCGTATTGGGGCGAGTATTTCGACGGAATAATAGACGAATTGTTTATTTCCAACACGAACCGTCCGGCTGAATGGGTATACGCCGAGGCAATAAATATGAGTGCGCCGTCCACATTCTTGACTTTTGGGGCTGAAACATCATACTAAAATTGAGGTGAAAAATGACAAATACATACCCTTCAGGGAGTAGATTGGTCTGGAAAGGCATATCCTGGATTATCACCTCTACGAATATGGATAATGTTTGGGTAGATAATGATACCGGATACCTCCACATGGTCTTGAAAAAGGTTTCCGGTGTCTGGACAGGCGTGAATATGGAGGATGGAACTGCCCTCCGGCTGTATGGAAAAATGAAGTGGGTAGCGGCTAGTGCTACCCTAAACCTCGAACGAAACACAACCATAGGATTGTGCACATATCACGCCCCAGTTGACGGAAATCACAACGAAATAGACATTGAAATTAATCAGTGGCCTGGATATGATCAACGTGTTTGGTTCTCAAATCATCCTGCTGGTATAGATACATACCCGGAAAATATACATTATGGGGTATTAACATCAAATCCTAAACTCGCGGATACCGCCGTAACGTATATTATAGAGTGGGCTCCAGATAGAATATATTGGGCAGTAATCGCAAGTGATGGACAGATAATTATTGACTGGAGCTATGTACCCGGACAGGGAAGTGCTGATATTCCTAATATTCCCTCGGCGGTATGTATGGATATATTGCCTCTCGCCGGGGCTTATTTCCCTGCTGTTGGTACATATTTTGAGATTGTATTCAGTGATTACACTTTTAGCGAGTTGTCCGGAAATGCCAGTTTCACTACATCGGATATTAATTCAGGATGTGCTACGCAGTTTATCGACACCAGCGAAGGGACTCCTACAGCATGGAGCTGGAATTTTGGAGATGGGTATACTTCCACAAAAAAGAATCCTATTCATCGGTATGCGGAAAACGGGACGTATTCTGTCACGTTGACGGTTACAACTGCGCTCGGTAGTGATTCAGTAACGCAGTCTGTAGTGGTTTCTTAAAAAAAGAGGAGGTGAAATTATGCCATGTGGCTCAAGAGATAAAAAACCTAAGAAGTGAGATTAACTCACTTTCATATTTTTTTAACCTCATGAATTAATTAACTCTTGAAGTCGTATTTCTTCAAGTCGTATTTGGTGAACTACCACACGCTAAAGCTGTGTGGCTTCCTGATTCATCCCCCTTTCTATTGAAAGTAAGTGGGTTTTCGCTACCTCCGCGCTCCACATCCTTCTATAAAACTAAGCTTTCCTCTCCACGTTTTCTTATTCTTATCTTTTTAGTTCATTGCCTCTACCCTCGCGGTGTTAAAAGGGGGTAGAAACGTATAGGCACTTATTTATAAATCATCCCCAATCCCTTTCTTCACAAGCTCCTCAAGTTTTTCAACATTATCCGCATAATAATCCCTGATATTATCAGCAACCCCGCCAGCTTCAATGCAGGCATGTACAACAGAATGACATGATCGGCACAGCACGACTAAATTATTTTCATCGTGTGTTCCTCCGTGGCTCACGGGAATGATATGATGTCCGTCTAATGCCTCAGCAATTGGATTTCCACATAAATCACATTTACATTCTTTCAATGCTAACATTCTCTGTTTGACATGTCTTCTGTGTTTACTTTTTTTTGCTCGTGTGTTGAATTCGCATTTTTCAATATCTTCGTTGTCAATTGCGCCAGTTAATATACTCTGAATCTCTTTATACTGTTTGTATGCTAACTGTGCGCGTTTTAGTTGTGCGCTGCAGAGTGGATCAAAATGTTCAAGATATTCAATTAGATTAATGTTTTCGGTTTTGTATTGTTCAACTGTTGGGAGATGGAGTAGTTGGTTCATGGTTAATCATCCGTTTCCTTATCTTCCTCTTCTTTTATCCCATCCTCACAGTCATGTTTATGAGGGCAAACTACACAGGAATCCCACATGCAAATACCTGTGTATTCAAAATTGTCAGTTTCCGAGGACATTATACGCGCCCCTCAAATCCCTGACAATAACTGTGCCGGTGTGTTCTGTATCCGTGCCTATCATGCCAATCTTCCTTATGCACGCTTGGGAGGTGAGGTATATTATTACAGTCACCCATTTCTTGACTTGGATCTGCTAACTTTCTCCAGTGCGTACAATAATAACAGCAATCGTCAACCATAATTTAAACCTCCTTCAAAACAGCTTTTCCATCGACCCACACATAAACCAACTTCTTACAATACTGTTCCTTATGCGCCTGTAGGTAATCCCCTAGAATAGAGGGGAATGTTTCAGAACTCATGCGGTTGCCTCCTGCATTTCTGAGAGAGTCTGAATCACATTCATCAAAGAGTTCCGAGTTCCTCGCCTAGCTGAATAATAATTAAACCCTTTGTATTCTCCGGTATGCTTTCCGGGTTTGATTGGATTATCTGTTATGTAGCCGTCATTTGCTACATATATGCGATTTTCTTTGAGTGTTATATCAAATGAGAATCCCCATTCTTTTTTTGCTGCTTCGAGTTGTGCTGAGTTCATCTTACATTCCACCTGTACTATTCTATATGCTAAGCATGGTATTTAAATGTTTGCTTAGCACTTATTCCTAATAATAAGTTCTGCCCATAACCCCCCCTTTTCCATTTCCTTACAGATATCCCTTCCAACGTAAGCAAGCCCGCCCTTTGGATAAAATTTTGTTATCTCCCTGCGGTCAACTACTACGAGGTTTTTAAATCTGAAATCCACATCCGATACATGCTTAACGATTTCATCTCTGTCAATTGGCTCTCCGGTGGCTTCCAGGGAATCTAGGTATATCCTTACAAAGTCTTTTGCGTCTTCTTCATCTGAGATGTTTTGCAGGTATCCGAGCAGGGCGTTAGCAATGTCAAGAGAGGAAAGAAGAGGCATTATGCGCCTCCCCATTTTTTCAGGACTTTTTCTTCTGCCCACTGCAAATATTGATCATAATCTCCATAGGTTTCTTCATAATTTATCATGAGATTTTTAACTTCTTCGTTCATTTCGTCGAGTTGTTCTTTTGTGAATCCTTCTGTATTTTCTTCTGTGAACATTTTATTTTCTCCTGTAACTTTTACCATGTATGATTTTGAGTTCTCTTAGTCGTCCCGTCAGGCATTGCATAGATCGTCACTATATCAGTATCGCACTCTTCGCGTGGGTCGTTGCATTCCACAGGATAACTTTCTATAATTTGTGGTTCTCCTGTTTCTTTTGCCTTCTGAAAGATTGGAGTTTCCTTCGCTTCTTTGGCTGCTTTCCTCTCTGCCTGCTTCTTTTCCTTTTTATCTATTATCTCATTGTAGATTTTCATCACCTTTTCATGTGACACTAAATTATTCTCCTCTTCTTTCCCGAATAGTTCATGAGCATGGAACTTGTGTACTTTTTCTAAGGTATCTTTAATTTCTTCAAGATCTGGGCGGAATTCCCATCCGGTTTCAGTGTTCGGTGAGATATACAGATTCCCTGTATCACATCCTGTCCACCATCTCCATGTTTCAGGATCTTTCTTGGTTTCTTCGATTACTTTGTTCATTTCCTCTTCGTGAGTTTTTCTCACAAAATCAAGAGCTTCAGGAGCTACAACTATAAGCACGTCCTGCCCTCGGCTCTTAAATGCCTTTGCTATGCTGCTGGAACTGCTTAAATTGATTCCAGTGTATCCCTGTTGTGTCTTAATATCAGTGACTTCAAAAAGAGCCTCGCCGATAACTGGCTTTTCCATCATCATCTTAAAAACGGGGTAGCTACCCACCCCCTTGTTTCGTATTTGTTCAAAAACAATTTCATACTTTTTCTTTGCGTCCTCAAACTGCACTTTAATCAACCTCTATTATGTTCCTGTACTATTCTATATGCTAAGCATACTATTTAAATGTTTGCTTAGCTATTTAAGTCCATTTATTAATATAAAATTAAATCACCCATATAACATTCACAAAACAATATAATAAAATACGAATGTATTAATATACAGATACACATATACAATTATATAATTAATAAAACAAAGGAAGCTGTTCTAATGTCAAAAACAATAACCGTTGGCTCCTCTGTTGACGATTCTACAAAACTACAAAAACTCATAGACAACACGGGAAATACACCTACGGAATACGTTTTTAGCGAAGCTCAGGACATTGAAATTAATTCGCGCCTGAGAGTCTATAATAATACTGAATGGTCCGGGAATGACTGTAATTTTATCCTCGCTGATAAAGTTTCTACATCTATTTTTCCATCTGGCATCCCTCTAATAGCTCCTAAAACGCCCTCAAATGCAGAGGGGATATGTTTACATGATCTAAATTGTGATGGCAACAGAGACAGTAATATGCATGTTGCCGCGTTAACTGCAAATAAAAAAGCATGGGGGAACGGTTTTCACAATTTTATAATGTTAGGAATATTAAACGGGGTGGAATGTTCCAACTCAAAAAACTGTGAATTTTATAATATTAATTATAAAAATAGTTTAGGAGATCTTTTGAGAGTAGAGGGTGGTCAAAATATATCAGCCCATGACATAACAGCAAGCAGGGGCGGGCATGATGTTATATGTTATGCTGGAACTGACGGAGGCGAGGTCTACAATCTCTCTGTTGAGATGTCAGTTAATGCAGCCGTAAGGACTCGCTCTTCTAAAAATATAAAAATCCATGACTGTAAAATTGAGGGGAATACAGGAACTGCATATAGTCCAGGTTTCGAAATTCAGTCAACTGCTACGAATTGGATTTCTGAAAATATTGAAATATATAATAATGAAATTCGCGGTACTTGGGGACCCGGAATCCAGATCGCCGGAACTGTGCCCGGAAATGGGCTAGTCTCTGTCCATAATAATCTTTTTGATGGATGTGGAAGGATGCCCGCCGTTAACAAAATACAGGGAGTTGGGGCAATAATTTTTGATGGTTTCCCGGTTCAAATCAGGAATAATACAGTAGTAAATTCGATGGGATATGGATTAATGGCAGGGGCCTATAATGTAAGTTCCCCCTATTCTTTCTCAGGTGAGATTTCAAGAAACATTGTAACAGGTACACGAAAATCTAATTATCCAGGGGCAGGATCGGGCGCAGGAATCGCTAATCTTATTCCCGGTAGGTATTCGCTTGCCTGTTCACAAAATTGCCTCTGTGATAATCTAACGAGCCTCTATAATACTACTCAGACCGGAGGAATTACAGAAGATCCTTTGTTTACAGAGGATTATCATTTGCAGGCTGACAGCCCTTGCAGGTTCTCAGGATACCAAATCGGAGCTTATTCTGATCCAGAGGAAAACCCTACAGAATTGTTAATATCCTGTTCTGAAGAAGATGTTGAAACTATCTCAAAATCAATAACATATGAACATGAAATATACAGGAGAATCGAATGACACAAATAAACATACCAAATACATATTCAACGATTTATACAGACCCTGCAAAACAGGACTGTAAACAAAAAGAGGTATCAATCGAGGGTGTAGCCGGAAAACAAATTAAACTCGAAGAGGTTGCTCTCTCATTAATGGTTGTAAAATCAGGCGTGATTGGGACTGTATGGGTAACTATTCAGTATCCCGGTGGATTGGAAACGAAAATAGCCGAATGGACGGAAACTAGAGTCTCATATCAGGCGAAGAGTTTTTCACCGGGGGTAATTATTCCGGCAGGACTTGGGATTACTCTTAGATTCTACCTAACGACATCTAATAAATTATACAGGTCAAGGATGTCGGGGCTGAATTATACTTATTCTCTTGTATATGTGCCTGTTATTGTGGAGCCTGATGTACCAATAGTTGATACTCCAGGAGAGAACACGTCGGTAATTTATATAAAATGTGTTTTAGAAAGTGGAGCGAGCGAACAGATTGAAAAAATAAAAAAGCTTCTTGAGGGGCATGAGATAAGTATTTTTGTGAAGAATTGAAGGAGTTTTATTCAACTCCTGGTAATTCTATTTTTGCCCATGATCCGGTAGATGGCCATTGGATAGGGATAGGAATTTCAAATTTAACGGGTCGTCTCAAATGCCAGAAATGGGTTTT
>Ga0172377_10000796_pt1 | contig 30678 bp, 35 predicted proteins | sample Pumphouse3metaG_FD_119749 | JGI IMG/M metagenome (GOLD analysis project Ga0172377, IMG submission 119749) | Leachate microbial communities from a municipal landfill in Southern Ontario, Canada - Pumphouse #3 metaG | ecosystem: Engineered > Solid waste > Landfill > Unclassified | place: Canada... | reverse complement strand
TCAAACAACACGCATTGTTTCCAATGCAGGATGGCTTACGCCTAAAATTTCAATTTTTACTACAAAATCCGGCTTACCTGAGCGATTTTACCGCCAGATAAAACTTTTTCGACATTTATGACGGAAAACCGGCTATGACTTGTTGCCGAATCTCTGATTATCTCCTATTTCGCATGAGTCATGGTTGTTCAGGCAGTTAAATCAAATTATAAACTATTTTATGAAATTTTCAAGTTTTCATTAGCATTGAAAAGTATTCTTTGCTGATTATATTAGTTTCAATAACCTTATCCCCGGAGTTGATTATGAATAAAATATTGCTTTTTATTAGTTGCGCCGCTGTTGCGGTTCTGCTTAACGGCTGCGCCACCGCTATGTCCAACAACCAATACACGGTCAATATCGCCAACGGCCAGAATCAGGAACGCACGTTCAGAATATACAACCGTAACGGAAAATATATTCACATGGGCAAAACTCCGATGATGGTTACCCTCCGCGCTCAATCTGATAAATTTTTCGCCAAAGAAATTTATAATATCAAATTTGACGGCGGCAAGGAACGTACCATAACAGCTACTTTGACACCATGGTACTGGGGCAACTGCATCAATATTTTCGGTTTCATTGTTGACGGCTTTACCGGTTCTATGTGGGCGCTTCCTGATCGGGTGAACATTGATATTCCCGAGTCCGCAGACCCCGATTCGCAAAAAATAAATTTGTAACAAAAAGCTACTTTAAAAATGAATTACAACGATTCTCTGACTGAACTTTCCGCGTTAATTACTAAACAAAAACAAAACCTTAAAGAACTTGCACGCTTTGTCTGGAAAAATCCTGAGCCGCCGCTACAGGAACACAAAGCTTGTGTGGCTCAGACTAAACTGCTTTCAGAATATGGCTTCAAGTTGCAATCGCCTTTCGCCGGATTAGATACCGCATACCTGGCAACCTGCGGAAGCGGAGAACACACTTTCTGTTTTGTCGCAGAATACGATGCTTTACCAAAACTAGGTCACGGTTGCGGTCATAATTTGATTTGTACTGCGGCAATCGCCGCAGGCATGGCGTTAAAAGAATTGCTTGAAAAACAAAATCTGCCGGGACGGATTGCCGTAATGGGAACACCCGGCGAAGAGTCTGCAGGCGGCAAGGTTCTGATGCTCCAGCAAAATTGCCTGAAAAACATTGATGCCGTCATGATGGTTCACCCTTCGTGGCGAACTACCATTGACACCGGTTCAACCGCGATTCGCCGTTTCAACGTTGCGTTTCACGGCAAATCGGCGCATGCCGCCGGTTCTCCCGAATTAGGGTTGAACGCTTTAGATGCGGCACTGATGCTTTTTAATGGCGTCAATGCCTGGCGCCAGCAATTACCGGAAAACGCCCGTGTACATGGTATCATCGCCGAAGGCGGCAAGGCCCCGAACATCATTCCTGACTATGCTCAATGCCGTTTTTTTCTGCGTTCAACTTCAGACGACACTTTAGATGCCATGGAAACACGTTTCCATGAAATGATCAAAGGTGCGGCGCTGATGGCTGGAGTTAAAGCTGAAACCTCCCCGCTTAATGTTCCATACCGCTCACGAAAACCAAATTCTGTCTTAAACAATGCATACTTTCAAAATGCCCAGATTTGTGGTCTTAATCCGGTTATTCCGGCACGCGGCGGTCGCGGCTCCAGTGATTTTGGAGATTTTTCGCATGTACTCCCCGGCATTCATCCTTATTTTGGTATTTCAGACCATGAAATCGCGGGACATTCTCTGGATTTCGCAGCTGCCTCAAATTCAGAATATGCCATTGAACAAATGCTCAAAGCCGCCGCAACCATGGCCAATATCGGGTTGCAATTTTTAACCGATACTGACTTCAGAAATCAAGTAATATCTTAAACCGTTTCACCCTATAGGTCACAGTCATGTTCACACCTACTTTCGGCAATTCCATTCAGGAATATTTTGTTGGAAAATTCCGTTCCGTAGCCAACGAACGTCGCAGTCGTTTGGCCGCACTCAAAACGCGTGATGACGCAGAACGTTATGTCGCGGATGTCCGCAACAAAATTTTATCAATATTTGAGCTTCCTACTCAAAAGTCTCCGCTCAATGCAGTATGCACGGGTACTGAACAGCTTCCAAACTATCGAATAGAAAAAATCATTTATCAGAGCCGACCCGATTTACCTGTAACTGCCAACCTGTATATTCCAGAACATATTAAGGAAAAATGTCCGGCAATTGTTTTTCTTTGCGGACACTCGATGGAAGGCAAGCATAGTACAGTTTATCAAACCGCATGCATCAATTTGACCAAACAGGGCTACGCAGTTCTGATTATCGATCCTATCAGCCAAGGCGAACGCTATCAGTTTCTCAACGTACCGAATTCCGATACGGTTAACGGTTCATGTACTCGAGAACACAATATGCTCGGCAAACAATTACTTCTGGTTGACGAATACTTTGGAGCATGGCGTGCCTGGGATGCCATTCGCGGCCTGGATTACCTGCTGGAACGTCCCGAAATTGACCGGTCACGCGTTTATATTACCGGTAATTCCGGTGGCGGCACCATGACAACCATCACTAATCTATTGGAGGAACGTTTTGCCGCTGCCGCGCCTAGTTGCTATATCACCAGCTGGCAGCACAACATCGAAAACGAGCTGGCCGCCGACAGCGAACAAATACCGCCTGGCATTTCTGCGCTAGGCTGTGAAATGGGTGATCTTCTGCTGGCCAGAGCACCGCGTCCATTGCTGATTCTTGGTCAGAAAAACGATTTTTTTGATGCGCGCGGAACCTCTGAAACTTATGAGGAAGTAAAACGGGTATATTCACTGCTAGGCGCAGAAAAAAATGTCGAACTTTTTATTGGTCCGACTGATCACGGTTATTCGCGCCACAACCGGGAAGCCATGTACAAATTTTTTGCCCGACACAGTGGCGTTTCAGGTGAGCTTACTGAACCTGCTGAAACTGCAACTTTGGCTCCTGAACAGTTGCGTTGTTTGCCTTCCGGACAGGTTGAATATCTATCCGGCCGCCGGCATGTCAGGGATTTTACAATCGAACTGGCCGACACATTGGCTGCGAAAAGAAAAAAACATAGCCCTGACCAATTGCGTGATTTTTTTTGCGACCTCTTTCAAGCAAACCAAATTGCAACTCCATACTACCGGGTTTTACGCCCCCAGTCAATCAATTCCGAGACCCCCAGAACTCGGGTCATTTCGCGTTTCGCACTGGAGGTTGAACCGGAAATACCAGCGGTACTGAAACTGATCGCAAAAACCGCATTCTTTCATCTGCCTTCTAATCGCAGCGCCATTCTTTATATCCCGCATCTCGATTCAACCACGGAACTGGATGAATTCGCGTGCCTCCCGCAAACTGTTTTCGGATTGGATGTGCGCGGAATCGGCGAAACCCGTCCGCTCGGCGGCGACCAACACAGCCGTGAGTTTTTCCTGCCATACAGTTATGATTATCATTTTGCCTGCTGCCACATGATGCTTGGCGAATCTTACCTCGCCGCAAAAGTTCGCGATATTCTAGGCGCAATCAAACTTTTAGAGGCGAACGGCTACAGCGAAATCCATCTTTCAGGACGCGGAATGGGAAGTATTCCGGCCGCACTGGCGGCTCTGATTCACGGCAATACCGCTTCAGTCACCCTATACAATGCCCCGGAATCCTGGGATTCAATGTTGCGCGAGCCGATCACATTATGGCCGCAGTCATGCATGCTGAAAGGCATTCTGAAACACACTGATTTGCCGGACGTTTTTAACTCTTTGAAAAACCTGAAAATGATCCGGCAATGGGACAATTTATTTAACGAAATATCTTTGTAAAAGTTGTAACTTAGTCCTTAAAGATCGCGCGCGCATTATGCGCGCGCGATCTTTAGATGTAAACTTATGAAAGGCATAATATGAACGAATTCCCAATCTTAGGTTATGACATCGGCGGCACTAAAATAGCAGTGGCACTGATGATGAACGATGGAAAAGTGATTACGTCAGAGCGTTTTGACAACATGGATACAGATCCTGAAAAAATGCTGCCGAAACTTGCCGAATGTGGACTTAGCATGCTGAAAACTGCTGGTATCAGCAGTTCCGCCGTGCCCGGAATCGGGATTTCCACACCAAGTCCAGCCGATATCCCCAACGGCATCATCACGGCACCTCCGAACAATCCCAAGTGGCGCAATGTTGAAATCGGTAAGTTCCTTTCTGAAAAACTCGGAATTGAAACCATCATGGAAAATGATGCCAACGCCGGAATGCTGGCCGAATGGTTTTTCGGCGCCGGACGCGGCTGCCGCAATGCAATTTACCTGACCATGAGTACCGGTATTGGCGGCGGCATTATCGCAGAAGGACATCTGATCGAAGGCAAAAGCTTTTTTGCCGGAGAAATCGGCCACATGGTCATTGATCGCGAAGGCCCACTATGCAACTGTGGTTTGCGCGGATGTTATGAAGCATTCTGCGGTGGTCGGGCTGTTGCTCAAAGATTGCAAAGTGAATTATCCGGACAACCGGAACATGCCATAGTCAAGGCTGCCGGAGGAAAAGTCGAAAATATCAACTTTGTTACATTGGAAAAAGCCGTTATCGCCGGAGATAAGTACGCCATGGAAATCTGGGAAGAAATCGCCTTGCGCAATGCACAGGGAATCGGCATTCTGATCAATATCTTTAATCCGGAAAAAATAATCCTAGGCACAATTGCCTGGGCTGCTGGAGATATTTTTCTTTCTCCGATAAAACGGTATTTACCGCAATTCTGCTGGAAGGAAACTCTGGCCGACTGCGAAATTACAGTCAGTGCCCTGCGCCGGGATATCGGCTCATACGCCGGACCGGCAATCGTTCTGAATCACCTTTACAATGAAGGACGTTATAATCCATTTGGCTGAAGGCATATTTGGATATGACCTTCGTCAGGCAATGAAGTGGTTTAAGGAATGACTGGACAAGCTTGAGTGAGGATATCTGGAATCCGGCAAGGACGCCCAGCTTTATTGACACATGCAAGAGTAACCACGCCGCGGACCAACAGTTTTTCACCGCAAAATACCTCAGTCGTTATCACCAAACGGGGACCGCGAATTTCTGAAACGATGCTTTTAAAAATCAGCAGATCGTCATAATGCGCAGAAGAAAAATAACGGCAGTTCACTTCTGAAACCGGCAAGAAAAAACCCTCTTTTTCAAGTTCCCGATAAGGAAGTCCCGCATCACGCAACATTTCAGTCCGGCTACGCTCAAAATATTCGAGGTAGTTAGCATAGTAAACTACCCCCATCTGGTCAGTATCAGCATATGGAACCCGGTATTGACTGAAATGTGAACGTATCTTATCAAGGATAAAATCGACCACCTGCTCAATGCTCAGACCACTGGAATCAACAAATATCGCATCGTCAGCCTGCTTTAGGGGCGCAACTTCACGGGTAGAATCCCGTTGGTCACGCTCGGCAATTTCTATGGCCACTGATTCAACCGTAGCGCCGTCAACCGTTTCTCCGCCCTGATTAAGCCGGCGATGCGCACGCTCTTCCGGTGAAGCAGTAAGGAAAAATTTATAACGTGCTTCGGGAAAAATAACCGTCCCAATATCACGGCCTTCCATTACAATCATTCCGGAATCAGCGAAATTGCGCTGCAAAGAAATCAGCCATTCACGCACTGATGGAATCGCAGAAATTGGACTAGCCAAAGCAGTAATTTCAGGATTGCGAAGAGCTTTACCGGGAAATTCGCCATTGACACAAATTTGATAACCGGAATCGCCGACGATATATGTCAACGACATCACATCTAAAATCGGCTTCAAACCAGCATCGTTCAAATCATCTTCAACAATACCCTTTTTTAAGGCAAACCAAGCAACCGCCCGGTATAAATTCCCGGTATTGATGTAAGGAATATTCAATCGCGCAGCAAGCGCATTTGCTATAGTGCTTTTACCGGAAGCCGCCGGTCCGTCTATTGCGATTACCGGTTTTTTCATATCGCACCGTTTTAGTTGCCGCCGCGACGACCGCGCAGACGACCGTTTTTCAAGAAACCGTCATAATTGCGCATAGTAAGATGAGACTCCAGCTGGGTCAGTGTATCAAGCACTACTCCAACCATAATCAGCAGACTGGTACCACCGAAAAATGAAGCTACCATCATCGGCACCTTGAAACTGTTAGTCAGAATCATCGGAAAAATCGCCAGAGCCATCAGAAACAATGAACCGGCAAAAGTGATCCGGGACATCGAATGATCAAGGAATTCAGCAGTCGGCTGCCCTGGTCGAATACCGGGAATATATGCTCCATCTTTCTTCAGATTCTCAGAAATCTGAATCGGATTAAATTGGTTTGCTACCCAGAAATAAGAAAATGCCAAAATCAAAATACCGTATGTTATCATGTATTCTGCTGATCCATAGACAAACATCTGGACGATAAACCCCGGAGCATTCTGCCAGAAACGCAATGCCATACCTGGAATCGACAGCAAAGCACCGGCAAAAATTATCGGCATAACCCCGGCAAAATTGACTTTTAAAGGCATATAAGTACTGCCGCCATGGACTTGACTTCCAACAGATTTGCGAACCATCTGAATTGGAATTCTGCGCATCCCCTGAGAAAGCATGATTGTCGCCGCAGTAACCGCCGCAAAGACCAGTAACAGAATCAGCAACTGGACTGGACGAAAGTTAGCCCCCGACGCAGTCTGTTCGTTTAATGACATCTCTATCAACGACCAGACCGCTTGCGGAAGGCGGGCAATAATATTGATGGTAATAATCAACGAAACACCGTTGCCGATGCCTCGCTCGGTAATCTGTTCGCCAAGCCATGTTAAAACCATTGTGGCACAAGTCAGCACGACAACTGTCATAATGATAAACATGCTCTCATTGCCGACAATCAGCGGCGAGTCAGGAACCGGCATACCGAGGCGCGCCGGATTAAGCATCGCCACGGCTGCCATTATGCCTTGAAAAAGGCATACCAGAATAGTCAGGTAACGGGTATACTGTGAGATTTTCTGACGTCCGGAGTCACCTTCGCGTTGAAGTTTTTCAAGCGCTGGAACCGTCGGGGTCAAAAGCTGCATGATAATAGATGCCGTAATATATGGCATAATACCCAAAGTTGCGACTGCAAAATTCTGCAAGGCACCACCGCTGAAAATGTCAAACATTTCCATCAATTGTCCGGCGCTGCCTCCGTCCGCAAGTCCAGTCACATAATCCTTGAGAGCTCTAGGATCAACACCCGGACATGGGATATTGGCAGCAAATCGGGTAATAACGATAATTCCGGCAGTAAACAGCAGTTTCGCACGCAGTTCTTTAATTTTCAGCATATTAACAAATGCAGCAAACATATGTACCCGTCATCCTTTAAGGTTTAGTAATTAAACGATTTCGCAAACTCCGCCGGCACTTTCAATTTTTGCCTTGGCAGCGGCCGAGAATTTGTTTGCTTTTACGGTCAGTTTTTTGCTCAGATCGCCATTGGCGAGGACTTTAAGCAAAACCTTTTTGACGGGAAGCAATGCTTTGGCACGAAGCGCCACTTCGTCAACAACATCTCCGTCATTGAAGTATGTTTCCAGCGTTGAGGTATTAACCAAATTGTATACAACCCGGTCAAAACTCTTAAATCCGCGTTTCGGCAGACGTCTGAAAAACGGAATCTGACCGCCTTCAAAATAGGGACGATATTTGGAACCGGAACGTGATCCGGCACCTTTTTCGCCGCGACCGGAAGTACGGCCCCAGCCTGAGCTGTCGCCGCGTCCGACGCGGTGTCGAGCCTTACGGCTGCCCGGCGTCGGTGAGAGATCGTGCAATTTCATAATTTTATATCCTATAATTTAGATTATTTGCTGATTCCGCGCTTAGCCATGATCAGGTCACGCGATGACAAGGCTTCAATAGCCTTAAAAGTAGCTTTAGCCACATTAACCGGATTGTTTGAACCCAGTGACTTCGCCAGTACGTCGTGAACTCCGGCCAATTCCAGAATCGAACGGACGGCGCCGCCGGCAATCAAACCGGTACCAGTAGAAGCAGGACGCAACAAAATCTTGGCCCCGCCAAATCTGGTTTCTACTTCATGCGGAATAGTTACTCCGTTTAACGGAATATCCACCAGTGCCTTTCTGGCAATTTCGCCGCCTTTGCGAATCGCGTCGGAAACTTCATTAGCCTTACCGTAACCGTAACCGACTTTGCCGTTACGATTACCAACTACGACCAGTGCTCCGAAGCTGAAATTACGACCGCCTTTGACTACTTTGCTGCAACGGTTAATACTAATTATGTTTTCTTCGTATTCGTTGCTTATCACATCATCATTTTTGAATTCATCTCTTCTCGCCATGATTCAGCTCCTAAAAATTGAGTCCGTTTTCTCTGGCGGCATCGGCTATCGCTTTTATCCGGCCATGAAATTTATAACCGGAACGGTCAAACACCACATTGCTGATGTTTGCCGCGACTGCTTTCTCCGCCGCCATCTTGCCGAGTACCTTGGCACCGTCCATATTCGTGGGAACATTTTGTTCTTTGAATTGCTTATCGAGCGAGGAGGTCATCGCCAAAGTCACCCCGTTCTCATCATCAATAAACTGTAAATAAATATTACTTGCAGTAATGCTGACACAGAAGCGCGGACGCGCTGCAGTACCCATGATTTTTGAGCGGATACGCAGATGACGCATATTGCGTTGTTCTTTTCTTGATTTTATCGCCATGATTTATCTCCAGTTATCCGACAGATTTGCCTTCTTTCAGCGTGATCTTTTCATCAGCATAACGAATTCCCTTGCCTTTATAAGGCTCCGGTTTACGAAAACGCCTGATGATTGCTGCCACTTCACCGACGGCCTGCTTGTCGGCACCCTCAATAGTGATATTCGCATCTTTTACCGTAACTTTAACGTTTTTCGGTACTTCAAACTCGATCGGATGCGAATAACCGAGACTTAATGTTAGCTTTGATCCGGCCAGGGCGGCACGATAACCAACCCCGACAATTGTAAGCTCTTTTTTGAAGCCGGCAGTCAAACCAATCACCATATTGTTGATCAGGTTGCGTGCCAGCCCTTGCATAGCGCTGGATACCCGCGATTCATCATTGCGAACCACCAGTATCTGATTATCCTTAACTTCCACCGACACGTGCGGCGGTATCTTCAAGGAAAGCATTTCTTTGCCTTCAACAGTAACGGTTCCGTCACCGACAGCAACCTTGAGGCTCTGCGGTATCGCAACCGGTAATTTTCCTATACGGGACATATTTAAATCCTCATGATTAACAGGTTACCAAATATAGCAAAGAATTTCGCCACCGATATTCTGTTTGGCGGCATCAGAGCCAGACACAATACCTTTAGGAGTGGACAAAATTACAGTTCCAAGGCCATATCTGACGCGAGGAATTTCTTTGCTGCCGCAATAACTCCGGCAGGAAGGTTTACTGATTTTCTTCAGACCTTCAATGACCGGCTTTCCTTTGTAATATTTCAGCGTGACTACCAACTTCTTGGTTGCGCCTTCGCCATCCGCCATAAAGCCGGTAATGTAGCCTTCCTGTTTCATGACAGAGGCAACTTGCTCTTTCATGATGGAATGCGGAATCACGACTTCTTTGAGGGAAGCTGCGCCGGCATTTCTGATGCGTGTCAGCATGTCTGCGATGGGATCTTGAATATTCATTCTGCTTCTCTCCTTAATTACCAGCTGGACTTGGTTACGCCGGGAATTTTGCCGGCAGACGCAAGTTCACGGAAACATATACGGCACAGCTTAAAACGACGGATAACGGCACGAGCCCTTCCGCAGTTCTGGCAACGACTATAGTTACGGGCTTTGAATATGCTGCCGCGTTCACTCTTAACAATCAAACATTTTTTTGCCATTAGACAACTCCTGTTATTCCGCGAACGGAACTTCCATCAAGGTCAGCAATTCTTTAGCTTCAGCATCATTTTTGGCGTTGGTCACAATCGTGACGTTTAAACCAAGCGGATACTTGAGTTTATCCTGGTCGACTTCAGTAAAAACTGAAATATCCGGGACACCGACATTATAGTTACCGGAATGGTCGAAACCATTCTTCGGAATTCCGCGAAAGTCGCGGACTCGCGGTAAGGTAACATGAACAAAACGATCCAGAAATTCATACATGCGGGCACCGCGAAGAGTAACCATTACTCCACTCGGCATGCCGATACGCAATTTGAAATTAGAAACGTTTTTGCGTGCTTTGGTAGTTACCGGCTGCTGTCCGCTGATTGCCGTGATCTGTTTACGCGCTTCTGAAAACGCATCACGGTCTGCTGTGCTTGAGAGCCCGGAACTGAGTACAATTTTCTGCAATTTTGGAATTTGCATGACGTTGGTGAACCCGAACTTCTCTTTCAAAGCCGCTTTCACCACTTCATTATATTTTTTCTTCATATCTGGCATTGTTGTTTACTCCGCTTTTGCTTCGGTAGCGATTGGAGTCACATTGGAAACATGAACCGACACCGAACGATCAATCATTCCGCCCTGCGGATTAATCTTAGACTTCTTGACCGTTTTACGACCGATGTTACTGCGTTTTTCAGGCGTCAGATTGGAAAATTCCAAAACTACACGGTCTTTTTTCGGTAGAATTACCACCACGGTGGCTTCTTCGTTTTTCCAGTCGCCGCTGTTCACGACAACCTTATCGCCTTTCTTAACATGATATTTCTTTTTCATTACAAAACCTCCGGCGCAAGGGAAACAATCTTCATAAAATTCTTTTCCCGAAGTTCGCGAGCCACCGGCCCGAAAATACGGGTACCGATCGGATTGTTGTCTTTATCAATCAAAACCGCAGCATTGTTGTCAAAACGCAAAACCGAGCCATCCTCACGACGAATCGGTGATTTTGTGCGAACAACAACGCACTTCACGACTTGGCCTTTTTTAACCGTTCCATCAGGAATGGCTTCTCTAACAGAAGCCGAGATAATGTCGCCAACGCGCGCATATCTGCGTCTCTGACCGAGAACAGTAATAGTGAAAACCCTCTTAGCGCCTGAGTTGTCAGCAACTTCAAGCTGTGATTGCATTTGAATCATAGTAGCTGATCTCCTTAGTTAGCGCGGCTGATTACTTCAACCAAACGCCATCTTTTGGTTTTGCTCAGCGGGCGGGTTTCGCTAATGCGGACAGTATCGCCTTTTTTGGCGTCGTTCTGTTCGTCATGAGCCACGAATTTATTACGTTTCTTAATTACTTTTTTATACATCGGGTGAGCTGTACGGCGTGCCACCACCACAATAATCGTCTTATCTTGAGCGTCGCTGGCTACTACGCCGACGCGCTCTTTGCGATTACCGCGTTTTGCAATATTTTCAACTTGTTCCATGATTACATCCATTCAGTTTAGCCGTTGATTTGGGCGGCCGCACGGGCCGTCTTCTCGGTAAGGATCCGGGCGATATCCCGACGCACCATACGGACTCTGGCAAATTTTTCCAATTGCCCGGTTCTGGACTGAATTGTCAGATTAAGCCGCTCACGGCGCAATTCTTCGATCTGACTATCCAGTTCTGCATCCGTCATCTGTTTAATTTCTTTATTATTCATCGCTTTTCACCTTCTTATCGGGAGAGAAATTTACAACGCAGCGCCAACTTATTGGCGGCACGCGCAAATGCTTCACGAGCCAGTGTTTCTGAACAACCGCTCACTTCGAAGAGCACATGTCCGGGTTTCACCGGAGCAACCCAACCTTCTACCGCGCCTTTACCTTTACCCATACGAACTTCCAATGGTTTCTTGGTATAAGACTTCGCCGGAAAAATATTAATCCAGACTTTACCGGTTCTTTTCAGATGGCGATTGATCGCAATACGTGCCGCTTCAATCTGGTTGTTGGTGATATAAGCACGACCAAGAGATTGTAACCCGAAATCACCATGATTAACTTTATTATTTGATTGGGCCAGCCCGCTATTACTTCCGCGCTGTATTTTTCTGTACTTTACCCTTTTTGGCATTAGTGCCATAGTCCTGTTCCTCCGTAACTTCGTTGTGACAAATCCAGACCTTTATGCCGATTTTCCCGGCTGTAGTATTCGCTTCAATAAAGCCGTAATCAATATTGGCTTTCAGCGTATGCAGTGGGGTACGGCCTTCTTTATACTGCTCGGAACGCGCCAGTTCAGCACCGCCGAGACGGCCGCTGGCATGAATTTTTATGCCATCTACACCCATATCCATAGCAGTTTGAATGGCTTTCTTCATAGCACGACGAAAACCAATACGTCTTTCCAACTGCATGGCTATATTTTCGGCAACCAGTTGTGCATTGGTTTCAGCGCGTCTGATTTCGCCAATGTCGATAATTATCTCTTTATTGGCGGTCAACTTTGAGAGTTCGCCGCGCAAAATATCCAGTTCAGCGCCTTTTTTACCGATCAAAAGACCGGGACGGGCGGTGAAAATGGTAATCCGCACCCGGGTGGATGCGCGTGCAATTTGAATTCTGGCAATCGCCGCTCCAACAAATTTATCACGGATAAATTTGCGGATCTTCAGGTCTTCATGTAACCAGTCGCCAAAAACACTTTTTTGGGCGAACCAGCGGGATTCCCAATTCTTGGTCAGGGCTGTTCTCAGCCCAATAGGATTAACTTTTTGTCCCACGTTGACTTCCTCTTAATTAATTATCCGTCAAAATGATCGTAAAATGACTGGTTCTCTTACGGATTCTACCGGCTGAACCACGAGCTCTCGGACGGAAACGCTTGATGATTGGACCGGGTCCGACCAATGCGTATTTCACTTCAAGCGATTCACGCTTCAGTTCATGGTTGTTTTCCGCATTGGCAATCGCAGAGCGCAACGTTTTGCCAATCAAGCGAGCCGCTTTACGCGGGCTCAATTCGGTAATCGCCAGTGCCTCCGTTACCGGTTTCCCCTGAATCAGGCGTGACACCTGACGTGCTTTCTCTGGAGAAATCCGCACGTTTTTTGTAACTGCTTGTACTTCCATAGTGTTCTCTGATCATTATTTACTGTTTTCGATACTCGTGCTGACTTCCATTCCAGGAGCCAGCTCCTTGATACTGCCTTCACTGACCACTGCCGCGGCAATATTCGGTCTAACCGAAATCACCGTCAGCCTGATACTGGAACCGGCATAAAAATTAAGGCCGCAGAAAACTCCCTGCGCCAAGCCTGCAGGCAATACCACAATTTGTAAATCGTCATCCACTGCCAGCAACCTGCATCTGGTCACCAACTCGTTTGCGGATTTAGGATTTACCAAATACCAGGTGTTACGCGCACTGTCTCGAAGTTCGTCTATTTTCAAGGCAAACTCGGCGTTCTGCAACTGCCCTAATGGCAATTTTCGAACCAGCGTCTCTGCGTAGTCACAGAATTCAACGGTCTTCAGGGCAAGCTGACGACTGTTCTCGGATAATTTCGCCAAACCTTCCAATAGCTGCTCTTCCCGTTTGCTGACCTGATGTTTCTCCCTGCTTGCCAGGGTCGCAGCAATACTCAGCCGGAGTCGGCGGTAATCCTCATTCTGTTTCTGGTATCTTTCCAATGTTTCAATCAACTTACTGTGCAACAGATTACGTTCTGCGATCAGGGCTTCCCTTCCCTGCTCGCTCTGCTGCCCGTCTTCACGAACGCCCTCACTGCCGCGCTGCCTTCTCAAAGGTTCTGCATCTTTAAACCTGACAGAGCCGGATATTGCGACATCTTGACCGTCCCGATTTTCATTATTTGCTTCTCCGGAGGCGTAAACCCCGAAAAACAGCAAACTCGCCCACGCAACAGGCATGATTTTTTTACACCGTTTATAAATAATGTTTTTCAGCATCATAAAGCGGCTCCAAATATCACAACCTCAAGAACTTAACGCTAAAGCGCAAGCGACTGAACATCATGCTTCCGCATAAATATGCAGAATCACAAGACATTTAAATTAGCATAACTATTGAAAAATAACAGCCGGATAATAAAATTTTTCCAGTTTAATTTTCGACAGCCGGAAAAATCCAATCTGAACGGCCCAATTAACCAGCATTCTGACTCGCCGCAACGCACCCATCATACCAAAGAAACAGTCAATTTATTGAGTAGAGCTAATTCCAAAACTTCGCGTCAACTTCTTTGGAATCGCACCAGCGGAAAGCTTTGCACTGACTCTGTATTTTCCTGAAAAAACAGTCGGATTATTGAAAGACGTTCGCTTTATTTGACTGATGCCGGAACTGTAATTTAAGCTTTAAACTTTGCGCGCGCATTATGCGCGCGCAAAGTTTAGATTTCATTTTAGCTTTATTTGAAAGCTGTGCTGGATTAAATTTCTCAATAAAACAAAACCCGCCTGCTATATGACTTTCAATGTTTTGAAAGTATATTGCATAAACCGGTGTCGGAGTTGCTTGTTCATCATAATTACAACGTAAAAAATCCGATACACAAATTTTCAACCACATTGCATAAGGATAAAAAGCATCATCATGAAAAAATTTATAACAACCGTCATCACCACGTTAATCTCACTTTTTGTTCTTGCCGCAGCCGAGACTGATACTATTATGTTTCCCAACCAGCCAAGCATGGACACTTACAACTGGCTTATTAAAAATGGTTTTGTTCTCAAAAACGGCGCTGAAGACAAAAGCAAATTCGAACTTTCTTTTTCGTCCAAAGGATTAGTTTTAAAAGCATTACGTCCGGGACTGGGTTTGCTGGTCAAAGAAAACCTGCGAATCGAACATTACCGAAAATTGATTGTCAAGTGGGGGATAGAAAGTTATCCAACCGGCGCAAACTGGGATAAAAAAGTCCACAATGAACCGCTTATGGTATATGTGTTCTTCGGTACTGATCGTTATTCCAGCGACAGCTGGTTTATTCCCAACAGCCCCGCGTTCATCGGTTTCTATCTGGGCGAACATGACCAGATCGGAAAAATGCGCACCGGTCGACATTTCACCACCGGCGGACGTTATGTCTGCGTGGCAAATCCTCCGGCGGGCAAAATGATAACCTCAGAAATTGACCTGGTTGATGCTTTCAAAAAAGCTTTCGGCGACAAATTGCCGATGCCGTCGTTTATTTCCGGAATCAGCATTGAATGTGACACTTCTGATCTGGCGCGCAACATCACGTCAAGCGCCTTTGTCAGCAGTCTGGAATTTTCGCAACAACAACCGTGAAATAACGAATCAGGCTTTTCAAAAACATTCCGGATTGATCGAGTCAAGTGACCACCTGCCCGGCTCAGGCGCTTTGCGGTTGATCCATTTCCCGTTAGTGAAATCAGGAAAAGCAACCGGCATACTTCCCATTGCAATTGACTGTTCCGAAAGGCAAGTTACACTCATCCAGGCCGCGCAGTCATAGACATCAATAGGAGAGGCGGAACCCGTCCGCACGGAATCAAAAAACGCCTGAAGCGCAAGATAATCCATGCCGCCATGGCCACCAATCTGATTGTCGCGATATTCCCTCCAGATCGGGTGGTCATATTTGTCGTAAAACTCGTCAACTTTGTTCCATTTGTGTGTAGTATAAGGATTTCCGGCGGCATCGATCTCCTCGTAACTGGGGCTGATTCCTTCGATGTAGATGCCGTTCGCATCTTCAACCCAAATGCCACGTGTGCCTTGAACTCGGCAATCCCGTGAATACGGTCGCGGCAATGAAATACCATGGGTTATAGTGATGGTTTCGCCGTTGGCACACTTGATCACGGTTGTAACAATATCACCCTCGTTGAACAGGATATCTTTACCTTGATCTTTTGCGGCAATACTCAATCCACGCGATTTCGACGCGGTTGAAGTCAAACTTAAGAAACGGTTACCACGGTTAATACCCAGTATTTTTGCGATGGGCCCAAGCCCGTGTGTCGGATAAAGGTCGCCGTTGCGGCGTAAGTTATGCCACGCGCGTTCAATCCCGGTTTCAAGCTCTTGCGCAACGCGTTCCCCGATATAATGTTCGTACCCGCACTGACAATGAATAAGTTCGCCGAACATCCCCTGCTTCACCATATTCATGACCATAAGCTCATTGCGTCCATAGCAGCAATTTTCCAGCATCATGCAAGATACGCCGGTCGATTCGGCAGCGTGTACGAGTCGCCAAAGCTCTTCTGTCGAAGAAGACCCGCCTACTTCGATTCCCGCATATTTACCCATTTTCATCGCATCACATGCAATACCCAGGTGCGAATTCCACGATGTCGGAACCAATACGGCATCAACCTCCGGTGACTGAATAAGCTCTTTATATTCCCTGAATACGGCCGGCTGTTTTTTCCCCTGCTTGTCAAAGATACCTTGGACAAGCGTAATTCGTGCTTCCCTGACATCGCAAATTGCCGTCACCTGTGCGTCATTCCACATCGGGAAAATTGATGCAAGAAGCGTTTCTGCTCTAGGGCCAAGTCCGATTATTCCGATCTTGACAACTTTTTTATTCGTCATAATTTTGCCTCGTTTAAGTGTTGAGAATGATATCTTAATTTTTTTCAGTTATCGACACAAAATAATAATCTACCATCAATTGCCACGTTGTCCATATCCAACATTGAAGCGCGTCAAGAATCCCGATGTGTTTTTTCAGAATCAAATCAAAACATTTTTACGGAATGGCTGAACAATCAATACGATTGTCTCGAACTCAATGAAAATTGACTTTTTGCCCTACCGGGATATACTAAATATCGCAACCGCGTTGCGGCAAGTTTCTTATGGATCTATTTTTTCGTTTATGAATAAGAGGAGTTTTTATGTCTATCAGGAGTTTGGGAATTATTGCGATTTTGCTGAGTATTTTCAATATCGGCTGTTCATTCGCCGGTCAACCATATTATGATGCGCAGATTTATGTTGATGTCATGAAAAACGGCAAAGTCATTGAAAGCAATGCAATGCCGCTACGGGAAATGATTGCCGGGAATGATAAAGCCAATTCCCTGAAACTCGGCGAAATTGAAATTTTTGCTGAATTTATCATACACCATAAAGGATACGATCATTACCGAATTCGCTACAGTTGCGAGGATGAAAACGATGTTCTGGAGGTTAAATTTGACGGCAGCGCCAAAACAGCCGTCTTAAACAACGAAAATTATTCGGTATTCATAGTCCCGATCCGGTAGCTCACATGGACGCATTGCTTCCAATAGGATCTAAATTCGGTCAAATACGATGTGAAAAATAATTAAATTAAAAATAAAAATGTCGCATTTGTAATTTGAATCCGAGAATATAATCAATTTATTAAGCACAAAATTATTCTTTAAAGTGGACGACCCCCGCAAAGAAAAGAACTGAAATCGCCAAAATCACCGACACCGTTGCAAGTGGCAAAGAAATCTGTATAAGGAAATCGAACGATGTCAAAATTTGATAAAATCATTATAGGTAGCGTGATTGCCTTTGCCGGATTCTTTATTTTGGGTATTGGCGTAATCGTTTATAATTCTTACAAATGTGCCAGAATTCCAGTTTATCAAACTGTTATTACGGATTTTGAGATACAGCCGCTAAAAATAAAGGTTTCGAAAGACCTCCATGCCGAAATGCTTGTAGAAATTCAAAAAATCATTGAACAGTTTGAAATAAAGACGCTCCAATGTTTTATTTTTCAAGGTCATTCCCAAAGACCGAGTTATCTGGTCAATATGGTAGGCAAGATATCTGATAATAAAACATTAGCCAATATTTCCGAGCAAAAATTACCTTTGAATGATCATACGATTTTACAGGCTACATTAAAACTTTGCGGAGCCAATCCGAAGGAAGATGATAGTTTTTTTGAATTGAATGGGTTATGGATTCATAAAATCCTCATATATAAAAACTACATCATCATTTCCATGAGTGTAAGTAATCCAACTTATTTAAATAGTGATGCAGAAAAACAGGCTTTTTTAGAAAAATTTATTCGCAATAAGAAACGGTAAAATTTACAACAGTAAACTTGTCAAATGTCAGCAATGACACGACATAGGTAATATGAAAATTAATTCTAAAAATTGGATTCTCTTAGCGATTCTGCTGCTTGTTGCAGCAGGGGTCGGTGTTTCTCTTTACGATGTATGAGCTAAACAGCAAGTTTTTTCTGTCCACCATAGAAAAATACAACGTCTCAATGAAATGCTGGTCTTGGCTCGGGTGGTAAAATTTCTAGTGGGGGGGCAATCTGGGGGGTTTTGTATTCTTGGGTTCAGACGGTGGAAACATAGGCACCGTCATTTTTTTGATTCAGAGATGCTTTTTGGGGTTTAGTCCAATGGGCGATATGAATATGGTCTGAGGCATGAACGAAAAAATACATCGATAAGAAACTTGTCGCAAAACGGTTGCGACTTTTCGAGTTTTACAGAGCACAAGATATAACGGTTTTACAGATGTAGCGCCGTTTAAAATTCACGCGCGCATAATGCGCGCGCAAATTTCATAAAAAATTAAAACATTCAATCTCAATACAAAAAAGTGTTGTTTTTTTCGCGGATGGTGTAATATTACGAATTTCAGTCATGAATCACAAAACAAAATATGAGGCATATGATGTATATCGGAAGAATTGTTGCAGTCGGAATGACGCAGGAAGGTCAAAGCGCCGCAATGTACCGGGTTTCTTCGCGTTCGTTCCCGAACCGAGAAGCAGTATTGAACGGTGAAGCGGTATCGATACGGCCGCGAGCCGGATTTGAGTCGGATCTGATGAAAAGTCCGTATATCACCTACAACTGTATCCGTATGGCGGGGCGCTATGCGGTGGTCAGCAACGGTTCGCATACTGATCCGATTGCAGAAAAAATCGCGATGGGCACGTCGCCGCGCGACGCGATTGCGTTGGGACTGCTAGCGATGGATTATGAAAAAGACAGTTACAATACGCCGCGTATTGTCGCGGTGGCGTGTCTGGATGGCAAAATCGGCTTTCTTGGAATTATTCGTCATGACGCTTTGCTGGTCAGCGAAATCAATCTGATTCCGGGTCAAGTCTGGTATCTTTCAACCTATGAAAAAAATAATATTTCCGACCAGAATACCGATCCCGGCTTTAAATCGTTAAACGCGGAGGAAGCTTGCGGTCATGTTATCCGCGGCGGCGTATTTGCCGGATTTGAACTGCCGGTCACTGCGGCGGCGGCGGTCAGCGCGGGAAACAAATTTCAGCTTGCAGTGGAAACGGTATGACCGATGTCGCAGGGCTTCTGAACGTTCTGAACAAAGAACAAAAGCAGGCGGTAACTACGGTCGAAGGACCGTTGCTGGTTTTGGCGGGAGCGGGAACTGGCAAGACCCGGGTTATTACTTTTCGCATAGCCTGGATGCTTGATAACGGGATTGACCCGGAAAAAATTCTCGCTCTGACTTTTACCAACAAAGCTGCGCGTGAAATGAAAGAGCGCATCGGCGAACTGGTGAGTGCAGAACATGCCAAACGGCTGACTGTCGGAACTTTTCACTCATTCTGTGTCCGTATTCTTCGTCAGGAAATCAAAAGTCTGAATTATCTGCCTTCGTTCACAATTGTCGATATCCAGGATCAGGAGTCGTTGATTAAGCAGGCTGCTGCGCAAACGGGATTCAGCGGCAAGGATGATTTTAAGGCTGCCAGCATAGCTGCATATATCAGCAGTCAAAAAAACCGGCTGGTCGATTACCGACAGGCAAAAAAGACTGCGGATACTACGCATGAAGCAAGTTGCGCTTATATTTATGAACATTATCAGACGTTGCTGGAAACGCAGAACATGCTTGATTTCGATGACATGCTGCTGCTTACTCATGAGCTGTTCTGCCGCTTTCCTGATATTTTGGAAAAGTATCGTGAAAGGTATCATTATTTGCTGGTTGATGAATATCAGGATACCAACCATGCACAATTTCAGATTGTCAAACTGTTGTGCGGCGAGCGTTGCAATCTTTGCGTGGTCGGCGACGATGACCAAAGCATTTACGGGTGGCGGGGTGCCGATGTCGGCAATATTCTGAAATTTGATTCGGTACATTTTCCCAATGCGAGAAAAATCATACTTGAACAGAATTACCGTTCAACCAATACCATTCTTCAGGCCGCCAACGCGGTAATTTCCGGCAATACGGAAAGACATTCCAAAAATTTGTGGTCGGCCAATGGCGAAGGCGAAAAACTGATTGTGGCAGCCTGTGAAGACGGTGAAGACGAGGCGGATTTCATCAGTAATTATCTGTTGCAGGAACATGACGGGAAAAGGATACCATTCAGTGATTTTGCGATTTTATACCGTTCCAACCATCTTTCAAGGCTGATAGAAATCGCATTGCGCAGATCCGGAATTCCGTTCCGGCTGGTCGGCGGGCAGGAATTTTTCCAACGCCGTGAAATCAAAGATGCGGTAGCCTACTTGAAATTACTGGTCAATCCACGTGAAGATCAGAGTTTTCTTCGCATTCTGAGTGTGCCGCCGCGCGGTTTGGGCGAGAAAGCGGTTAACCGCCTCAAGGAGCTTAAAGCCGCGTCATTTCTGCCCTTCAGTGTTTTATTGGGTGAAGATGCCTTTCTGACATCTTTGACCGGCAAGGCGCGTGGTGAGGCTGAAGCGCTGGCCGGTTGTCTGGGGAAATACCGCGAGGTCTTTAATGAGCCCGGCGGCTTGAGCATGAAAGTGCGCAAGTTTTTGGAGGAGGCAGGATATCTGAAGTGTTTCCAGAAATTATATAAAAATTATGAAGAAGCAGAAAAGCGGATGGAAAACGTTGAAAGTTTCCTTAGTTCAATTGTTGAGTTTGAATTAAAAAGTGTAGAACCTCCGAGCCTGATGGATTATTTGGAAAGCTATGCACTTCTGGAAGAAAATGACCGTACTGAAGAAGATGATAACGGCGATGCGGTTACGCTTTCGACGATTCACGCCGCAAAAGGACTGGAATATCAATTCGTTTTTTTGCCGGCAATGGAACGGGGGATTTTCCCTAATGAACGTTCCATGATAGAAGGCGGCGGCAAGTGCGACGAGGAAATGCGTCTTTTTTATGTCGCGCTGACGAGAGCGCGCCGTCGGCTGTTGCTGACATTTTCGCGTGAACGTGTTTTACGCGGCTCGAAAGTACTTCAGAGACCTTCAGCGTTTCTGGAAAAACTGCCTGAACCAATCACTGAATTTTATGCCGAATCCGACGCATTGGTGCGAACCGTGACCGCCGCGGAATTTGACCAATTTATAGCTCAGATCAAGTGCTGATGCTGATCATTTTGGAATCTTGCCGGCGATAATATTGAGTTCGATTTCCTGATTTTTCCGTCGTACTTTCAATTTAATCTTATCGCCCGGACGACGTGACAGAACTCCAAGCCTGACCTCATTGACGTGTCCGGTTTTGATGCCATCTATTTCAAGAATGATATCACCGGGTTCCAGTCCGCCGCGCTGTGCCGGAGAATCATGATACAATTCAGTTACCACGATGCCGTGTGTGATATTGAGATCTTTTTTTTCCTTGGCGCTAAGCGGCGCCATAGCGATGCCAATCCAGGAACGTTCGACTTTGCCATCTTTAATCAGATCGTCGTTAATCCGTTTAGCCAGATTACCGGTGATGGCAAAACTCAAGCCGATATTGCCGCCCTGTGGAGTCAAAATGAAGTCATTGACGCCAATGACTTCGCCGTCGATATTGAGCAACGGTCCGCCGCTGTTGCCGGGATTGATGGAGGCGTCGGTCTGAATGAAGTTTTCATGCGGGTTCATTCCGACGGTGCGCCGGCTGTGGCTGACAATGCCGATAGTTACCGTGTGCGACAGGCTGAATGGCGCGCCGATGGCGATAGCCCAGTAGCCCGAGCGGACTTTTTCTGAATCGGCAAATTTCAGATATGGGAATTTTTCTTCAGAATCGATTTTCAGAACGGCGAGGTCAGACAGGGCATCCTCACCGACCAGCTTGGCATCGAATTCGCGGCCGTCATGTAACGTGATGCGGAAATGATCCTGGTCTTTGACGATATGATAGTTGGTCAGAATATGTCCGCGGTCATCAGTAAAAAAACCGGAACCTTGTCCGGTCTGTACCAGCTCTTTTTGCGCGCTTTGACGTCCGTAAAAATAATTGTACAAATCATCGTATGAATTGATCGGACCACGTCGCCAGGTGTTGATAGTTCTTCCGGTGCGGATTACGACTACGGCAGGAATGCATTTTTCAGCGGTATCGGCAATTTCCTGCTGAAAAGCGCGTGCGGACTGAGCGTCTGCAAGCAGTGTAACTAAGAAAATAGCGACAGTACAGAATTTTACTTTTAACATAGCTTCCCTCCTTGTAAACTTTTTGGTTTTATGATATCGGTTTTGCCAAAAAGTACAAATAGCAAGGTTTTTCGAAATTTCAAAATCAGAAAGCAGAGTTCATGTTTATAATTTTTTTCTTGAAATGAAATTTTGACAAGTTATTTTACCGGAATAATCCAAGGAGAATATTGTGAAAAAAATCGGTTTATGGTTGATTGGCTTGTATCTTTTACTTTATATTTTGCCGCTAGGTTCGCGGCCACTGTTCGAACCGGATGAAGTTCGCTACGGTGAGATCGCCCGTGAAATTGTCGTCAGCGGCGATTGGGTTGTTCCTCGGATTAATGGTTTGCGGTATTTTGAAAAACCGATAATGGGACACTGGCTTAATGCGATTGCGCAACTGATATTCGGACAAAACAATTTTGCGGTGCGTATATCGTCGGCCATCGCCAGCGGTTTTTCCGCGTTGCTGTTATTCATGTTGGTCAGGCGAGGTTCCGATGAGAAAAATTTCGCACTTGCGGTAACCGGTATATTTTTGAGTTGCGGCCTGATCTATTTTGTCGGTACATTTTCAGTTTTGGATGCGATATTTTCTGCATGGGTGACAGCCACGCTGGTATTCTTTTATTGCGCCGCAGTTGCTGTCGGTTCAAAAGCACGTTTTCTGTATCTGCTCTTGGCTGGCGTGGCATGCGGATGTGCATTTCTGACCAAGGGCTTTCTGGCGTTTGTTATACCTGCCGTAACCATCGTGCCGTGGCTGATTTGGGAAAAACGGTACCGTGATATTTATATTCTGCCGTGGGTTCCACTGATTATGGTAATCATTGTAATTGCGCCCTGGTCTTATCTGGTGCATTTGAGAGATGATGATTTTTGGCATTATTTTGTGCTGGTAGAGCATTTTCAGCGTTTTACTGCAAAAGTCAAATCACAGCATCCCCAGCCGTTCTGGTTTTTTATTCCGATACTGCTTGGCGGAACGTTGCCCTGGGTGTTTTTGCTACCGGGAATGGTGGCAGGATTTCGAGGCAAACTTAAAGTCTTATTCGAACAATCCCTGATGCGTTATTCCGCGTGCTGGCTGGTTTTCCCTTTTCTCTTGATGTCCTGCTCAAGCGGCAAGCTTGGTCCTTATATTCTACCCTGTTTTCCTGCGGTCGCGATTTTGATCGGGGCTGGTCTTCGCGAATATTTAAAAGTAGGTGGACCCGGGATGTTTTTTCGAAAAACTGTCTATGTTCTTGTCGGGGCATCCGCTATTATGTTGATTGGTCTGGCGGTTATACAAACACTTTATTTTTTGGATATAACCAATTTTGCGTTATATGATCGAGGTGAAATTGGCAAGTTGATTATCGTCACGGTGGCAATATTGGCATTTGTCCTCGGGATGCTGAGCAGTTTACGTCGGGATGTCGCTTCTGTCTATCGCCTGGTTAGGTTCGGATTGAGTGTCTTGCCGGTATTTTTGGCATGGCACTTTATCGTGCCCAATCTGGTGATTGATGATAAGGTTCCGGCCCGGTTTATAAAAGAGATTGCCGACCGGATTAAACCTGATACGGTCATTGTGTCTTATAAAAATCATGTTACATCACTGGCATGGTATTTGAAGAGAAATGATATTTATGTGTACCGTCGCGGGGGAGAATTGACTTACGGACTTGAAAAACCCGATGCTGAAAACCGTTTGCTCAGTGAAGAAGGGTTTGTCGAATTTATAAAAAACAAACCTAAAGGTCAGCATGTGGCGATGTTTGTTGATTCTGATAAGCAATTCAAAGTGCTGCCACCATTCTCAAGGTATTTTCTTCACGGCGAAAATTATCTGGTCGAATATGACTGAGATTAACGGGCGGTCTTGATTCTTTCGACAATATTGGATGAAGAAAAATTTTCGATAAATGGGATGAAATGAAATTCAACCTGGCATTCAAGTAGCACTGCCCGTTCTGTCGAATTAAGTTTTTCGATGTAATAGTCGCCGCCTTTAACGTAGATATCCGGTGAGATCGCTTTAAGTTCCGGCGCACAGATCTGATCGTCAAAAATCACAACCGCATCAACTGAAGAAAGTGCTCCCAGCATATAAGCGCGGTTGTATTCGTCAATTATCGGTCTGGTCGGCCCCTTGAGTTCTTTAATCGAACGGTCTGAATTGATTAAAACCAATTGCGCATCGCCAACACAACGGCTTTCGTGAAGATATTGCGCGTGACCACGGTGGAGAATGTCAAAACAACCGTTGGTAACGACCAGCCGTTTACCTTGTTTTCGTATAGCAAGGCGCCATTCCAGCGCCTGTTCGATCGTCATTATTTTAGCTGCCGGATCAGTCGGACAGCGGTTGAGTTCAGTCAATTCCCAGTTCCTTTTTTTCTTCAGGTGTAATCAGCGCTCGAACGCAGACGCCGGCTTCGCGCAACAGAAGCAGCGCGCTGTCTGCGATTGAGTATTTGCGATGATAAACAACTTCAGCAATCCCGGCGTTGATGATCATCTTGGCACATTGGAGACAAGGGCTGAAGGTCGTGTATAAAGTAGAATCTTTGACGGCGATACCGTGGTAAGCAGCTTGAACAATCGAATTTTCTTCGGCATGACTGCAAAAACATTCATGGAGTGCATCGCCAGATTTGATGGTTTGGTCTGAACAGCGCGGACAGCCTCCTTCGTCGCAGTTTTTTATACCGCGCGGTGTTCCGTTGTATCCGGTTGAAATGATTCTGGTGTCTTTGACGATTACAGCAGCGACCTGGCGACGGCTGCAATTGCTCCTTGTTGCAACCACATGGGCGATTGCCATAAAATAATTATCCCAGTCTGGACGGTCAAGCTTGGCCATAATAAAATCTCCGGTTCGGTTTCTGGTAACATCGTAATCTATCGTTGATGGCGGTTTTTTCAAATAGCAGCATGCTTTCAATCAGTCAAAATCGTGGTATTGTACATAATTCGTTTTTTATTAATTCACTTGTCTTGAGGATATACTATTATGGGCGGTTTTTTTGGTGTGGTGTCTAAATCCGACTGTGTATGCGATCTTTTTTACGGCACTGATTATCATTCTCATCTCGGCACACGTCGTGGAGGAATGGCGGTAATGGAGGATTCTCTCCGAACATTCAGGGTAATTCACGACATAACCAATGCGCAATTTCGTTCCAAATTTGACTGTGACCTGGACAGTTTCAAGGGTCATATCGGAATCGGTATTATCAGCGACTACGAGGATCAGCCGTTAATAATAACTTCTCATCTCGGTACCTTTACGATTGTCACGGTGGGGCGAATTACAAATTCACAGGAACTGATTCAAGAGAGTTTCCGTCGCGGCATTGCGCAGTTTTCCGAAATGAATTACGGAGAAATCAATCCTACTGAATTGGTGGCATCGCTTATCAATCGCAAGAGTTCCATTGTTGAAGGAATTGCCTATGCCCAAGAGAAAATCGAGGGTTCCTGCTCGATGTTGGTGATGGCGGACCATGGTATTTATGCCGCTCGTGATCGATACGGAAGGACACCGCTGTACATCGGAAATAAAGACGGCGCACATGCCGTGACGATGGAGACTTCGGCTTTCCCGAACCTTGATTACGATGAGAAATACCGGTTAGGACCGGGAGAGATATGCTTTATTACCGCAGACCAGATTATTCAGAAAAAGGCACCGGGTTCGATTTGCCGCACTTGTGCTTTTTTCTGGGTATATTTCGGGTATCCATCCTCCAATTTTGAGGGGAAAAATACTGAAACCGTACGTTATAAAAACGGTGAACTCTTGGCACGCGGTGAAACCAAAGAAGTTGATTCGGTATGCGGGATTCCTGACTCGGGAGTCGGGCATGCGCTGGGATTTGCCAACGCATCAGGCATATGCTATCGCCGTGCTTTTGTCAAATATACTCCAACCTGGGCGCGCAGTTTTATGCCGCAGAATCAATCGGCGCGCGATATTGTGTCACGCATGAAATTGATTCCAGTTATTGAACAGGTTAAAGGGAAAAAACTGCTGTTTTGTGACGATTCAGTAGTTCGTGGCACTCAAATGAGAGGCACTGCTGAACGGCTCCGCAAAGTCGGAGTGAAAGAAGTCCATGTCCGGTCGGCATGTCCGCCATTGTTGTTCAGTTGTAAGTATCTGAATTTCAGTCGTTCCAAATCTGAAATGGATTTGGCGGCACGGCGTGCGATCCGTAAACTGGAAGGTGATAACCCTGATATTAATATCGCTGAATATGTCGACGCCGGCACTTCAAAGCATCAAGCGATGGTGGAGGAAATCCGGCGTGAACTGAATCTTGATTCACTCCGTTATCAAACCTTGGAAAATATGATAGAAGCTATAGGCTTGCCTGAAGAACAGCTTTGTACTTATTGCTGGAGCGGTCGGGAATAATAGGTTTAAAGATATACTTTGACATCTGAACGGATTTGTAAAAAATATTAAACCTGAAAAAGCAGTCCAACGCTTCGGCTGCTTTTTTAGGATAATGTGGTAACTGTTTTTTGGGTGGTCTAATCCTCATGAATATGGATTTGAACGCCACCAGCCATATATCTGCTGAATCAGATATTTCATAACTGAAGTAGCCGGGAGCGAAAAAATCATTCCCGGAATTCCCCCAAACAGTGCGCCCAGCAAAACCACGATAATAGTTTCAAGCGTGGTTAACCCGAGTCTGTCGCCGATTACTGACGGATAAAGAAAAAATTGTTCGATAATTCCGTTGTAAATCAGATAAACGCAGGCGACCGCAACAATTTGCAACATGGATGCGTCACCGGCAGCCAGACAAACCAGAATGGTCAGCGAGGCACTGGCAATTGGCCCGATATAAGGCAATAGTACGCCCATTCCGGCAATTATACCCAATACAACCGCGTATGGAACGCCGATTAGCACAAAAGATGTTGTATACACCGTAGAATCAATCATTACCAGCGTAATATAACCGCGAGCCCACGCCTTTAATTTATTGATTACTTCGGTGATGATACGCTGCGCATCCTGAATAGAGTCTTCATGCACTTCCGGCATCCATTCGCTGTAGATTATAGATTTAACGATATACCCGCTCTGCTGTTCTGCGGTATTGCCGGTATTATTTACCCCATCGGCCATTTTGCGCAAGAGAAGAGAGAAAAAGAAAAAAGTTAATAGCAGATTGAGCAGGAATACGACAATCCAGCTGATAATTCCGGTAGTGACGGAGATGACGCCGCCGGTTTTCTTGAAAATCATATTCAGCATATCACGGCGGATATTCTCGTTCTGCAGTGCTTGTGAAAGATAATCAATGGCACCTCTAATCAGCGGTAAATTTTCAAAATGCGGTTTTTGCGCTTCCAGTTTTTCCAGCCAATATTGTATATCATCGTGAAAAGGGACGTTTTCCGGAATGGAAATAGGGGCATTGATTTTGAGGTCTTTTTCTGTGGCTTCAGTAGTGCTGTTAACCGGTATATCTTTAACTTCACCGTTTGTCAATTCAGATTGTACTGTTACTTCATGATTCTGCACATAGTTTCGTGAACGGCTGTAAGCAGATTTTAATCCGCCGGAAACGTATTTCACCGAAACTGTAGTAAGTATAATCAGAATGACAAAGCCCAGAAATGCTACTGTCATCAGGGTGGCGGTAGTGGCGCGCGCGGTAAGTTTTCCGCGTTCTTTATTTTTTAGTTCGACCTCACTCAACTCTGGTTTGGTTGTGATTTTGTTGAATGAAGAACCGATATTTTCCATAAAACGCGAAATAAAATATAGCGCTCCGCCTTTGTCGAGGAGCTTCTCATACCATTTCTCCAGCGGCAGAAAAATATATGCCAGAACCAGACCGAACAATAATGACTGCAACCAGGTTGCCGCGAGAATAAACAACAACAGTACAAAAAGTGCCGCGATAATGCCGGCGCCGGACTTGATCAGCCGTTGTTTTTTGTGTGAACGTTCAAGGACATTTTTTTCAATCCCCGCGACATTTTCGGCAGGAATATCAAATTTCTCCGCGAGCCTTCTGAAATATTGCTGTTTAAGCTCGCTAAAGCCTTCGCTTTCCGAAGACAAATTAATAACCATGACTGCGGTCAGTAATTGGATATGGGTTTCTACGGAATTATTTTTCAGTTTGTCGGCAGTGGCCGCTATTTGAGCGGCAGAAAGGTTCCGGCTCATTTCAATCAGAGAGTTGATATCTGATGCGGGCAGACGCGAAGAAAGCATTTTTGCTAATTTTTCGACGGCTTCGCTGTTTTCATTACCATCTGCCCAAACCGCGTTGCCCAGAATAGTCAGGCCAGCCTGTTCAGATTCAGGCGTGAGGTTGTCCAAAAAAGAAACGGTATCAATTTTTTTGGTTCCAGTTACGGACTGCAAAAATGATTTAAAACGTCCGGTTTGGATTTTCAACATATCCCTCATAGTTTTTGCTTATTTTATTTCGACAGAACCGTCGCCAGGAGTGACTTCACCGCAAATTTCGGTGGTATAACCGTGGGCCCGGCAAATCTTCAGTGCGGCATCTACGTCCGCGGGCGGCAGGAACCAAACCATGCCGACCCCCATGTTGAATACGCGGTATGCTTCAACGAGATCAATATTGCCTTTTTCGATAATTACTTTGAAAATCGGCGGGATTGCGAGTGCGTTTTTATCAAATATTACATTAACTTCCGGCGGCAGGATTCGCGGCGTATTGTCGTAGAGTCCTCCCCCGGTAATGTGGGCGATTCCGTCCAAACGCAGTCCTTCGTCCATGGCTTGACGGATTGCCGGCCAATAACAAATGTGGGGCTTCAATAGTGCTTCCCCGACACTTTCACCGCCAAGTTCTTCCAGTACCGTGCGGGCGCTGTATCCGCATTGTTCAAATAACACTTTTCGGGCCAGGCTAAATCCGTTAGTGTGTGGTCCATTGGAGGCAAGTCCGATCGCGACATGTCCCGGGGCAATCTTTTCGCCGGTAATGATCCGGTCTTTTTCGACAATGCCGGTGATGACTCCCACCAGATCGAACTCATTGCCGTACATGCCGGGCATTTCCGCGGTCTCACCGCCGAGCACTGCACAGCCGACAGCGGCGCAGGCATCGGCAATTCCACCTAAAACCTGTTCATAAAGCGGGCTACGCAGTTTGCCAATTCCGATGTAGTCGAGAAAATAAACTGGTTCCGCACCCTGAACTGAAATGTCGTTGACACAGTGATTGACGATATCGTAACCGATGGTGTCGTATTTCTCAAGCATTGCGGCAACCATCAGTTTGGTGCCGACACCGTCGATGCTGGAGACCAGTACCGGGTTCTTATATTTCTGCAAATCTATTTGAAACAGACCGCCGAATCCTCCGATTGGCGCCAGCATCTCCGGTCGTCTGGATGCTGACAGTTTGGCTTTGACACTTTTCAGCAGACTAGTGGCGAGATCAATGTCAACACCGGCATTCTTATATAATTCACTTTTGGCTTTGTTGGTCATTTACTATTGCTCTTTTGTGGTTGGTTATTGTTTAAAATACGTTTTTGTTGTGCATTAAGACGGAAATTTGTTAATATTCCGCAGTGACGCCGGGCGGCAGCCCAACTGCCGTTGCCGAGTTTTTTCATTGCCGCGGCCAGCAGGTATTGATGTTTTTCGCGCATATTGGGGTAAGCGAGATCTTCACCTTTACGATAAAGTTCCAGTACTTCCTTTTTAATTTCCTCTTTGCTCATGCAGCGGCGCAGTCGAACCGATTCATAATTGATGCCGGCACGCTGAACAGCGGTTCCCCAGTTCCCGAAACGCTTGATAGAAGCCATATAAAGACTTTTAAACTTATCCTGCGCATTTTTTGAGGATACCGGTTCGCCCGATTCATAAAGCCGCCGGATCTCGTCGACAACTTTCTGTTTGCTCCAGCGTTGGTATTTTTTTATATCGTTGTAGTTAAGTCCTGCCGCTTCAATGGCTTTGCCCCATGAGCCGAAAGTACGTTCTGCGGCGGCATAAACGTCCGGGTAAGCGTTGGCGTAGTAGTATGAATTCAACGGTTCTTTGCCATGTTTGGAAAGAATATGGTGTTGAATCATTTCCGGATACCAAATTTTTCTAAACATTAAAAAATTTCTCCTGATACATCCATGAATGATGAAAATTGTTGATTGATGTCCCAAATAAATGTTTTACAAATATAACATAGGCACTGTATAATTCAATTAGCTCATATGAAAAAATTCAAGATTTGGGAGCAGGAAGTTCAGTCAAAGATTAATGATTTCGCCAAACTGAATACGGATAAGGTTCCCGTTCAACTGGTTACGCTGCATGTTTGCCGCTTGGGATAG
>Ga0172377_10000792_pt1 | contig 30706 bp, 24 predicted proteins | sample Pumphouse3metaG_FD_119749 | JGI IMG/M metagenome (GOLD analysis project Ga0172377, IMG submission 119749) | Leachate microbial communities from a municipal landfill in Southern Ontario, Canada - Pumphouse #3 metaG | ecosystem: Engineered > Solid waste > Landfill > Unclassified | place: Canada... | reverse complement strand
GCCGTCGGATCTTGTGGAATACGGCGTAGTCGGCAGGTTCCCGCCGTATATCGACGAACAACCCGTAGCGTTACCTATTATGGCCCTGTCCCCGAAAAGCTGGGTAAGAAGTTTTACGTAGGCGGTTTCACCGCATCCCGCGCAAGCCCCTGAATACTCAAATAGCGGCCTGACGAACTGTATGCCGTTCATCACATTTCTGTCGAAAAGCGCCGGGTCCGTATCGGGAATGCCCAGGAAAAATTCATTGTTTTCTTTTTCGTCGTGCCTGAGAGGTTCCTGCAGCATCATTTTTATCGCTTCTTTGGCTTTCATGGGACAATATTCCACGCACACGCCGCAGCCCGTGCAGTCCTCCGGAGCCACCTGTAACGTATAAACATAGGACTCCTTCGCTTTGGGTTTCACCGCCGAATGTTTAAAGGTCTTTGGGGCGCTCTTAAGAAGATCGTCCTTATATACCTTGGACCTGATAACGGCATGCGGGCAAAGCATTACACATTTCCCGCACTGTATGCAGGTTTCGGGATTCCATACCGGCATGTTCACGGCTATATTCCTTTTTTCGTACCGGGCGGTAGCCGTCGGCCACGTCCCATCGGCGGGCATTTCGGAAACCTTTACAGTTTCGCCTTCGCCCTTCATTATCTTTGAAGTGGTATTCTTTACGAATTCGGGGGCATCGTCCGAAACCACGGTCCTTTCCTCTACCGTTCCGGTGAATTTTTCCGGGACCTTGACTTCTTCTATGCGGTCCAAGGCCATATCCACGACCTTGATATTCATTTCAACTACCTTTTCGCCCTTCGAACCGTAAGTTTTCTTTATGGCCTTCTTGATGGCCGCTATAGCCACGTCCTGGTCTATTACACCCGATATCTTGAAGAACGCGGTCTGCATTATCATGTTTATTCTGCCGCCCAGGCCTATCTCCTCGGCCATTTTTACTGCATCTATCACAAAGAACTTTATCTTTTTGTCGATTATCTGTTTCTGGACTTTAGAAGGAAGATGATCCCATACTGAGGACTTATCATGCATTGAGGTAAGAAGAAAGATACCTCCGGGAACAAGGTTTTTCAGCATATCGTACTTTTCAAGGAACGAAAAATTATGACATGCCAGAAAATTAGCTTGAGAGATAAGGTAGGGGCTCCTTATCGGCTTTTTCCCGAACCTGAGATGCGATATGGTTACCGCGCCCGCTTTTTTGGAATCGTAAACAAAATATCCTTGGGTATTATAATCCGTTTCCTCTGCTATTATTTTTATTGAGTTCTTGTTCGCTCCCACAGTTCCGTCCGAACCCAAACCATAGAACATGGCTCTGTAAGTATCATCACTCTCGGCGCTGAAAGAAGCGTCATGCTCCAAACTTGAGAGTGAAACGTCATCGTTTATTCCGACAGTAAAATGGTTCTTAGCGGCGGGTTCCGACAGATTATCAAAAACAGCCTTTACCATGGCCGGGGTGAACTCGGCCGACCCGAGACCATAACGCCCGCCGACGATCTTCGGATACTCTTTGAACTGAGCATACCCCTCTGACATGGCCTCTCCTACGGCTGTACGCACGTCGAGATACAGCGGTTCTCCCAGCGAACCGGGTTCTTTTGTCCTGTCGAGCACCGCTATCGACTTCACGGTCCCGGGCAAAGCCTTTACAAAAGCCCTGGTATCGAAAGGCCTGTAAAGTTTCACCTTAAGAACTCCTGTCTTCATCCCTTTGGAATTGAGATACTCAACGGTCTCATGAACGGTTTCGCCTCCCGATCCCATAATAACCACAACTTTGTCCGCGTCAGGAGCGCCTACATACTCGAAGAGCCCGTACTTCCTTCCCGTAATACCGGCAAATTTATCCATTGCTTTCTGCACTATTTCCGGACATGCCTCATAGAACTTATTGACGGCTTCCCTGCCCTGAAAATAAACATCGGGGTTCTGCGAGGTCCCCCTCAATACGGGATGTTCCGGGTTCATCCCTCTCATCCTATGCGCCCGGATCAGTTCCCGGTCCAGCATGGAGTCCATATCCTGATGTGTAAGCTCTTCTACTTTCTGTATTTCATGAGAAACTCTGAACCCCTCAAAAAAATGCAGAAAAGGCACTCTTGACTCCAACGTAGCCGCTTGGGCTATGAGAGCGAAATCCATGGCTTCCTGCACACTCGCGGAAGAAAGCATCGCCCACCCCGTAGCTCTTGCCGCCATTACATCGGAATGGTCCCCGAAGATCGAAAGCGCCTGGCAAGCCAGGGATCTGGCCGCTATGTGAAAAACTGTGGGTATAAGTTCTCCGGCAATTTTGTACATATTCGGAATCATGAGAAGAAGCCCCTGAGATGCCGTAAAGGTGGTGGTAAGAGCGCCTGTTGTCAGTGACCCGTGTACAGCCCCGGCAGCACCCGCTTCAGACTGCATCTCTACTACATCGGGAACAGTCCCCCAGATATTTGTTTCTTTTCGCGCCGATCTTTCGTCTGAAATTTCGCCCATTCCGGATGATGGAGTTATGGGATATATGGCTATTACTTCGTTGGTAGCGTGAGCCACATATGCTACCGCTGAATTTCCGTCGTGCGGGACCATCTCGCGTTTCATTTAAGAACCTCCTATTTGATTGACACCGTCCGGGGAAAAAAACTCCCCCGGGGATTTTTCTGTCCAATGTGAGACTTGTCTCGGAATGCCCTCTAAGAGACGTGTAATTCTATCACAGTTAACGATAGTTGTTAAGAGGTTTTTAGAAAAACAGTTTAAAGAGCGGTAAGGATACAAGGGTCTGGTGTTCCCGGAGAGGGCGTTGGACAACCGAGCGGGCATGGTCCCCTCGGTGTCCTGAGCGAAACCGAGCGAAGGGATGGCACGGGCCATAGGGGGAGCGAGGTCGTCCGTCGAGCGAAGATCTTCTCGCTGGGAAGATCTTTGCGTCCCTCGCAGGGAATACCAGAGCCTTGTATCATCGGTGCTAAGATCTTCGTAATAAAGTTTAACAGGAACAGGTGTAGCTTTGAGATAGTGACAGGTGTAGGTTCAAATTGAAAACCGTCCTTGAACTAAACAGCAGGAAGGGTATGTGGGAGCACTGCAGCGGATTCGCCGCCGAATAGGATAAAAATGTTCTGCCTTTCTGCTGCACACACCGCGATGGTGGAAATAACAGGCGAAGCAGCGAAGCGCGCAGCACATGCCCTTCCTGCTGTAAGTCAACCCACGCACGACAATACTGCGGGGACAGGTGTAGGATTAACTTTGGGACAGGTGTAGGCATGTACGTAGGACAGGTGTAGCTTTGAGATAAGGACAGGTGTAGGTTCAAATTGAGAACCGTCCCTGATTTTTAAAAAAAGCGGGCTCCTTCGTTAATAAGGAGCCCGCTTCGTCTATCTCTTCGTGCGATCTATTTAACCGCGTTTTACTGTATTTCCTGACCCGAGGTAATGCTTAGATAATAGGACATGAATGCTACCATCATGACTATCGGTATGTAGGACTGCACCACAGCATTAACCAGAGTTACCAGGATCTGACTTGCCTGTACCGGAAGAGGAACACTTATTATTCCTACAACGAAACCTATGATGAGCGATATAATAAGGCTCACTACCAGCATGATCGCGAAAAGCCCGAGAGTTTTCCAGAAATTTTGTTTGGCGGTATCTATTCCCTTTTTCAGGGCCGCCACCGCCCCGAGATCTTCGGCAACTATGGAATATATGGGATACACAAGAAGTGTTATTACCCCTATTGCCACTACAGTGACCAGCATTGCCACCAAACTTCTTGTGACCATATTGTCGCCAAGAAGAAGTATCCCTGCCGACACCAGGCTAAGCACTAATACCACCGCGATGGCGAGAAGTATATACATGCCGAGAAGCCCCAGGATCCTCAAATAGAATTTTTTACCATACTCGGTGAATTGAGCCATACTTGATGACGCTGACTTTATCTGATCTTTTACAAGCCCCAGAGCGCCGCCCTGCAGGAACACAAACACCAGAAAGAAAAGTATGCTTGATATAACGGACACTGCCACTATTCCCGGATCAGCGGCTCCTTCCGGATTTGCCAGAGGCAGGCTGATAAGCCCCACAAGCACATTGAACACCAAAAAAACGAGAACTACGTTCATCAGCTTTCCTGTTTCAACAAACCCTTTTTTCACAGCATTGAAAATGGTCATCTACCCCTCCTTGAATTGAACTTCCAGCTCCCTGCACAAAATACTCTGACGAATCAAAACACTACCTGACTACCATTATTATAATGATAAAGTCCCTACTGTCAAATAATATCCCCTTTGAGATCGCTTCGTTGCCATGCACCACACGGCACATGGCTCCTCGCGATGACCTCGAAAGTACCCTCAAATACGCTACACTATATCCCTTTCCGAGTCAACTTTTGCGCCTCGAAAAAGATCAGACCGGTCTTCTGTCTTCAAAAGCCCTTTGCAAAGTACCCACATCGGCATACTCTACGCATGCTCCTTCGGGAACCCCTCTTGAGAGCCGTGTCACTTTTACCCGGAGTTTGCCGAGAACTTTAGATATGAAAAGCGCCGTTGTCTGCCCTTCCGTCGTAAAGTCTGTAGCGATTATAACTTCTTTTACTTCGGGGTCCTCCGCTCTTCTAACAAGATCGCTCATTCTGATGTCCGCGGGGCCTATTCCGTCCATCGGAGACAGCGCCCCCAAAAGAACGTGATACAGCCCGTTATACGAACCTGTTCTCTCCACGGCCATTACCCCGTTAGGCCCCTCCACCACGCATATCCTGGAACGGTCCCTTTTTCTGTCCGAGCACACAAGACAAAGATCGCTTTCGCTCAGGTTATTGCATTCCCGGCAGAAACTTACATTACGTTTAACCTCCGTAATGTACCTCGCGAGCGATTCCACATCCGTTTCTTTGGCTCGAAGAACGTAAAAAGCCATTCTTTCGGCGGATCTTACACCGACCCCGGGCATTTTACAAAATCCTTCTATAAGTCTTGCCATCACATCCGGAAAACCCTTTGACATCACACCCCATCCGAAATATCCCGTACCACATGCCCCCCGAAAATATCAAGGGCCTTTTCGATAGCGGGTTTCATTTTTTCTTTTTCTATGACTTTTTTTTGCTCCAGTTCCAACCTGTTTTTTTCTTGTCCGGACTCATTCTCCAGAATACTGAAACTTATACGAACTGGCCGGCCCATAAGTTTGTCTGCCGCCTCCTGCAAAACACTTCTATTGGGTCCTGTTTCCAAAGCCTCTTTATTAAAGATATTCTCTTTGTCAAACCCCACAGCAAGCGAATCAGCTTTCATTTCAAGCAAATGGGCAGAGTTGAGAAATACAAAAACCGACATTTTCCTGGTCCTTATATGGTTTAGTAAACTCTTCCACCTGTTCTTTTGATCATCGAAGCCGGCCGGGTTGGGCAGGACCTCGCCACCCATTTCCTCATCTTCGTCCTGAGTTCCGGCATCCGGCTCCACCGGCAAGGCCTGCCGAGGAAACGAAGCCTTTTGAGAAATCTCATCTGTCCCAGGGGACGTCTTTACGGGGGATGCCTCTCTGCCGATAGCCTGGCCGCCGCCGCGAGAAACTCTCTCAGGTCCGCTATTCAATTCCCCTTTTCCCTCAAGCGCTTCCAATCTGGAAACTATATCCGTCAGTTTCATGGCCGAAGCCCTTTTCGCGAGTCGTATCAGCGTAACCTCAAAAGGAGCCCTGGAAAACATAGAATTCTTCATAAGAGACGCGCAATGTGTCAGATTTTGAAGAACATACAATATTTCTTCGAGAGAAATACCTTCTTTTTGTTCCATTATTACTTTTGTTTCTTCATCGGACATCGCCATGTCCGATGAAGCTTCGCCGATTGTTTTCACTACCATGATGTCCCTGAAATGAGAAATAAGACTTGAGTTCAGAAATACAGGATCTTTCCCTCCCGCTATAAGTTCGTCCGATATTCTAACGGCTTTTCCGGCGTCTTTTTCTATGATAGAGCCCGCAAGCTCGAATATCTTATCTCGCTGTACCATGCCGAGAAGATCTATAACGTCTTTGGATTCTATTTTCCCGGAGGAAAAAGATACCATCTGGTCAAGCACAACAAGTGCGTCCCTTAAACTCCCGTCAGCCGACCTGGCTAAAATAAGAGCGGCGGAATCGGCTATATCTATTCCTTCCCGGGAAGCAATATCCTTTACCTTTCCGTATATGTCCATGGGAGGGATCTTCCTGAAATCAAAACGCTGGCACCGCGACATTATCGTGGGCAGTACCTTATGCGGCTCGGTTGTGGCAAAGATGAACTTAACATGCGCCGGAGGTTCTTCCAGCGTTTTAAGAAGCGCGTTAAAAGCCTCTGTTGTAAGCATGTGTACTTCATCTATTATGTATATTTTGTACTTGCTTCTTGAAGGGGAAAATTTCACATTTTCCCGAAGCGCCCTTATCTCGTCTATTCCCCGGTTGGACGCGCCGTCTATTTCAAGGACATCTATACTGTTCCCCTGAGATATTTCCCGGCAGGTATCACACTTGTTGCAGGGCTTCCCGGCTTCGGCTCTTTCACAATTAAGGGTTTTGGACAAAAGCCGGGCCATGGAAGTCTTGCCCGTTCCCCGCGGACCGGCGAACATGTAGGCGTTGGCCACGCGCTTTTTTTCTATGGAATTTATCAGCGTCCTTGTTGCCGAGTCCTGCCCGACGATCTCTGAAAAATCACAAGGCCTGTATTTTTGAGCTAAAGTCTGATACGACATTTTAATTCACCGCTATATGTGCATTGGATTTTTTAACAAAGACAACTTTTTCCAGTTCTCTTTATAGCACAGCCGGGGAGGAAACTCAAGATAAGTCCATAGTCCATAGTTTAATGGAAGCTTGCCTGTTCCCGAAATTCGGTAGTAAAAAGCGCATCGGTTCCCGCTGCAAACTATGGACTATGGTCTATCGACTATGGACTAACTTAACCATCTCCTCAGACATGCGGTCTCCGTTGAAATACGCTCCGGTAAGTTTTCCGCCAGCGCCTTTTGCCCCTCTGACAGGGCCCGGGCCCGCGCCCATAGGCGACGGAGCCGGAGCTATTCCTCCCGAGGCGATTATTCCCTCAATAAAACAATTCTCCTTCCATTCCTTAAAAACCAGGCAAAAGGCCTTAGCCGCCGCTTGGAATACCGCCGAAACATCCTTTCCCGGACCCGGCCCTCTGTATATCATGTAATCGTAAAGATCGTTTTCGGTTATTTTTCTTTCCGCGGAAGAGAACCCGGAAGATACAGCGACAGGAACATTAGAGCATGGCGTGAGAGAAAAAGAACTTGAAGATCCCTCGGGGAAAGGCACGTTATCATTCCTGTATCCCCTTTGCCACTCCCTCATGCAGTCACTGACAGCTCCGGTAACGGCCATTAAACATTTCATCTTGTCTTTTGAAATATTCTTAGTTTTGATCCCTTGAAGTATTTTTTGATTTATCAGCACCGGACCGGAGAGACCCCCGGGAGATATTATTCCCCGGCTTCCGTTCACTTCAACATCGCCGATGGTAAGCCCGTTCTGCCATGTCTCCCATGCGCTCGCTATCATGCCGGACACTTGTTCGGAAAATTCTTTTTTATCGGCATACGAAGAAAAAACCGGTTCCGTTTCGCGGCATATAGCCGGGATCCCCGAAAGCATCATTGCCGCGAGAAAGGCAAAAAACAATATCTTTATTCCGCGTACATTCTTTTTCATTTTTCTAACATCCATTACCCCGGCGCTTTTCGCCCGTCATGACCGACGCAGCTCCGTAAATTCCCACATCTTTCTTGAGTTTAGCCGGGACAACAGGAGTTTTTGAGGCATACACGTTCAAAGTATGCAGGGGCATAGATCTTTTTATGGCTCGGAAAAAGATATCCCCGAGAAAAGCTACTCCGCCTCCTATAACAATGATCTCGGGATCAAGAACGCTTACCATACCGCCGAGCCAGATGCCGATAAGTTCTCCTTCGCCCTCGATAGTTCTTATTGCCTGGCGGTTCCCTGCCCGAGCGGCCTTTCCTATCATTTCCATATTAAGATCTTCCAGTTTCCCGCCGCAGGCCTTAATTATGGCGGCGCTTCCCGGAACTTTTCCCGTCTTGATCCTATCGGCAAGTTTTTTCGCCGTATGGACTCCCGAGGCAAGCGCTTCTATACAGCCGTAATTACCGCAATTGCACAGCGACTTTTTATCATCGAAATTTATGCTTACATGGCCTCCTTCTCCGGCCATACCGTTCTTCCCGTGATATATTTCTCCGTTGATTATAATCGCAGTGCCGATACCCGTAGACACCGTAACATACAGCACATGCTTGTACCCCTTCGCCGCGCCCCATTTTAGCTCGGCTATTCCGGCAGCATTAGCGTCGTTTTCCACCTTTACCGGTATCTTGAACTTTTTTTCAAGAAGGCGCCTGAGGGGAACGTTCTTCCAGCCTTTAAGATTAGGCGGATTATGCACAATTCCTTTTATGGGGTCAAGCGGCCCCGGAGCGCACACCCCTACACCGGAGACCTCCCTCCTTTTAAGAAAACTGCTCTTCAGGATATCCTCAATGGCCCGGTAAACCTGTGCCAGGGAGATTTTGTAACCTTCTCCGGACAGGGTGGGAACAACTGTTCTATATAGAAGTTTACCTGAAGCCTCCACCAGGCCGCAGGCTATTTTTGTTCCCCCTATGTCCACCCCGATAGTATATTTTTTCATAATGTCCGTCCTAGATTTTATCTTATAAAAACTACACTCCCGGATAGGGTGAAACCCATACTTAGAGCGGCATTCTTTCTACGAAAGCCTGTTCCTGAAATCACTATAATCGAATTTTCTCACTATGCGCGTCTCATTCTTTTCGGGATAGTAAATTCCTATGGACGGAAGAGCCACACCATTGAAGGTGTTGTTCTTTACCATAGTATAGTGAGCCATGTCCAGAAAAACCAGCCTGTCTCCGGGTTTAAGGGGTTCTTTAAAGGAATAGTCGCCTATGATATCTCCCGCCAGACAGCTCATGCCTCCCAAACGATAAGTATATTCGAACTCTCCGGGTTTCCCGGCGCCTTGTATTTCGGGACGGTACGGCATCTCAAGAACATCCGGCATATGGGCGGCCGCCGAAGTATCCAGTATAGCTATATCGATCTCGTTCCTCATGACATCCAAAACCGATGAAACAAGGTATCCGGTGTTAAGCGCGATGGCCTCTCCCGGCTCAAGATAGACCGTTACCGGATATTTTTCCCGGAATTTTTTAATAGCCCCGCATAGCCTGTCCACATCATAGTCGTGCCGGGTTATGTGATGTCCCCCTCCGAAATTCACCCATTCCATTTTTCCTATGACATTAGCGAATTTATTTTCAAATACTTCAAGCGTACGTTCAAGGGAATCCGAGTTAAGTTCGCATAGCGTGTGAAAATGCAGGCCTGTTATCCCGTCAAGATCTGCCATGGCAAATTCTTTCAGAGTAATCCCCAGCCTTGACCCCGGTGAACACGGATCGTAAAGAGGTACTCTTACCTCGGAGTGTTCCGGATTTATCCTGAGGCCCGCTTTAACTTTCGGATTTTTCTTAAGCTGTTCTTTGAACCTGTTCCATTGCGGCACAGAATTAAAAACAATGTGGTCGGCATACCTCAAAAGCTCTCCGAACTCATCCTCTCTGTAGGCCGGAGCGCAAACATGCACTTCTTTGCCGAATTCCTCCCGCCCGAGCCTGGCCTCGTTCAGAGAGCTCGCGCTCACCCCCTCCAGATATTTCTTTATCAGGGGAAAAGTACTGAACATGGCAAAACCCTTAAGAGCCAGGATTATCCTGACTCCGGATATTTTCTGAACACGGGACAGAACTTCAAGATTCTTCTTGAGAAGAGATTCGTCAACTACATAGCAGGGAGTATTCGGGATTTTCGAGGATATTTTCATTTTGGTATTGAGCGGACCTTAAAGATAAAGACCTCAGTCTCTCTCTTCCACCACCCAGGGAAGTCCGTATTCACCGAGCTTTTCCATGAACGGGTCGGGGTCGAACTCTTCCACGTTAAAAACACCTTTTCCCGTCCATTTTCCCGTAACAACCATCATCGCCCCAAGCATGGCGGGTACACCCGTTGTATACGAGATGGCCTGGGCTTTCACTTCCCGAAAGCAATCCGCGTGGTCGCATATGTTGTATATGTATATTTTGCGAGCCTTCCCGTCCTTGACGCCTTGTATCATGCAGCCTATATTGGTCTTTCCCCTGTAATTTTCACCCAATCCGGACGGTTCGGGGAGAAGAACTTTAAGGAATTTAAGAGGGACTATCTTGTTCCCTTCGTATTCCACCTCGTCTATCCTTGTCATACCGACATTCTGAAGTACCCTGAGATGGGTAAGATATTCCTGGCCGAAGGTCATCCAGAACCTTATCCGTTTGAGGCCCTTTATATTCTCCACAAGAGACTCCAGTTCCTCGTGGTACATAAGGTACATTTCTCTCGGGCCTATTTCGGGAAAATCAAAACTCTTGTGCACGGACAGGGGATCTGTTTCCTTCCATTCGCCTTGTTCCCAGAATTTGCCTCTCTGGGTTATTTCCCTTATGTTTATTTCAGGATTGAAATTGGTGGCAAAGGCCCGGCCGTGCTCTCCGGCATTACAATCCATTATGTCCACATAGTGGATTTTGTCGAAATAGTGTTTTTGAGCGTAAGCGCAGAATATATTGGTCACTCCGGGATCAAAGCCCGAACCCAGAACGGCAAGTATTCCTTTTTCCCTGAACCTTTCCCGGTAATCCCACTGCCACTTGTAGCAGAATTTAGCCTCATCCGGCGGTTCATAATTCGCCGTATCGAGGTAGTGAACTCCCGTTTCAAGACACGCGTCCATTATGGAAAGATCCTGATAAGGCAGGGCTACATTTATCACTATGTCGGGGGAAAATTTTTTTATGAGCCGTACTACATCTTCTTTCTTGTCGGCGTCAAGTCCGGCTGTTTCGATCTTTCTGTCTATATCGGCGGCTATCTTATCGCATTTTTCGAGAGTTCTGCTGGCCAGCATTATGCCGCTGAACACTTCCGGTACCCGGGCGCATTTTTTTGTTACCACCCCGCCCACTCCGCCGGCGCCTATAATTAGAACTTTAGCCATTCGATTCTCCGCTTTTTCTGAATACTTACCCGAATGACACCGGGATCAATCGCTATCGGAGGGGTTTCCCCTTTCCTGCGATTCCTGATGTTTTATACAGTATCGGGCGAATGGTACCGCTTTCAGCCTGTTTTTGGATATGGGGGCTCCGCATTCCTCGCAATTTCCGAAAGTACCGTCCTCTATTCTTTTAAGCGCCTGATCGATCTGATACAAAAGCTCCTGCTCACTTGACGCGAGCCCTATATTGAACTCAGTGTCAAAAGATCCCGAGGCGGCGTCAGCCATATGAAAAGGATGCGAGGAGATATCCCCCGAAGAATCCATGGAATTTTTGCGCAGGTAGTCCTTAGTAAGCCGGCCGACCTCTCCGGATATCTTTTCACGCTGGACAAGAAGCGTGTCCTTGTACTGTTTCAGTTCTTTTTTTGTAAGTTTTTTCACTTTTAAATTCTCCTATTTTTTGTTTGCCTGTCGATCTTGCCACCAAAAACAGTGTAAACAGCGTATACAATGATAACACTTAACACTGTGATGTCAAGAAAATGTTCCCGGCGCTTTTTCCTGCCAGGTAACCTGTTGAAAAGGCCGCCTGAAGATTGAACCCTCCGGTGTCTCCTGCTATATCCAATATCTCGCCGGCAAAATAAAGCCCGGATATGATCTTTGATGACATGGTCTTCGGATCTACTTCCTTCAAACAAACACCTCCGGCAGTTACCATTGCTTCCGCTATCGGACAGGTCCCGGCAACCGTAAAGCGCAGATCTTTGCAAAGAGAGGCCAGACAGGCCAGTTCCGGGCGGGTAACCTGATTTGAGACCTTATCCGGGGAACTAAGCGCTTGCGAAAGCAAAAGATCCGAGAGCCTTCGGGGAAAAATACCTTTAAAACACACTTTCATGCCCGCTCCGGGAGATAATTTCATTCGTTCCGATATAAAAGAGCGTATTTCCTCGGAGGACATGTCGGGAAAGAGATCAAGCGCGATGGATATTTTCCCCTTTTTGCGCAAAAGGCCGGAAATCAAATCGCTGATCGAAAGAACAAGAGGGCCTGAAAGTCCGTTATGGGTAAATATAATATCTCCCTTTGCCGTTCTTTTCGTCCGGGTGCCTGAAAAGATCTTAATTGCCACACCGGAAAGGGAAAGTCCCGCCAGAAACTCCGGATATTTTTCTTCTACGATAAGGGGCACAAGCGCGGGCCTTAGAGGAACTATTCTATGCCCGAGACTGCCCGCAAACCCAAAACCGTCCCCGGAGGAACCTGTCTCCGGGTATGAGAGGCCTCCCGTACACAAAATAACATTTCCGCTTTGTATCACTTCCCCGCCGGAGATCTCAACCCCTGAAATTTGCTTGTTTTCATGACGCAAGGCCGCTGAAGACGTATTTTTAAGGACCTTTATATTCAGCCGGTTTATCTCTTCTTCCAGGAGTTCCAGGACCGAGGAAGAGTTTCCGTTCGACGGGAACACGCGTCCGACATCCTCTTCTTTGCATTTCAGGCCCCGGTCCTCGAAAAACGCTATAAGATCTTGAGATGAAAAAGCGTTAATAGCATCCCGTAAAAACTTTCCGTTCTTACCGAATTTTGATAGAAAAGTTCCCATATCGGCGGTATTGGTAAAATTACACCGGCCGTTCCCGGTTAAAAGCAGTTTCTTTCCAAAAGTATGGTTTTTTTCTATAAGAGTTACCGCACGCCCGTCCCGGGAAGCCGCTATAGAAGCCATCATACCGGCCGGCCCTCCGCCTAAGACAATAATACCATCTTTTTCCATTTTAGAGGGATAGCTCCTTTCGGGCGGAAAGTCTTAAAGGCAGACAATATCTTCCGGGTGGTACAAGGACAGAAAAACCATCATGTAGTCCCTGAGATGCCTTGTGAGTAAAAAATTCTGTTTAACGTGCTCTCTGCCGTTTTTCCCCAATTCCGCGGCATATCCCGGATTACTGAGAAGCTTCTTTATGGAGTATGCCGCGCCTTCCACCGAATTGCACAGGCTTCCGGTATACCCGTGCTTTATCTGAAGAGGGATACCCCCGACATTCGAGGCCACGACGGCTTTCGATTTCCACAAGGCCTCCGATATTGTAAGCCCGAAACCTTCCTTTAACGATTTCTGGAGGATAATGTCTGACGCCGTCTGGAGGGCATTTATCTCAATATCATTATGCGGAAGTAGAAGGATGAGAATGTCCTCGTCCCCCTGGGCTCTTTCCCTTACTTCATCAAGTACCTTTATGCCCTCGGGGTCATCGCTGGCGGTTCCCCCCGCGAGAATAAGCCGGCAGTCAAAATTCTTTTTTACAAGCTTATACGCTTCTATGACCCCTACGGGATCCTTGAGCCTGTCAAACCTGGATATCTGAGTTATCAAAGGTTTATCCCTCGGCACATTGTATTTTTCAAGAACCCGGCTTACCTCTTCCGCGGGAAGTTCTTTGTTCTTATCGCTTAAAGGGTCTATTGAGGGAGCTATCAAAAACTGTCTTATCGAAAGTTTTCGTGAGAACGCGGGCGCGGAAAATATGGACGAATCATATTTCGATATAAAACCGTCAAGGAATTTCCACAAGTATGGATCGGGGGCGGACACGTCCACGTGGCACCTCCATAACCACTTATTACCTTTTTTCCTGTTAATGAGGGTTATGGGCTGGGGATCGTGTATAAAAACTATGTCCCCGCGCATATCCATGCTCTCTTCGTTGGATCTGCCCGTTTCCAGAAAAACATCAAGGTCTTTGCGGGTCAGTCCCTCGTCTTTTCCATGGAGAGCGTTATGAAATTTTTTTGTCACTTCAAAGAACTTTTCTCCTCCTTTTATAACATCCCAGCTGTTCTCCACCCCGAGATCGGCAAGAAGAGGCACCATTCTATTCAGTATTTCAGCTACTCCTCCGCCCACTGCGGTAGAATTCACGTGCTGAATGGACTTTCCCTTAAGTTTCTCGGCCAAAAGTTTAAGATCATCTATCACGAAATTACCTACGATCGGAGCATAGTCTTTTATTTTCATTTCTTGGGAACCTTCCCTTCTTCTATCATTCGAATTATAATTTTTCTGAGATCTTCCAGGGTATAGGTGTACGGGTCGAGACCGGATATCCTGCCGGCTGTCGCTTTATCTTTCAGGGCGGTATCTATCCAGAAAGAAAAATCGTTATTCCCTTTCTCAAGCCTTAATCTCGCCTCGAACATATGGAAATATATGGAGTTTATGGTTATCTTCTTTAACACTTCCGCGAATTCGTGCAGATCACGCGCGCGGTGTTTTGTAGGAAAAATAAAACTTACGGACTTGACAAAATGGAACTCTTCCCCGGGACTCGCGTGTCTCGATAGAGAATGCGGATTCTCCTTGATATAGGTTTCCATTACCTTGACTATCTCTTCCCTGAGGGACTGTATGGTGGAAAAATCTATGGTGCTTATGCTGTTCAATTTCTCCCCGAGCTTATATTCTCCCAGCGCCTCCGTTATCCAGTAAGCGAAATCATTGGGCGGTTCCGTAACAAGGTACTGATGCTGCTGGATAAACCTATGGGTATGGTGATATATCGCCGCGGGCTCTATTTGTTTGAGAACTGACAGCATCTCTTTAAGATCGGCGGCCTTCACCCCCGTAAGTTCGGGTAAGATCATCCTGGTATAAAAATGGAACGGTTCGATCGTGTTAATCTTCTTTGCCATCTTGCCTTTCCTTTCCCCGGTTTAATCACCGCTTCATAATATCACGCCAAACTAAAACTCCCCTTTCTCATCCGGATCTTTAGTTTCAAACCATCCGATCCTTCCCGCGCTTTATTATAACAGCCCGGAAGGATAAGTTCAAATTTTATAAGAATGTACATAGTGTCAAGAAAGTTGCTGATTTTTATCTACAAACGGGAGGATACATACGGTATGTTTTTCCCAGGGACGTTCGCACGGCTCCGGCGGCCGTGCTCACTCCACGTGGAGCTGTTTTACTCCTCGCTCTTTCTCTGATAGCTTGCTAAAGGCACGCTCGGAGACCAAGCTAAAACAAGCTCCCCGAGGCCCTGTCCAAAACATACCGTATGTATCCCCCCTATGAAGCTCTTAACCCCCGGGATCGTGTCATTCAGACAGATAAAAGTCAGCAAGAAATTTTACGGCATTAAGAATGTTTCGCGGTTTACGCGTTCTTGTTCTTAGCACATCGGCGTGATATACTTCTTGCCATGAAAAAGCTCTTGCGGGCGGGGGTTTCGGTATTGATACTATTACTTCTTGCCTCAACTATATGGTTACACAACAACCATGCGCGGGTGTGGAAAGAATTCAAGGATGATATCCGTAAAACGGTCTCAGAAACCTCGGGATACTCCGTTACATTCCGGTCTTTACGTTTCTCTTTACCTTTCTCGCTCACCGCGGAACACATCGAGATCTCATCTCCTTCGGCAAATGAGGCCATCGCGAGCATAGAAACAGTAAAATTAACTCCCGATATATCCGCCGCGGCAGGTGAAAACGTTCTCGCCATGAGAGTTTCGGTCAATGGCCTGCGGGCCGGCGATACTTCCGCCGATCTTACAGCCGTTATAGACCTTCCCCGAAAAAGAACATTGAAAGAAACCTTTCTCTCCCCTGACATAAGCGACGTTAATATCAAGAACGGAAAGGTCGCCTTCAAAGAATATGGGGTTTCGGATATTACCGGGAATGTAAAACTGCAGGACGGAGACTTGTCCAAAGGAGAACTGCTTTTTAGATATGATGAAGAGTATTTCATCCTGGACATTAGAAAAATAAAAAAAGAACCAGCCTCTTTTTACCTGCGCCTCAGGTCAAAGGACTATACCCTGAGGGGCCGTCTTTTCCCGGAAAAAGACGCTCTTGTTATAGAAAAATTCAGAGGCAGGATATTTAACCTCAACGCCGACCTTGCCGGAGAAATAAGATCTTTGTCAAAAACCGGAAAAAGGAATATCTCCCTTGAAGGACACATAGGCGGCAAGATCCGGGATGTCTTGCTTCTGCCCCTTGGCCCTGAAAAAATCATCGGCACAGACCTCTCGGGAGGGGCTTTCGCGGCTTCTTTCGAAACACATTTTGCTGAAGACAATATCAAGGCCCTGAACCTGTTATCTGCCGTAAAAGTCGACAGAATATCTTTTAAAGATGTTGATCTTGAGAAAATATCGGGAAAGATATCCATTGGCTCAGGGCTTGTTTCAATATCTGAAATGATATTTTTCCTGGCGAAATACCCCGTGAAACTCGAGCTTTCCATGGATATGAACAACAAGGACCTTCCTTTGATATTGAAGACAAAGGCCGCGGGGATGGACGTTAAAGAGGCTTTAAGCGGACTGCAATTGCCAAGTACCGGAACTTACGGACCTCTCGATCTTAACCTGTCTTTTTCGGGAAGCGGAAAGAACTTGTATTCGGCGGTTTCCCATCTTGTTGAGACCGGGACTTTATATCCCGACGAGACCATCTTTCATGAAATGGAACTCTCCGGCCTCATCAGCCTTGACAGCTATTTGGGCGGGAAAAACCGGTTTGATGATATTTTCGCCGAATTTTCAATGAAAAACGGTGATCTGAAAGTATCAAAAATATCTTTCCGTTCTTTCGGGGGGCATTTCGACGGAAAAGGGCGCATATCTTTCGTAAAAAAAGACATGCCCCTTATCATGGAGATCTCGGCCGGGGGATTGGACCCGAGACTTATAGCCGGCGATATTTCAGGAGAAGAGATCTCTCTTGAGGGACCCCTTGATATTGATCTTTCCCTGAATATTTCCGGAAAAATGATATCCGACGCTTACGGGGAACCTGGGGCCGATGATGGCAAAGACGATCTCCCTCGTATCAAGCGGGCATGGAGAACGTTTCTCATACCGGAACATCGTGAGGCATTTTCCCGCGCCAAAGTTTCGATCATCGCGAAATTAAAACGCGTCAGTCTTAAAGGCATCCCGTTCACAGACATCTCCGTTAACGCCGGACTCGACGATGGCATGTTCAAGATCTCTTCCCTTTCAATGAACTCTCAAGGAGGAACCATACAGGCCGAAGCGGATATACTCGCGGATCATGCCGACTTCCCGGTATATCTAAACACCCGCGTAAATAACGTTGACCTTTCAGATATTTCCCGAAAAATCCTTAACTCCCCGGGTTTTCTGGAAGGTCCGGCGGACATCGCTTTCTCCTTTTCGGGATACGGAAGTGTATTATCCAAGATAGCGGAACATATGGAGAAACTTGAAAAAAAAGATAAAGCGACAACGCGAGAAAAACTGAGCTCCTCTCTCTTTCTTTTGTCTGAAAAACATCTTTTTAAGGGACAAAAAGCGGCCGCTTCTTTCTCTTTCAGCGCCTTACGAGCCGGAAATATCAAATTCGACAATATTTACGGCAAACTCTCTTTGAAAGAGGGAGATTTTTCCATTGCCGGAATGAACGGTATTTTCTATAGGGGTCCTTTTACATCAGACCTTTACGCCGATCTTAACACCCTGGGATTCCCTTTTACTTTGAAAGCCGAGGTAAAAAAATCCGATCTTAAAGCCCTCGTTACGGATACCATAGATAAAAGTAGTCCGGTACATGGAAATCTGGACTTCAATGTTCAAGTAAAAGGAAAAGCCGAATATCAAACTTCATATTCGGGATATGGTTCTTTTGACATCCAAGACGCTAACCTGGGCAGGGTGCCTATACTTACCCCGCTTCTTGGCTGGATATACGAAGGCCTGGAAGATATTTTCCCGGTTTTTAAAAAGATAAACATAAATTCGGCCGAAGCGACTTTCACAATAAAGGACCGGAAAATATCTACCGAAGACCTCGTGCTCTCCGGAAGCGATATCTCTCTGGTAGCTGAAGGCTCTCTTGACTTCGACGGACAACTGGATTTCTATTTCGAGAACGAACTTATAGCCCGGGAAATCCCTGATGACGCGGACTGGCCCGTGTCCGTAAGAAATTTTATAACGAGTTTCGGAAAAACAATGAGCCGGGCCAGGCTTAGGGGCACACTTAAAGACCAGAAATGGGAATTCGAATACCTTGCCCCCATGCGTAAAGCCATAGACAGAAATATCAAAGCATTCTTCGAAGGACTATCGCGGTAGCCCCGAGGCGGCGTTCCTCATCCAATCATTATCTTTTCCTGTTCCCCAGTAGACCGTCGTGTGCGGGAACGGTATTTCGATACCCAGTTCGTCGAACTTGTTCTTTAACCGTCTTCGGAATTCGCGCATCACTTCCCATTGTTTTATCGGCAGGGTTTTTATCCTGAATTTGATCATGACGGCGGAAGAACTGAAATCGTCCACACCCAGCATCTCAAGATCCCCGAGAATAAGCCTTTTGAAATATGCATCCTGCCTCATTTCCTTTCCCATATCCTTAATGACTTCCATTACCTTGTCCACATCTTCTTTATACGCCACTCCCACGTCGAGAAGGGCCTGTGAGTACTCTCTGGTGAAATTGACCACTGTTTTTATTTCTCCGTTCGGCACGATTATGACCCGGCCCTCAAGATCCCTTAATGTGGTTATTCTCAGGTTTATGTCTTCGACAAGCCCTCCGTACTCCCCTATTTTCACCACATCGTTCACCCTGTACTGGCCCTCTATAAGTATGAAAAGCCCGTTAATAAGATCTCTTATAAGGTACTGTCCTCCAAACCCGAAGGCCAAACCCATTATACCGGCTCCGGCGAGGAGCGGTGCCATGTCAAGCCCGTGCTTTTCAAGGACAATGTACAGTATGATGACCATTATCGCTATGGTCCCGAGCCAGTTTAAAAGTTTAGCCACGGTCTTGATCTGAAGGGTGGCCTCGCTTTCCCTTATCACATCCTGTTTGGTAAGGACCTTTTCAAGCCTTTTTACCCCGAGTTTGAGAAGAAATATCAAAAAAAGACCGGATACGAGCACAATAACAGATTCTATCAGACGTACCAGGATATCAGGCCTTCCTTCTTTTATTCTCAGCCGCTCCATGGCCAGGGTCATTCTTTCCTGGGCAAGCTTCATTTCTTCTTCGGCAAGCTGTGCCTTTTTCTGGGACGCAAGCATACGTTCTTCCGCCAGTTTTATTCTCTCTTTAGCTTCTATATCTTCCTGTTTTTCCTGTTTTGATCTCTCAGCGGCCGTCTTTATTTCCGCTTTGTCTTTTGATGTCTTTTTAACTATCTCCGCTTCTTGCTCGGTTAGCGCGCTTTCTTTCTGATCTAATTCGAGTTTCGCCTTTTCTATCTCTATGGCTTTTTTGAGCGCCTCTTCTTGCTTTTTGGCTTCTTCTTTTTCTATTCTGGCCGCTTCCGCCTCGGCTTTGGCTTCTTCCGCCTCTTTTTTAATGGCCTCGATCTCCTTCTTGGCCTCTATGTCTTCTTCCGCGGATCCCTCGGCGGCGGGAGCCGGGGCGGAAGTTTTTTCTTCGCCGTTCTCGGCAAAAGAACCGGAAGATAAAGCCAGGATAAAACAGAAAAAAACGAACGCGGGAACTCTCTTCTTTAAAAAAACTCTATACATACGTACCTCCTGATTTCTTTCAGCGAACATAGGGTTCTAAAAATGAACTTTTATTCCGTCGTTGCGAGGAACGAACGAAGTGAGTGACGAAGTCCTTCGTCTCGTGATAAATACTATGGCTCAGGATTTCGGCAGACTTAGTAGATGGCCGAATCAATCCCGATAAATATAATAGGTTATAAGATTGCTTCGGTCGCTTTGCTCCCTCGCAAAGACGTGAAATAACCATCTTGCAGAACTCTAACTGCAAATAAACTAACGGTTTTCTCTTCGATTGTCCAGGGCCCATTTTTTCAGCTCGGCATATATCTCGTCCGCTATAATACCATGCGCTCTCGGGTTAGGATGAGAGTCCACAATGACGGACGGATCTTTCCCCACATGCTTAAAAAACTCATCATAACTTTTATCTGTCTTTGCCGCTTCTCTCATAAGGGCTTCGTCGGCGTATACAAACAGAAAATTAGGATTCCATCGATCTGTCGGAGAGGGCGAAATGTTTTCGTTAAAAAAAAGAGACAGAACAATGAACACGGAATTGTTCTCCGAACACAATGCCCCTATTTCGCCGTAAATATATCTCTCCAGGCCTCCCATATCGGAAGTCGTTACAGGAGCGGGCAATTTCCCCGAAAGTTTCCTTAACATCGTATAACTGTCCTGAATATCCGAATAAACAAAGAAAGGAATCCCGACTCTGATGTAAAACGATACCATATCCGACAAAGACTCTTTTGTGTCCATATGGTCCCGTATGGGCACATCGAATATGTTCGTCCTGTAAACGGGGGGGGCGATCACATATTCACCGTTCACTTTCGCGAAATACGGAACAGGCACTTTCCCGTAACGGGTGGGCCTGTACATACTTGTGCCCCTGAAAACAAGCCATGGGGACAATTGCATTACCACAAAAGAAGGTTTTATTTCCGGGATAAGTTCTCTCGCCCGGAGTATCATCTGGGGAAAACCATAACTTATAACCCCGGCATTAACTGAAACGCCGCCGGTGCGTTCCGCGACAAGAAAAGGAAAAGTATCTTCCGCGTGACATGCAGAGCCGAAAGTAAAAGAGCACCCAAGGAAAAGGAACTTCGGCCCTCTCGTACTTTGCCATTCCTCACTATAACCCTTGTATGGTATGCGGCAACCCTTTTCGTCAAACATCACTTTCATTACCGTTTTTCCGTCGGGCAGTATCTCGAAACCTTCCGCCATGGGAACAGGGCGAAACCCCAGCATGGCGTCGGCCTCATGAACAATACCCTCCCATCCACGGCCTTCAGGGCTCTTTATATGCCTGTACAACCGATAGGTTCTCCCGCCTACGCTTATCAGCAGATATCCGGCGATAACCGACATGATCACGATAAAAGCCGTTATAAGCGAAAATATCAAATATTTTTTATTGTTCAACAGCATATACAATGATCTCCCGGAACTCCCGTAGAATCGATACCCCTATTATTTCCCCAGCACTTTTATAAGATGTTCCGAAGCTTCTTTAACGGAACTGCATATCTTAAAAAGTTTCAGATCTTCTCTGGATATGGTCCCCCACTTGATAAGATTATCAAAATTCACTACATCTTCCCAATATTCCTTTCCATAAAGAACAATAGAAATATCCCGCCTGGATTTTCCCGTCTGTGTAAGCGTGAGAAGTTCAAAAAATTCATCCATGGTGCCGAACCCTCCCGGAAAAACTATAACGGCTTTAGCGAGATTAACGAACCAGAATTTACGCACGAAAAAGTAGTGGAACTCAAAGGCCAGATCTCTCGTCTGGTAGATATTGGGCTCTTGCTCCATGGGAAGGCTTATATTAAACCCCATGGACTCGCATCCGGCTTTTTTTGCTCCCAGATTAGCCGCCTCCATTATCCCGGGTCCCCCGCCCGTGGATATCACTATCTTGCCGTGTTTTTTATCGTGTTTCTTAAAACGTTCGGCCAGCTTATCGGCAAGATCCCGGGCATCCTCATAATACCTCGACATATTAAGATCGTTCCGGGCTTCGTCATACTTACGCAAGACACTGCCCGATGGTTTCTTTGCTTCTTTTATTTTTTTTTCTATCTCTCTGAGGTTCTTAAGAGCGTCTTTTCTGGAAAGGGTCCTGGCTGAACCGAAAAACACTACGGTTCCGGTTATCCCGTGTTCACGGCACCGCACCTCGGGTTCTATCATCTCGGCCAATATCCTTATTGACCGCGCGGGCTGGCTATTGAGGAACACTGAATTCTTATACGCCTTAACAAGAGGCGCGCAGTATTTCTTTTTTGCCATTCAACGTCTCCTTTTCATATACATTCCACTTTCTTCATGGCCTCTTTCATCCTGCCAAGCCCCTCACGAATAAGGTCGGTGTCAAGAGCATAGCTGAGCCTTATATGTTCCGGAGCCCCGAACCATTCACCCAGATAAAAAATCACTCCATAGTCAAAATAAAGCGTCTTCAGGAATTCCCTGGCATTTTTACATTTGGGAAGTATGTAGAACGCTCCTTCCGGTTTCCAAAGCTCGAATCCAAGATCACAAAACCCCTCATAAATAATGTCTCGCCGTTCCCGCCATATGTTCTGCTGATCGATTATGTACTGTTTCGGCACTGACATGGCTCTAAGGGCCATGTCCTGGCCCACAAGGTTGGTATTCATGGAAGTATGTGTCTTTATTTCGATAATATCTTCCGCTATCTTCTGGTCGCTGCTCCAAAGATATCCCACCCTGGCCCCGCACATGGCATAAGTTTTTGAAAAGGAGTTAACCGTTATTACATGGCTTCCCTGTATACAATAGTTTTCCCTCTCGTATATGAGGTCTTTGTACACCTCATCCGATATGACGTATATACCGAGTTTTTCCGTGATCTTCTCTATCTCTTTCAGGGTTTCTATTGCCTCTATCCGGCCGGTAGGATTTGAAGGTGAATTTATGAGAACGGCCTTACAGCCTTTTACCTTCTTTTTAAAATCATCCATATCTATCCTGCCGTCCACAAGATCGGTGAATACAGGTTCCATCCCGGACAACTTTATTATAGGGGGATAAGAATAATAATAAGGTTTCGGGACAAGCACCTTTCCTTTTCCCCATGCCCTGAAAATAAGGTCCAGCGCTTCGGACGCGCCGTTCGTTATAACAAAATTCTCGGCCGTTGAAGCCGGATACTCTTTGGCAAGGGCTTCTCTCAAAGTAAGCTCGCCCTGAATAAGTCCGTATCTAAGGTCTTTCCTTATGTCTATTCCTTCAATAGCTTCCCTGGGCGGGGGCAGATCCGGCTGTCCGGACCCGAAGCTTATAACTCCTTTCCCCTGTTTCCCTATAAATACTGATGGACTGTTGAGATCGAGTTGTTTTCCCACTTGAACCTTCCTGTTTTCACTTTTCGGGCTGATCGTCCCGGCATGTAAATTGTTACATAAGACAATAAAGGCGATTCTCTTTCAATCTATAATAAAAAGGAGCGACTTTTATTTTGGGATACCTTCTGCGAAGACGTTCTGTTTCACATATTACGAAATCCACTTCATTCCCTATCTCATGAAGAAGCACAAGGTTCATAAAATGGTCTTCAGCCTCTTTTTTTTTCCACCCCGCCCTTTTAACAAGTCCGCTGATGAACTTATCCTTCTTTGATACAAGGTTCACCATCCCGCAATTATTATGCGCTATAAGAACAATATGTCCCACCCCTCCCACGGCTATAGCGTATGAAACCTTAAATTCACTATATCTCAAATTCGCGCCTCCGGAACGTATTATGTACGCGAAATTATCGGGCATACGAATATGTTTTCTGTTATCCATACACATCCCCACAAGAAGACTGGCCCTGGTATGCTGTTCAAATTTACGGCCCAGATTATGATATTCCAAAAGGCGCGCTACAGGCGTATCTTTATATTCGTCCGGGATGTCTTTTTTACTGTTCACAGCATGTATCACATGTTCCATTTTTTCCTCCGTTTCCGGCGAACCCTATAGTTCCGCAAAATGGACCTTTATTCCGTCGTTGCGAGAAACGAACGAAGCGGGTGACGAAGCCCTTCGTCTCGTGGGAACATATGAGGCTCAGGATTTCGGCAAACTTAATAGATGGCCGAATCAATCTCTCTCCGACGTAGGGATTGCTTCGGTCGCTTCGCTCCCTCGCAATGACGTGAAAATGCTATTTCTCAGAACCGTATGCGAACCCACTAAATTATACCAGTAATCGAAGTATTTTCCAGCAATAGTTCCCGCGCTCGACGCGGAATATTTCCGGAACTGAATGGCAAGTGACCCGGATACAGGCCGGCTACTCCCATTTTTGGCGCTTCACTTTACAACCGGCTCGTTATCTCGATCAGATGATACCCGAAATTCGTTTTTACCGGGCCATGCACCTTTCCCACTTCAGCGCTGAACACCACGCTATCAAATTCGGGTACCATTTCACCCGGAGAAAATTCCCCAAGCGCGCCGCCTTGTTTTCCCGATGGGCACGAAGAATGGACTTTCGCCATTTCAGAAAAATCCGCCCCTCCCTCTATCTGCCTTTTTATATCGCTGCACTTTTCCTCCGAATCCACAAGTATATGCCTAGCCTCAGCCCTAGCCATCACACCCTCCTTCAGGGACGGTTCTGAATTTGTTCCTACACCTGTCCCAAGTTTAATCCCACACCTGTCCCCAACTTCAACCCACACCTGTCCCTCAGCCAATCCTACACCTGTCCCCGAAACAAGCCCACACCTGTCCCCAATATCAAAGATACTGCCACTTCAAAAAAACAGGGTCTCAACCATACCGCTGATCATTCAGACTCAGATAATGCCGTTTCTATAGCCCTCACAAAATGCGGCAGATCGTCAGGAACCCTTGATGTTATTATCTTGCCGTCTCTCATTACTGGAACATCATCATAGTTCGCGCCTGCTGTATAAAGCTCCTCAGCCACACTGGGATAGGACGTGACATTTTTCCCTTCAAGCATGCCGGCCGTTATAAGAAGTTGCGGGCCATGGCAAATAGCCGCAATCACCTTACCGCCTTGCGCTCCTTTCTTTAAAAAATTTACAACACTATCGTGCTCCCTCAAATATGCCGGAGAGCTTCCGCCCGGAATCACGATAGCGTCATAATCATCCGCATCAGCTTCAGCAGCGGACATTTCCACCCTCACCCAAGTATCGCTGTTATAGGCCTTTACATACCCCTTTTCTACTCCTATTGTCGTTACCTCAGACCCGCGATTCACAAGAAACCCTATCGGAAAAAGTGTTTCCGCGTCCTGGAACCCCTCTCCCACAAGAACAGCAACATTCTTGCCTTTCAAATCGGAAGGAACATACTCTTCCGCATGCAAAACATAAGAACCAAAGACGATCAGTCCCGCCACCACTATTCCGATAACCTCAAATCTCATTCCCCATTTTCTGTTTTCCATATTTTTCCTTCCCTCACTGTTACGTTCACAATAATATCGTTCCGCAAAATGCCGGAGTGAACATTTTATACGCATACCTGATTATCCACAAGGCATTTCCTTGTTTTCCCTTTCAGTCTACAGGTCAGATATCTCATGATAATCATTCGGGACTACAGGCACGGGCCCCATCGGAACAGGTTTGACCAGAGCTATTTCGCGCCATTTTCCGCTTCTATATCTCATATAGACAAACACCGAAAAAACAAGGAACAAACCCACTACTGCTTTCCATGCCGCTTCAATACCGGTATCAAAGATCTTAAGCATAATAAAAAGTACAGGGACAAGCCCCCAATGAAGAGATACCGAAAGAAACATTGCCCATAAAGTATCTCCGGCGCCGCGCAAAGCCCCTATAAAAACCACGAATACCGCCTCGGCAAGAACATAAAGCGACGCGAACCTTATCATAAATATAGTTAGAGGGAGTGCCGCGGTAAAAACCCCGTTGCCCCCTTGTGGAGAAAAAAATCCGGCAAGTAGCCCCGGGAATCCGGCAAACAATATAAAAATACCAGCCGAATACAACATGCCGAGTTTAAAACCCGACATAGTGGCTTTCTCGGCGATGTTGGGGTGTCCTGACCCCATATACCGGCCCACCAGGCTGGTAACGCCGACCTGCACGCCCAAAAGAGGAACGAACGAGACCATGTCCCAGTTAAAGACTATAGTCGAAGCGGTCGCTGCCACGGGACCGGCGGAATGAAATATCATTACGATAAGATCGAAAGCCAGAAGATTAAGAAAAAATTCCACCCCTGCCGGGGTTCCGAACTTGAAAAGCGTTTTTGTAGCTTCCCAATCGAACCGAAAGGACGATCCGATATTAAAAAACTTAATGTTTTCCTTTTTTATATAACTGCAAAACAGTACCGAAAGACCGCTTATCCCCCCTATTATGGTGCCATAAGCGGCCCCTCTTATGCCCATCGCCGGCACACCGAATTTCCCGAAAATTAAAACATAATTCATCCCTATGTTAACGCACATTGCTGTCAGTCCGGATAACATTACTGCTCTTGTTTTACCGATCCCTGAAAAAAAAGCGCTAAACGAACATCTTAGAAGAGGAATTATCGATGCAAATATCAATATGTCAAAGTAGATCCTCTGGGGAACAAGCTGCATGGGCCCCACCCCCATAACATCAAAAAGTCTATGCGCAAAAGGACGGCATAAAAATATGACCGGGAAAGAAAAAAAAGAGATCATAACCGCCTGGGTAAGGACTACCGCACAGCGATCCTTCCGTCCTGCTCCCAAATACTGCGCGATGACCGCCGTCGCGTACCCGGTCAATCCTAAAAAGAACGTCATCATCATGAATACCGTCAACCCGCCTACCATGGCAGCATTCATGGTTTCCGGACCCAGCCTGGAAAGAAAAACCCTGTCAGTAAATGTCATAGCCGTATAACAGGCCTGTGATATCACCATCGGCATGGCAATATCGATCATTTCTTTGATGCCGCCCTTTTCACGAATCTCTCCGCAATCGGGTATTTTAATTTTATCCATAATCACCTGCCTGGACCTGCCTGGGGACGGTTCTCAATTTGAACCTACACCTGTCCTGAATCTGAACCTACACTTGTCCCAAACCCGATCTCACATCTGTCCTGAAACTGTTCTCACATCTGTCCCTTTTTCCCAACAATATAAAAAAAATGAAAGAATTTTACCATAAAAACACGTCTTTATGATTAGGAGGTGTTTTTATGTCAAGAACAGCAAGAACTCTTATTTCAAATTCGGCGTACCATATTGTAACCCGGGGGAACCAGCAGCAAAAGGTATTTTTTGATGACGAAGACAAAGAACGATTCATCAGAACGATCATGCGTTACAAAAATAAGTTTGCAACAAAAATTTATGCTTATTGTCTTATGCCAAACCATATCCACTTGTTAACGGACCCTTCGAGTAAAATGTTATTAAATAAATTCATGCATGGCATAAATATGTCTTATGCCAAATATTTCAACCACAAGTATAAAAAATGCGGACATTTATGGCAAGACCGGTTCAAAAGCTTTATAGTTACCAAAGACTCCTATATCCTCAACTGTGTTAACTACATAGAATATAATCCCGTAAGAGCAAAAATGGTAGAAAAACCGGAAGATTATAAATGGTCAAGCTATAGGGCCAGGGTTCTCGGGGAACCCGACCTTATACTTGATCCTATTGTGTTGTAATGTGATGGGGACAGGTGTGGGTTTGTTGCTGTGACAGGTGTAAGATTGGAGCGGGGACAGGTGTAGCTTTGAACAAGGGACGGGTGTAGGTTTGTCGACAGGACAGGTGTAAGTTCAAATTGAGAACCGTCCCTGTTTACTTAGAACTGTATTCAGGATTTTTGTGTTGTTCTTTAATTCCTGGGCTCTTTCGTTACGATAAGGCGATAAAAGTGAAAAAACGGTGTTATTCTCAAGAAGCGGGTCCGTTTTTTGGGGATCCGTTTTTTCGAGAGTCACCTTGTCTGCCAGAATAGTCCCCGGAACGGGAGAAAATTCACTCAATGACACTTTGCATCCTAATGAATTAACGAACTCCACACTCTCTTGTATGTCCTCAAAGGAGCTTCCCGGAACGCCGAGCATAAGATATGCGGTATATTCCCCTTTTTTGTATCCGGCCCGATTAAGATTTCGTACAGCCCGTTCGAACTCATTCCGGGTGACCTTATCATGCCAAATACGGCCTTTTTTATCGTCTGAGGTTTCCAGACTGAGCATCGGATCGATAAAGTTCAATTTTTTCAGCAGGAAAGCCGTTCTCTCATTCAAGAATCTTACGTGAAGACCGTTGGGAGAGTAAAAATTAGCGTTAATGCCCTCATCTATGACCCTATTAAAAAACTCCGTTACATAGCTATTGTCAAAAAGCAGAGCATCGTCATAAAAAGCGAAATTTCTTATCCCTTTTTCGTAAAGTTCTCTTATTTCACTGACGGCGCCCGCAATACTTTTACACATGAAACTTGGAGACAGAAATTGCTGAGCGCAATAAGAACATTTGAACGGACATCCCAATGAGATCCGTAGAACAGCGTAAGGATTCTGAGAATAGAAAGAAATATCGGACGGCGCTTCCAGAATGTTCCGAAAAGAAAGATCACATCTTCCGCCGAGGATCTCAGAAATACGATCGAGTTCCCCGTTCTTAACCACATAGTCGGCTCCGCTATTACTTAAAGCATGTTCGTAGCGCAGAGTAGCATACGTGCCGCCCAGAACGACCGGAGACTTGTATTTTTCTTTCAGCATCCTGACAGCCTCAAAAACACCCGGATACCAATATGTCATTCCGCTTGATACAAGGATAAGATCGATATCCTCGTCGGGAAGAGCTTTCGAAAAAAGATCCGGAGAAAGTCCGTATCTTTTATACTTTCTCGGAATATCTTTCAAAAGAGGAGGTTTCTCAACTTCTTCCGAGAAGAACTTCCCGGTGCCATCCGGTTTATCCTTAACTTTTTCCGGCATCGCGCTATGATGTCTGTCCATGGCATCCACAAAAAATACGCGATGACCGGAGCTTTTAAGTATTGAAATTATTTTTAGAAGGCCCCAGGGTTTCATCCAAAGATCATATGCCGCGAAATCGTATATCCAGGGATTTACAACAAGAATTGTCTTCATGAAAAATTATTTTTATTCGACTTATAACGAGACAGTAGTTATGAAAAATGTGTGTTTGGAATTCACATAAGAACAAAATATAAAGTTGCAAGCGATAAAATAAAAACCACAGGAGTGATGGCAAACCCCACTTTCATAAAATCAAAGTAACTTATCTCTATTCCTTTTATTCTAAGGATCTTTCTCCACATAAGTCCCGCAAGGGCACCAAGAATTGTCAGATTGGCCCCAAGATTACTCGCGATAATAACGGCATAAGAACCGCCCGAATACGCAAGCGGACCTATCTTAAAACTTTCGCTGATAAGAATATTGCTAAATAGGATCGTCATGGGCTGGTTGTTTACAATGTTCGCCAGAAAAAATCCCAGTATCCCGTTAACAGCTATGCTTCCTGCTAAAGACGAAGAAGCGCTCGCCACTATCCCGGCAAGCCAGTCAACAGCCCCATACTTGTTTAGTCCCGCGACCAGAATAAAAACCACTGCCGTAAACGGAAGTATTTTCCACGGCACACGTTTCACAGCTATCCAGAATTCATGGCGCTGTTCGGGGATACCGTACAACCTGAAAACTTCCTGTTCGTCTTTTATTATTTCGCTTCGGGGAAGCGATCTATGCTTAATGGTATAATACATTCCAAAAACCAGATCCTCAAAAATAAAAATAACGGCAAACACACTTGTAACTACCCAGATCGGTATACTTAAGGTTTGTGACGCTGCCAACATAGCCAGCATGGCCAGAAGTAAAGCGCAGCTTATTACAGCATCAACCCAGTTCCGCACCGAAAACCCGCCCCCGAAATGCGGTTTGAATTTTTCTGTTAATGTTTTTTTGAAAAACAGATAAAGAAGCGCCAATCCGGCGGACGCCGCGGTAAGGGTCGGCAACAACATTATCTTTGTGTATTCCAAAAATCCCAGGCCAAGAGCGTTGCCTACAATTATATTGGTGGGATTGCCTATGTACAATAACATACTCAGAGTATTTGCTCCGAAAAATTCGGCATAAAGTATAGGAATGATATTAAGTTCGGCATGTTTCCCCAGATAAAAGATGATAGGGGTTAGTATTAAAATGACAATGTCATTTGAAGTGAACACCGTAAGAAAACATGAAAACAGATAAAAGAAAAAAAATAATTTAACGCCACTGCCATGCGCCCTATGCACTATTTTGTACGCAAAAAAATCCAGTATCCCGGTCACCTCAAGACTTATACTAACGTAAGCTGAGGAAAAAAATATAACAAGTATTTCCCATGGCCTCAGCTGACCGCTTCCGACAATGCCAAGCAATAACGTGTCCACATCAATAACCCCTAAAGCAATAAGCGTAAAGATCGCAAAAACAGGACCTGTAGCCATATTGACCGGTATCCTCCAGGCCTTGAAGGGACATATCGCCGTTATAACGGAAAAAATTATAGCAATGGTGATGAATATGAGATCCATACTTTAAGACCACCTGGATGTTGAGATCTTTTTTAGAAAACAAACATTATTGTACTCGAAAATCTGCTCCTCCGCTATCAGCGAATTATTTTAAACCATTCGTTTTTTTTATGATATAATCCCTCTGTTTGTTCAATTTTTCGCCCGTCTCATAGCTCCCGGGCCTTTAATAGCAAAATCAGAGCGACGTCCTTTCCTTGATAAAGCGGAGAAGGCGTCGTTTCTTATTATAAGGATGTGTTTCTTTATCCTGCGAAATAATTAAATTTTAGAAGGGGAAAAATGTTAGTGCCTAAGCTTATAACCACTTTGAAGGAGGGTTACTCCTTCAAACATTTCCGGCAGGACGCTATGTCGGGCATTATGGTGGGAATAGTGGCCCTTCCACTCGCCATAGCTTTTGCTATAGCTTCCGGT
>Ga0172377_10000784_pt1 | contig 30937 bp, 27 predicted proteins | sample Pumphouse3metaG_FD_119749 | JGI IMG/M metagenome (GOLD analysis project Ga0172377, IMG submission 119749) | Leachate microbial communities from a municipal landfill in Southern Ontario, Canada - Pumphouse #3 metaG | ecosystem: Engineered > Solid waste > Landfill > Unclassified | place: Canada... | reverse complement strand
CGCCGAGGACATCCTTCACGAACTGGACTCCCTCGGCACCCGGACGGGAACTGTGTCCTCCTATTCCTATTCGATAGACCCGGGGAGCGCAGCGGACACGCTGGGCGTGAGCCTGGACTTGGTGAAGTACGGCTACAAGGATTCGCTCGCGGCGGACGTCGGGGGCCTTGCGGGCGTTGACGTCCCGCTCGTTCCGCTGAGCATGCGGTTATCAAGTTATTTTGGCAAGCGAGATGTGAATGTCAGGACAGGGCTCTCGCTCGGCCTGACGCTCGACGGGGCCGGCCAGCCCGCGTTGAGCCCCGGCATGGAAGTGTACGGCGAGGCCCTGTTCCGTCAGGACGTGTCCTCTGCCGAGGCGAAGGCCGCGTCCTACGGCCTCCTCGGCCTGTCGTCGTCGGCGGATCCGGCCGACGACGACAGGACTCCCGACGTGACGCTCGGGATGTCGGTCTCGCTCGACGGGACCACTGCCGCCGAGCGTCTGATCCAGGATGCGGACCTCAATTTCACGATCCCCGCCCCTACGGACTTCGACGGGGCGAACCTCGGCCTTTCGACGACCTCCACCCAGGTGCTCACGGTCGGCCACCCGTCGGCGGGGCGGAACGATTGGACATGGAGCGATCCGGACATCGAGGTGTTCGATACCGTTGAGATGGGGCAGATCCTTGGTAAGCTTTCGGATCTCTCCCGGTGGCTCTCCGCGAACACCTGCGCGAGCGCCTCGAATGCCGACCCCCAGTTCAGGGAGACGTTCGGCGGGCTCCTCGACCAGAACGTATCGGATAACCAAAGTCGTTTTTAGAGCTGCCCTATTCTACTGCAATTTCCCTGTAACCGGATTTTTCTGTTTTTACAATAGAAAGACCCTTGAAGTTACTTGGAATTTTGAGAATGGCTTCTTTTGAAGAGCTCAGAACCGTTTCGCTTAGGGTACGCCCGCGCATATCGATAAGACGTATTTTTTCATTTGAAGTCTTTGCAAAAGTAAGGTTCAATATGTTGCCGCTTTTTGTTACGGCAAAGGCCGGTTTCTGAGACTTGTTTCTCATATAAGGTATTGCATTCGGTTTGGGTTGATTTTCATCTTCCAGTGTGGCGATGGCCATCAGGAACCACGTGGAGTGGGGTAGCCATTGTTCAATCCAGCGCCAGTTGTCCCAGGTGTTGAGCTCCATTTCTGACGCAGCGTCCCAAGCGATTCCGGATCCGTCCGTACGGTATCCGGTGATTCCATTGGCGATACCACCGGCGATCGTTGTCGCATAAGGGGAGGACCCGGAATAGGTCCCGGGATTTTTTGTTCCCGCGCCTTTCATAAAGCAGATCCCGTAAGGATTCTTGCCCAAAATCCAGTCGAGTTGATTGATAGCATATTTGGAAATGGAATCTGGTAAACTGTAATTGAGCATTCTCGAAGCATAGACGGATGCCGCGGAAAGCGAAGCGAGCCTAGCATCTTCGCCTTGCCACCAGTATTTGGATTCGTTGTCGTGAGGAATGAAGAAACCATCCTTGATGGATCCGCCGGTTTTGTACGTTTGACGGGCATAGCCGAATGGATTTGATACTTTGTTTGTAATTTGCAGCAACCAGGAAAGATGTTTGGATGCGGCGGTGCGGATTGCTGCTGCAACAGATTCATCGGATTCAATCTCGAGATAGCGCACGAGGGCGACAAGAGGAAGTCCTGCGTCACTTGCATGCCAGAAAGGCCGGGTCTTATTGTTATCGGAATAAAAATAGCCGTCGCTGCTCAGCCTTCCAATGAGGTGTGTGGCACGGTTTCTTGCTACATTCAGGTATTCGGTATTTTGCGTCGCATTGTAAAGCTCGCTTGCGGCGAGGAGCGCCGTATAATCGTCAATAATATTCTCTTTGCCATCATCACAATAAGCGCAAGTTCCGCCGAGAGTTTGCTTGCTTTGCAAGTGAGCGAATCCGCGTTCTGCTCCGGCTAGGTATGCCGCTGAAGAGGAATCGCCATTCATGCCCCAAGTGGAAATGCGGGCGAGAGCGGCTATTGCCATACCACCGCCTTCGCGGAATGCCGTTTGATAATCGGCGCTTTTTATTCCATCAGAACCGGAAAATGCGCAAATTTCGCGGGATTGGTATCCCCAGCCATCAAAGACTGTCATATAAAAGTAGCCTTCGGCGCTTTGCATGCGCAACAAAAAGTCCGCACCCCATAAAGCTTCTGCTTTGGCAAAATCACCCATACTAATAGAAGTGAGGAGGGATGGTATGCGGTCGGCAGTGAAGGTGAGAGCCCAAGTGGTCAGTGGAATTTGCTGCGGGTTCAGGTAGTTGGCGTAGGAGAGGTGCGAGAAGTACTTGCTTACGTCACCCGAAGCGTCGTACCATCCTCCTTGTACATTCTTTGTTGTACTGGAACCGTAAATTCCGATGCTAGCGTCTTCGTTCCACATAACATTGTCGTCGGCGCGATCTTCGCGAAAGTAGTTGAGTAACTTGGTTAGCGTACTCGTTGCGAGGGCATTTCCTTGGATAGTAATAGATCCGGAAGAAACCGTGGTCCCGTTTTCCGAAATTTGCAATTTGTACGTTCCCGGTGTCTTATAGGCAGAAAAATCGGCGATGTAATAATTGTCGGTACTCCAGTTATCGGGAATGGATCCAGCACCGAGCGCACTTGTATAAACTGCCGTCCCGTTTTGCATTAATGAAAAGGACGACCCGCTTAAATCGGCAGAGCTTTGTATTATAGCGGTCTTGGCATAAGCGGTATCATAAGAGGCTTGGTTGATGTAGATGGTTGCAGCTCCGCAGAATGGAGCGAGAGCAAGAAAACTTCCTAAAAAAGCAAAATTCTGTTTCATAAAAACAAAATTACTTTCTTTTGTGCAAAAACAGATTTTAAGATGTGACTGAAAACGTTATTTTACAGCGATATTGTTGCTTTTGGTAAACGGTTTTGAATCGGAAAGCCTACTGTTTGAATTATAATTTGCTTACCCGTTTCTGGCGATGCTTGCTGAAAAGGATGCCCTTCTAAATTTATACATTTAAATCAATGAGTACAAAGCACTTACCGCCCGCTATCCGCTACAATCATATCGGCTATATGCCGGATGCGCCTAAGAGGATTCTCGTGACAAATTCTATTGCAGAATCCTTTTCTGTATTGGATGCAGAGGGCGAGGTCATACTGTCGCGTCCGCTTGTTCCAAAAGGAATCTGGACTTTTACGGACGAAGCGACTGAGGTTGGCGATTTTTCTTCTTTGACAACGCCCGGAACTTATACGCTTGTGGTTGGCGATTTGGCGACAAAGCCTTTTGTCATTGGAGTTGCTGCGTATAAGGAACAATTGCATAGCGCTGTTAAAAGTTATTATTATCAGAGAAGTGGTGAGGCGTTGGATGCGTCTCGTGCAGGCAAATGGGCGAGGCCCGCGTCGCAAATAGACGACCATCTTCTGTTTCATTCTTCGATGAATCGCGAAGGTAAGTGGGATGGGCACGGCGGTTGGTTTGATGCTGGTGATTACGGCAAATATGTCGTGAATGCCGGCTATGCGCTTTCCGTGTTGATGTTTGCACAAGAACTTTTTGCTAATAAATTAAATGGCACGGGCCTTTTGGAAGAGATTCGCTTTGAACTCGAATGGTTCTTGCGTATGCAAGATGCCGATGGCGGCGTTTTTTTCAAAGTATCGCCGGATTGTTGGGATAAGTTTGTCGCACCGGAAAACGCGAGTGAATCTCGTAAGATTGTCGGAAAGTCCACATCGTCTACTTTGAATTTTGTAGCGGCACTTGCCCAAGCGCATAATGTTTTTGCTGCATCGGATGATGCTTTTGCTAAAACGTGCTTAGCTGCAGCAGAGAAGGCTTATGTTTGGGCTATTGAAAACCCGAATATTCCGGCGCCTCCTTATACAGAAGGCAGCGGGCCTTATAGCGACTCGAATTTAGACGACGACTTTTTTTGGGCGCGGTCGATGCTCTTCCGAGAAACGGGGAATGAAAAACTTTTAAAGCGCCTCGCTTCCGATGCTGAAAACGAACCGGTGACGCAATTTTCGGATTGGCGCATTACTCAGAATATGGCTTATTTTGCGCTCGCCCTTCAAGATAAGAGCGAGTCTGCCTCCCGTATGGCCCGCATGAAGTTGGAATATACGGCGGAACAGGTTTTAAAGCATTTGGCGCGCTCCGCTTACCTTGTACCGATAAACAAATTTATCTGGGGCTCGAATGGGATGGTGGCGAGTTCTGCAATGCTTGCGTTGGTGGTCAATTCCTGGAAGAAAAAAACGGAATTGAAAAATATGGCGTTCGAAGTGCTTGATTACATTTACGGACGGAATCCGGTGAATACAGCTTTTGTTACGGGGAGTGCATGGAGTTCGCCCAAGCATCCGCATCATCGCATGAGCGCTGGCGATGGTGTCGAAGATCCTGTGCCCGGGCTTTTAGTGGGCGGTATCAACGTTGACCGCCAAGATGACATTTTGACGAATCCCCGCGGCGTAGTTTATCCGCATTCGGCTTTGGGACTCTCTTATGTGGATTTGCAGGGCGCTTTTGCCTGCAACGAAGTCGCCATCAATTGGAATGCTCCTTTGGTGTTCGTGCTTGCGGGCGTGAACTGATTTCTTTATTCAGAAAATTCAGGATGATGTATGTCATCCATAGTCCGGGGAGGAGCTCTTTTCGCAGGTAGGCCCGCGCGCGGTGTGGTCCGAGTGCACCCAAAGATCCCTATTCTCCTTGCGTCTCTGTCGCTCCGTCCTGTTTTTGACGTTTTTTCCTTTAAAATGTGGACGGATAATACTTTTTTTTATGCAGAAAAAAGATTATTTTTTTAATGGGTGTATTTCCTTTTTCCTTCAAGGATTTTCGCGATGGGCTCTATGAAAATAAGTTCGTTGGCTTTGACAATGATTCTTGGCTTTGTAGAGCTTGGTTTTGGTTCTTCTGTTGCGGTTCACGATCCGTCGGTTGTTCTGGTCTATAAGGATGCTTCTGGCAATTCTTACCCGGAAGATGATGCGGGAAAAACGAGGACAAAATATTATTACGTGTTCGGTACGCAGGCGGGTGCGGCCTACTCCAAGGACTTGATCAATTGGACTGCTTTTACTCCGACTTTTTCTGCAAATGGAACGGTGACGAGCAATTATTATACGGCTTTTACTGCTGCGGCAACGTGGTCCCGTCATTCTACTTCTGCGGATGTTCTGGGGAACCTCTGGGCTCCGGACATTATCTATAATGCAACGCTTGGAAAATGGTGCCTGTATTTTTCGGAGAATGGCGATGATTGGCTCTCTTCCATTGTGCTCCTTACATCGAGCAAGATCGAAGGTCCCTATGAATATCAGGGTACGGTTGTTTATTCCGGAATGGATAATAGTTCGAGCGGCGATGGCAATACGGATTATAAAAAGGTAACGGGGAGTTCGAGTGTTGCTTCCCGTTATCTTTCGAACGGGGCATGGACGGGTACTTACGGCACGAGCTGCATTGATCCAAACGTTTTTTACGATCAGGATGGGATCTTGTGGCTTCTTTACGGTTCCTGGTCCGGCGGGCTTTTCCTTATCAAGTTGGATAAGAGTTCCGGCCTTCGCGATTATTCCTATACTTATGGAACAAGCGAGGTCTGGAGCGGAACTTCTCTCCAATCGGATCCTTATATGGGAATCCACATCGGCGGCGGTTATTATGTTTCGGGAGAAGGTTCTTACATTGAATATATGAAGGATGGAGGTGGGGTAGGCTATTACTATCTCTTTGTGAGCTATGGTTTCTATTCTCCGACGGGCGGTTACTCTATGCGCGTGTTCCGCTCATCGGACGTGAAAGGCCCTTATACGGATGTTTCCGGTGACGCGGCGATCTATGGACGCTGGGTTCACAATTACCGGTACAATACGGACCGCGGATTTCCGATCATCCAAAATTACAAGTGGAGTTTTTGGACGAAGGGCGAGGTCGCCGATGGTCACAATTCTGTGTTGACGGATGACGACGGACGCTATTTTTTGGTGTATCACCGCAAATTCGATGACGGCACCGTTTATCACAATGTGGAAGTACACGAGCTTGTTTTCAATAAGTCCGGTTGGATTGTTGCCCTGCCTTTTGAGCACCGAGTGGGCTATGGCCTTAAAGATTCTGCGGAGTCGCTTGCCGATATGGCCGGACTTTACAAGATGATCTTGCACAATCCCCAGGATACGGGTACGCTTAATACGAATCAGGAACAGGAACTTTATTTGAACGCGGATGGCTCGCTCTCGGGAACTTATACGGGAACGTGGACTTATGATTATTCAAACGGGCGCCATTATTTGTCGCTCACTACTCGCTCGGACAATTTCGAAGGCGTGGTTGCGGAACAGCTTGAAAACGATGTCTCCAAAAAGACGATAACATTCTCTGCGATGAATGCTGCGGGTACGCGGGCGCTGTGGGGCTATCGAGTACCGGCTACATATAACTTAATTACAACGGTGTATGCTGCCGATAGCCTTGTGATCGGCAAGAAAGATTATTCGACCGCTTATGATGATTATGATAATTTCCTCAAAGTTTCTGTGCCGGATAGCTTTTATGTGGAATATACGTTTGAAAATCACAACCAAGGCGACGCCAACGATCACAGCTGGATCCTCGCTTTTGTGAATGGTTCCGAAACCTGGTATTTGCGTCCAGATGAATATTCCCTGAGTTCATTTCCCGGCACGACGGTGCGCTATTCAGGAACATGGGGCGATGATTGGGATGCTTTTAAATCGCTTTTCAAGGATAAGACGGTTACAGTGAAGGCTTCCCGCTCGGGTTCGGTGATAAATGTTTTTGCCTATGTGGAAGACTCTCTTGTGTACCGTGTGTCGGCGACGGCCACTCCTGCGGGAACCTATGCGATCTATTTGGGTGCAGATGCCGGTTACTTGAATGTTTCAAAAGTGAGCTATGGAACGGTTGAGACTCGCTCCATCACAGGAGCGATCGACGACGGCGGTGTTTATACGCCGGGTTTCAATTCGGTCTATAGCCCTACGGTTTCTGCGGATTCCGGAGATTTCAAGTTGCGTTTCGATTTTATGAATTACGGGAATGGCTCGGGGGGAGATAACTGGGATAATTATATCGTGCGCGCAACGTCTCTCTCAAATACGATGCTTCTTCGTGCGGATGCATACGCGCTGGATGCGGATGCCTTCGGGACGTTCTCTTATACTTATGATTGGGATTGGGACGACTTCCCCTCGATTATGCGAAATGCTTTTGTAGATATGGAGGTTTCCCGTTCGAAAGATACGATTACTTATGCGGCGACAATTACGGCGGAAACGGGTACTGTTTATAATTATAAAGTGGTCGATGCCGGTGCTCCCACGAATGCGATGACCTTCGGTCTTACGGTGGAACAGAGCGCTGTGGACTTGCTCCGCGTCGAAAAATTGAAGTCGGTGGGAGTTGTGGATGGAAGAACTGTTCTTCCGTCTTCCAAGAAGTTTGTTCCGCTTTCCCTTTCGGTTTCTTCCCGCGGAATGGATTTAGTGGTGAATGCAAACAAGGCTGGTTCTCTGAAGGTATTCCGCTTGAATGGGACGGTCCGCATTTTGCATTATCCCGCAGGTGAAAGTATTCATTCGGGATTTGCTCCCGGTGTTTATGTTGCCGCAGGAAAAAAGGTGCTCTTGGAATAAGAATGATAGCCGGTGTTGTCTTTGGACAACTGAAAAGGTTTTCTTTTGATTGCTTTTATGGAAAGAGAATATTTTTAGAGGAATACAAGGAGTTTTTATGGGCCCCTTTTGGACGAACTCCTCGACAATGTGACGATTACGAAATGGAATAGTTCTACATCAAAGAGCACGACGCTTCTTTCCATGACGGGAAGTTCCTGCAATTCTACAAAGGCGACTCCGAATTTGAGTGGCGATATTTTGGGCGACTGGCGTGAAGAAGTGATTCTCCATGATGAATCCACCCTATATCTTTATACGACGACGATTCCAACTGAGCATCGCATCTATACGTTGATGCACGATCCTATTTATCGTTTGGGAATGTCTTGGCAGAATACGGCTTACAATCAACCGCCTCATTTAGGGTTCTGGCTCGGGTCGGGGGATCTTCCTACTCCGGATATCGCCTTAACGGGAGAAGATCCGGTTCCGATGCTTATCAAATCGGGTACATCTATCCAGACTGTACTTCTTGGCGATTCCATTCAGACGGTTTCCTACACATTCAAGAATTGTACAAGCGCTTCAGCGAGCGGCCTTCCTTCGGGAATAACTGCGGTTGTTTCGGGTTCTTCGCTTGTAATTTCCGGGACTCCGACTGTAGCGGGAACGTTTGATTTTACAGTAACGACTTCTGGTGGTGATGGCGATGCGGCTTCGATGTCGGGGACGATTACCGTCGTAGATCTCGCGTCTGTGACGACTGCTCCAGCATCTATTCTGTCGCTTGTGAACGCAGCTTATCCGGACGAGGGCTCTGGCGCTTATGAAGAAAAGAATGCGGGCTGGATTGACAGCGGCTATTATAATTTTACCAACAGTTCGGATAGCTATGGCATTTGGAAACTGAACTCCAAGACGGCAACTTCCGCTTCGATGACGATCCGCTATGCGAACGGAGGTACGGCTGCGCGTCACATGAATCTTGTGTGGAATGGCTCTTCTATAGGGGGCGTTCCTTTTGCAACGACTGCCGCGTGGACGACTTACGATTCTGTAACGGTATCCGTAATTCTTGCTAAGGGCCTCAACACGCTGAAGCTTTCTTCCATGAGTTCCGATGGAGGCCCGAACGTGGATCAGTTTGAATTTAATGTTGCAGGCGTTACGCTCTGGAGTCCGGACGATTCGACTCTCACCGACGATCAGGATTCCGGTAAAACGTTTATTCCAAATATTGCCGTATCTCTCCGCCCGTTTGTCGGCATATCGGGAGATGGAATTACCTACAGGGTGAATAAGATAAATTCGGCACTTTTTGTGTTTGATCTCAAGGGTAAGCTTGCTTTTAAGATGATCTTGAAGGCTTCTGAAGGTGTTGTTGAATGCCCTGCTTGGAAAACTCTCAAACCTGGAAGCTATGTGCTAGCCGTTAGAAGTGGAAATGCCATTGTTGCAAAGTGTTTTGCGAATAAGCTAAGATAGTCTTTTATGTACTGGGCAATTTAGGATCCTCCGAAGGATCTGTGGAACGTTCTGTTTTGAGTTATATTTTTGTGTAATGAAATTTATCGCCATATTCGTTTTTTGTTTGTCTTCTGTCGCATTCTGCGATTCTCTTTCTGTTGTGAACGAAGTTGTGGAATATCGTCAGGCGGCATTTGTTTCGATGAAAAATAACAGGCAAAATTTTCCGCCGGAAAATGCTAGGGACTTTTTGAAATTCTTTAAAGAACTCCAGATAAAGGTTTCGGCTAAAGATACTTCGCTTCGTGTTCTGTCTTTAGATGAAATCTGGATGCTCGCCTTTCTTGCAAAAGACTATCCGCAGATTTTGGAGCTGTCGTCTCAATATGATTCTATTGTTGAAATAGAGAAAAATAGTCGCTTTGCTCCAAAAGATAGGCTTGGAAGACTGTTTTCGGATATACTTCTAGATGAATATGATGGAATCCGGGAAAATATCATATACTCGGATTTTTCTCGTGAAACAAAAGATTTTTTGATTTTGAATCTGAAGTATTGCTTAGCAAAAAATAATGGACTCGGCCGTAAGAAGCTCAGTGATCAGAATAAGAAATATCTTCACTCTCATTTAGGCTTTTTGTTAGAAGACAAAAATATTTTTTTTGCAAACTACCCTGATACCAAGTACCGCAATTTTTTAGATAAAATAATCAGCACGGAAGACATCCGTGCAGAGGTAAAGAAAGCGGAATCCCGAGATCCTTTTATACAGACAGCTTTGGGACTTGTTTTGGGGCATTCCTTTTTGCCGACAAAAGTTTCAAAATACGTAGATGCACCTTTTGATTTGGGCTTTTCAATAGATCTTCAGGTTTATCGGTTTTTTATTCATTCTCAATTTATCGCGAGCATTGGAGATAAATATGAAAATTTTGAAGATCCGAGTTTAGGCTCTAAAACGGGTATGACTCAAATCAATGAATCCTTTTCCTTAGGTTTTTCCATTTTAAATTCTTCTAGATGGAATATGGCTTTGCTCGCGGGCATTGGAGGCGGGGGGCTGTTCCTTGACGATGTGAAGGATAATGAAATAAGAGAACACCTTTGCTTCCATCTTGGAATGCAATTGACTTATATCCAACCGATTACAGACTTATATGATGCCTATTTCCGCTTGCAATATATGGCAATTTCTGAAACTTATCGCAACCCCGATATTTTGAAAGATGAAAATTTTGATGGATGGTCGCATCATTTGACGATAGGCATAGGGTTACATGAAGCGTTTTATTTGTAAAAAGCATCCTACAAAAAAGGCGTTGCTTTGCCTAAGCCTGCTCTTAGCCTCGTGCAACTTTTCTGCAAGGCAAAAACTTACATGGGACGAAAGTATAGATAAAGTAACTATTGTGGCTTCTGCTCCCTTCATAGAAAATAGAGATGATTTTAGAGAAGACAATCCTCAATATAGAGGAAATGCTAAAAAGTGGTTTGAACAAGAATTTTCTACACAGTTCGGCAAAGAAACTGGTGCTTTTGCAAAAACGGTCGTTCAGGAGGATTCGCTTTTTACTAGAAATTATCTTATTGCGGAGGACTCTCTTTCGGAAAAATACACAGATGCTCTTTTTTGGCGGAATGATGATGTTATTCAAAACGATTCGGTGCCCGAGAAATACTTAAGATTCCTTTTCTTGCGGAATGATTCCCTTCTTCATTTGAATGGTCTTGTGATATGCATTCACCCCATTGCTATTTCAAAGAAAGTTATTGTGACACATGATGGCAAAGGATATCCTAGCTCGACATCCTTTCTCCGCTTGAGGGGCTTCTATTCGGTAGTTTGGATGGGAGAAAAGAAGAAACTTCTCGCTTACGGGCTGTTTGATAAAAGCCATAAAGTCTTTTTGTACATGAATAAGAGCGATTGGGATGATGTTTTAATTGCTCTGGTGCGCCAAATTGTTCGCGGAATGCCTTTGGAAGAAAAATCGGAACATTGGCTTTTTTAAATTTTCACTATGCTTCATTTTATCAAGTACAATATTATCGGTATCGTCAATACGCTCCTGACGCTGATTGTGGTGTGGATCTTGCATCAGCTTTTGAACTGGAATTTGGAATTGTCCAATTTTCTCGGCTTTGTCGTTGGGGGTGCCAATTCTTATTTGATGAACCGGCTATGGAATTTCAAAAGTGATAATAGCAAGGGCGGGGAAATTATCCGGTTCTTGATTGTTTTCGGTTGTGCGTATGCAGTGAACTTTGTCGTGCTTGAAATAGCTAAGCGGTTGTTTGCCGGTGGTGGCGGTCTTTTCTTTGTTTCTCAATTCTTTGAAGGAATTTTCAAATCCGGATTCCTTGCGAACATTGTAGCTAACGTTGCGTACGTGATAGTCAGTTTTGGCATGTACAAGTATTGGGTCTTCAAACGGCGCTGATTTCAGCGCCGGCTATCCGAAAATTCTGTTCACTCTTTTGAGGCCTTCGACCAAGCGGTCAATTTCCCATTTTTCCGTATAAGCGGCAAAGCTTGCGCGTATTGTCGCGGGTACGTGGAACCTGTCCATTACGGGCTGTGCGCAGTGGTGCCCGCTGCGGACGGCGATAAAGTCTTCGTCGAGGAGCATTGCCGCATCGTGCGGGTGTGCCGAATCCATTGTGAAACTGAGCAAAGCTCCGCGGCTTTTTGGATTCCCTAGAATGTGGAGACCTTGAACCTGAGAAAGCTGTTCTGTCGCATACGCGATGATTTCTGCTTCGTGTGCGGCGATATTTTCAATGCCGACCTGGTTTATCCAGTCAATTGCTTTGCCGAACCCGATCACTTCGGCGATTGCCGGCGTTCCCGCTTCAAAACGCTCTGGTGGTTTTGCAAATGTGGTGCGCTCAAAGGTCACTTGGTCGATCATTTCTCCGCCGCCCTGCCAAGGGGGCATGCTGTCGAGAACGTCGTATTTCCCATAGAGGACGCCGATTCCCGTGGGGCCGTACATCTTGTGCCCGGAGAACGCCAAGAAGTCGCAGTCGATACTTTGTACGTCAATCTTCTTGTGCGAGGCACTCTGTGCTGCATCGATTAAAATTTTGATTTCGGGGTCGATGCCGCGGCAGATGCGCGCCATTTCTTTGATCGGATTTTCTGTACCGACCGTATTGCTGATATGCGTGAAGGCGAAAATCTTGGTTTTGCCTTTGGTGATGAGCTTTGGTATTTCGGAGAGGATGAGGTCGCCATCGTCAGCGACGGGGATCACTTTGATTTTTGCTCCGCGTTCTTCGGCAATGAGTTGCCAAGAGACGATATTTGCATGGTGCTCGAGTGCGCTGATGAGAATTTCATCTCCGGGCTTCAAAAATTTGCGCCCATAGGTCCAAGCGACCAAATTGATGCTTTCTGTGGTTCCGCGGGTAAAGACGATTTCATTTTCGCTTTTGGCGTTGATGAATTTCGCAAGCTTTTTGCGGGACGCTTCGAATTCCTGCGTCGTGTGTTCGCTCAAGCGGTACACGCCCCTTTTTACCGAACTGTAATGTTCGCGGTAAAAGAGATCCATTGCGTCGATTACTGATGCCGGCTTTTGCGTCGTGGCCGTACTATCCAAAAAAGCGAGCGGTTTCGGGTCTTTATCGTGCAAGGCGAGCACGGGGAATTGTTTGCGTATCGATTCTACAGAATAGGGCATACCCTAGAAAATAGCAAAATGCTATATTGATGACGCCTCTGAAAATTTATTTCTGTAAAATTTGGTCGAGGTGTGTGTAATTGGAGATTCAAATGAAAAAGCTTTTATTTGCTTCTATTTCTTTTTTGACAGTATTCGGTATTGCGGGAAATGCACCTCACGTTTCTAAGGATTGCTCAAAGTCAAAAGGTATCGAAGCTTGTTCCGAGGCCCTTTCTTCTCTCGCTCTCGCCGGGCTTGCTCACGATACGCTTTCCATTTCCGTTTTTGGAAAAACGGCGGCTCTCGCTCTTAAGAATAAAGCCTTTTCAAAACCAGTTGCGGTGAAAGTGGATACTCTCCTGTGGGAAGCTTGCCCGAAAAAGGAACACGCTGAATGTGTTGAAAAATGTGCTGTTCGTACCGATTCCTCTTTTTCCCGTATAGATGCTCCTGATTCCGCAGCTTGTGCTGCAAAGCCAGTGAAGCTTGTGGCTAAAAAGATCATCGTGCAGAAGCCTTCGCCGATGACGTTGTTCATAGATTCTCTTGCGTTGAATGGTTTCTCGAATTCCTCCTTTGATCTGTCCCCAGCTTGGTATTCTGCTTTGCGTGCAATAAATACAGTAATTCCTGTAACGGATTCTCTTTATCCGGCGATTGCTTTGGCGGAGAAAACGTTAATCGGTATGGATGCGAAAGATTTTGTTTCGGCAAGGAAGAAATTTCAATATTGCGCTATCTTTGGCGACACGCTCAATTTGCTTCTCGATTCCCTGAATGCCTCTTTCCGCTGCCCGGTCATCGGCAGCGTCGTCGATCCGCGGGATGGAAAGGTTTATCGCGTGGAACGCTTTGGAGAAAAAATCTGGATGATCGATAACCTGGATTTTAATGTCCCTGAAAATTCCGCTTGCTATGATGCCGATTCGGCGAATTGTGAAAAGTATGGGCGCCTTTATTCCTTTGAAGCTGCTAAAACGGCTTGCCCTGAAGGATTCCACGCTGCGACGGATGCGGATTTCGAAGAGCTCTTTGCTTCATTTGCGGCCGATTTTTCCGTGTCCACTGAATTCGGCGGTTATTTTAACCAGAATGGCATTAGCACGACTGTCGGCGAAGGCGCATATTTCTGGAGTACAAATGAAGATGATGCCACGCGGGGTTTTGCCCGCTCGTTCTTTGCCGGTGAATCGGAATTCAGTAAGATTTCCGTCGATAAGAAGTTCGGCCTTTCTGTGCGCTGCGTACAAGAATGATGGACTTCCGCCCGAGTTGTGATTTAGAAACGTGGAAGGCGAGGCTTGCTCTCACGGAAAAGATCCGCCAGTTTTTTGCTTCGCGTAGCGTACTTGAAGTGCACACGCCCGTGCTTTCCCGTGCTTCGGGTACGGATGCCCATTTGGATTATTTTGAAACATTGGGAAATCCTCCTCGGTATTTGATGACGAGCCCGGAGTTCCATCTAAAGCGCCTCCTCGCGGCAGGATTCGGCGATATTTTTGAAATAGCTCATGCGTTCCGCTTGGATGAAGTGGGAGAAAAGCACAATTCCGAATTTGAAATTGCGGAATGGTACCGCGTCGGGATGCCCGTAGAAGCCTTGATGACGGAAGTCGAAGATCTTTGCTCCGAAATTCTCGGTTTTAAGGTAGAGGCGAAACGCACCCGCTGGAAGGACGCCTTTTTGAACTATGCGGAAGTGGATCCGCTGACGGCCGATGCAAGCGCATTTCGCGATGCCCTAAAACATCACCGGATTCCCGATGTAGAAGGTTCGGATCAATTTACCAAAGAAGACTGGTGGGATTATTTGATGGTCACGGTCATTGAACCGAGACTTGGGCGGAATTTCCCGGAATTTTTGATGGACTATCCCGAAAGTCAAGCCGCACTAGCGAGGACTTACGTCAATGCGGATGGCGATAAGGTTGCCAAGCGTTTTGAGCTCTACATCCGCAATATGGAACTCTGCAATGGTTACGAAGAACTTGTGGATCCCTCTGAACAGAGACGGCGGTTTGAAGCGGATGTGGCTTGGCGCAAGCAGAATGCCCGGCCAGTTCCTCGGGTTGATGAACGTTTCCTTGCGGCTCTTGAGAGTGGGATGCCTGCGGCGTCAGGCGTGGCGGTCGGTTTGGATCGCTTGTTCATGCTCGCTTTAAAAAAGAAGAAAATAGAAGATGTCATTCTTTTCATGGATGACAATTCTTAGCTTTCTCGCCTAAAGTCTTTTCGATTTCAATGCGGACGTCTTGTTCACGGAGAGGGCCTAAGACCCTCATCCTTACGTTTCCTGCGGAATCCAGCAAAAAGTTCGCGGGTATCGCGCGCGGGTTGCCGAATTGATTCATCAGCTCATAGCTCCAGAAGATAACAGGGAAGGGTATGTTCTCGCTCTTGACGAATTTTTCCATAGAGCTTTTGCCGTCGTCTTCGTTTACGCCGACGATATTCAGCCCGCAAGGAGAGTAGTCCGCATAAAGTTTCTTTACCAAGGGCATTTCCCGAATGCAATAGCCGCACCAGGACGCGTGAAAAACGACAAGGGTTGTCCCTTGGAATCCTTCAACTTTTTCCGGGATCTTGTTGAAGGCTGGGTCTTGGCAAGAAACGGAAAAAAGGGGTATTAAGAGAAGACTGGAGAACAAAGCGAATTTCGTTATTTGTCGCATCTATGCCCTAATTTAGTTATATTCAAAGCATGGCATATAATATTCAAGAACTTCTCGCAGAAATGGTGAAACGCGGTGCTTCGGACTTGCACATTACGGCTGGAATTCCTCCGATGATCCGCTTGGCCGGTAAGCTTACACCTCTTGGAACAGATAAGCTGAAACCCGATGAAACGATGCGGATGTCGTATAGTTTGATGAATGAGCTTCAGAAAAAGGCTTTTGAACAAAACAAGGAATGCGACTTTTCGTTCGGTATTGCAAATCTCGCCCGGTTCCGCGCTAACTCTTATTTGCAACGCGGCTGTGTGGCCCTCGCCCTCCGTATTATCCCTTTGGATATCAAGACTTTCAAGGATTTGGATCTTCCTCCGATAGTTGCTGAATTTACGACCCGTCCATCGGGGCTTGTCCTTGTAACGGGTTCTACCGGAAGCGGTAAGTCTACGACTCTTGCCGCAATGATTGACAAGATCAACAAGGAACGTCACGAACACATTTTAACAATCGAAGATCCGATTGAATTTTTGCACAAGCATCAGAATTGTATGGTGAACCAGCGCGAAGTCGGAAGTGACACGCAGAGTTTCTCCCAGGCGCTGAAAATGGCGCTCCGCCAAGACCCGGATGTCGTGCTCATTGGTGAAATGCGCGATTTGGAAACGATCCGTGCGGCGCTCACGATCGCAGAAACAGGCCATTTGACTTTGGCGACTCTCCATACGAATTCTGCCGTACAGACCATCAATCGCATTGTGGATGCTTTTCCTCAGGGGGAACAGCAGACCGTGCGTACGCAACTTTCATTTGTTCTCCAAGGTGTGGTTTGCCAGATGCTCCTCCCCAAGATCGGCGGCGGCCGCGTGATGTGCTATGAAGTGATGAACGTAACGCCCGCCATTCGCGCACTTATTCGCGATAACAAGAGCCATCAAATCGGTTCTATGATTGAAATCGGTCAGAAGTTCGGTATGAATACGATGAATATGCGTCTTGCAGAACTTGTGAAGACGGGCAAGCTGGAACACTTTGAAGCTGTTGCCAAATCTCCGGATCCGACTCAGCTTGAGAAGGATCTTGAAAAGATAGGGATGTAACCATGCCTATATTTCTTTACAAGGCCCAAAATTCGCAAGGCAATATCTTCGATGGCAAAATTGAGGCGAAAACCAAGGATGAAGCCGAATCGCTTCTTCGCCGCAAACATTTAATTATTGATAAAATAAGGAAAAAACCTCTAGAAATTAAAATCAATATTGGTTCAGGCATCAAGAGCAAAGACGTTTCCAGATTCACTCGTATGTTCAGTGCAATGTGCTCCGCAGGTCTTCCTATGCTCCAATGCTTGAATATTTTGGAAGAGCAGATGACGAATCCGGCGATGAAGGATGTTGTGCACAAACTCACGATGTCGATTAGCGGAGGCTCGAGCCTTGCCGATGCTTTGTCTCAGCATCCGAAGGTATTCGATAAGCTGTATTGCAATATGGTCGCTGCTGGTGAAGCGGGGGGTATTTTGGATGGCATTCTCGCCCGTCTTGCCGATTACCAGGAATCGAGCGAACGTTTAAAGCGCAAGGTAAAGAAGGCGATGACCTATCCGATCATGGTTGCCATTGTCGCTATTCTTGTTGTTATATTGATGCTTTCGTTTGTGGTGCCGACTTTTGCGCAGACATTTATGGAAGCTGGCGGAGAGCTTCCGTGGCCTACCCAGGTTGTTATGGATATGTCCGATGCTATCCGTGATTATGCTGCGTTCCTCATTTTAGGAACTGTGGGAATTATCGTTGGAATTAACGTTGTTCTCAAAAATCCAAAATTACGACTCCAATTTGATACGATTGTTCTAAAAATTCCCAAAATTGGTGATTTGCAAGTCAAGAGCGCCGTAGCGCGTTTCAGCCGCACATTGGGTACCCTTCTCAATGCAGGTGTATCCATTACGGAAGCATTGCAGGTAACGGCAAAGACTTCTGGCAATATGGCTATTGAAAATGCCATCATGAAGGTTGCCGTGGGTCTTGCCGGCGGTAAGAGCCTTGTGGAGCCAATGAAGGATACTAAAATATTCCCGGCAATGGTTATTCAGATGGTGGGTGTCGGAGAAAAGACGGGCCAGCTAGGATCGATGCTTTTGAAAGTTTCGGATTTCTTCGATGAAGAAGTGGATGCGGCAATTGATGCCTTGACTTCTATGATGGAACCTTTGATAATGGTGTTTCTCGGCGGCGCTGTCGGTTTTATGATGATTGCTATGTATATGCCGATTTTCAGTATGTCCGATGCTGTCAAGGGATAGCGAGTAATCATCGATTAACCACTGATTAATTACTTTGCATAAATTAAAAGCGGCGCTTTTCAAAAGAAAACGCCGTTTTTCTTTTGGCATTATTTTTGCCTTATTGTGTGTGCTCTTTTGGAGCATTCACTTAAGTAAGGAGGCTTTATGCCAAAAAACAAAACAGAATATGCCGCAGAACAGACTGCAGAAAAGGTAACGGAATTCGATTGCTTGGTTGTGACGAACGTCCAAGTCTATCCTTTTAAGGAGGGAGCGAGCATGGGCAAGATTAAGGCTTTGGCACGTGTTGTGTTGAACGACCAGTTGCAATTGACGGGACTTCGCGTCGTCGATGGTTCTAATGGTTTTTTTGTGGGCTATCCCAATGATCCCTTTTACAAGGGCGAAGAATACCGTTCCATTTTTTTCCCGATAACAAAGGAATGCCGGGAGCATATTGAAAATTGCATTCTTGAAAAGTATCAGGAAGTAGTCGGGGCGGCTTAAGGAGTAAAATTGTGTTTCAGCGGATCCGCACTAGTTGTCTTTTGGGAATCAAGGCTATTCCGGTGAATGTCGAAGTCGATTCGTCTCCAGGGCTTCCCGGATTTACTTTGGTCGGGCTCCCGGACAATGCGGTGCGGGAATCCCGCGAGCGAGTTGTCGCGAGCATCCGCAGCTCGGGCTTTGCTGCCGGTGGAACTCGTATGACGGTAAATCTCTCGCCGGCGGATCTCAAAAAGGAAGGAACATCTCTAGACCTTCCTCTTGCAATAGGGATGCTTTTTGCTTCTGGTGAAATCGCGATTAATCATCCGGAGCGTTTTGTCTTTTTGGGCGAACTTTCTTTAGATGGAAAGGTAAAAGCTGTTCACGGGGCTTTATCTGTAGCGATGAGCCTTTCTAAAGAAACAGATGTTTTGGTGGTTGCCAAGGAAAATGTGGCCGAAGCGGGGCTCGTCGAAGGCCTTTCCGTTCTTGGAGTATCTTCTCTTGCGGAATGTATTTCGGTTATCTCTCCGGGATCTCGAATCTTGCCGGTGAAATCCTCCGGTTTGAAATCGGCTAAGTCCGCATCGGATGCCGCCTTGCCTGATTTCCGCTTTGTCGTCGGGATGGAAGGGGTGAAGCGGGCTCTTGAGATTGCGGCAGCGGGTGCGCATAATTTTCTTCTTATCGGTTCTCCAGGAGCAGGCAAGACACTTTCTGCGCGGTGCCTCTCGGGAATTCTTCCTCCGATGAATGATGACGAAATTCTTGAATGTACGCGAATTTATTCGTCTTTGCATGCGGTCGGGGATGAGGCGGGCGTTTTCCTGTGTTCGCGTCCTTTTCGCTCGCCTCATCACTCGTCGTCGATGGTTGCGCTTGTTGGCGGAGGTTCTCGTCTTCTTCCGGGAGAGGCTAGCCTTGCTCATAATGGGGTTCTATTCTTGGATGAACTTCCTGAATTTAACAGGAATGCTTTGGAAGCTCTCCGGGAGCCGATGGAGGAAGGAAAAATCCGCATTAGCCGGGCTAGCGGAACTGTCGTCTGGCCTGCGCGGTTTATGATGGGGGCTGCAATGAATCCTTGCCCTTGCGGTTATTCAATGGATGTAAAGCATGGGTGCACTTGCCTTCCGGATGCTGTGCGCAGATATCGGCAGCGGATTTCTGGGCCCCTGCTCGACCGGATTGATATCCAAGTTGCGGTTCCTTCTTCTGACCCTAAATTGCTCTCGCAGAAGCGGGAGGGGGAAAGTTCGGCAGATATCCGCGAACGGGTTATAAGAGCCCGTGCATTACAAATGAAACGGTTCAAAAATAGGCGGGTGCGTTCTAATTCGGAAATGACGAGCGAAGAAACAATCCGCGTTGCAGCAATGTCCGTTGCAACGGAGCATTTTGCAGTGAGCGCCGCAGAAAAAATGCTCCTCAGCGCACGTGGCTATTACCGGCTTTTGAAAGTTGCCCGCACTATTGCTGATATAAAAAGTGCTTCTTCTGTTGAAATATCCGACTTGTCGGAGGCCTTGCAATACAGGGCTTTTTCCAATTTGGGGCGTTAAAAGATCTATCGATCCAACCGAATTTCGGCAGCAGAATTTTTTGCTCCGGCAATGGCTTCGGGCTTTTTTATTGTGACCTCGCAGGCGAGAATCTTCTCGGAATAAGCGAGTATTTTTTCTGCACAGCGGAGTACGAGTGTTTCTATTAGTTGGAATTTCGATTGTATGATGAAAGTTTTCAAATCTTCGGCGAGTGCGGCATAATTAACGGTGTCTTTTAAGTTGTCGGTCTCGGCGACTTTTTCAAAGTCCATCCAAATAGAAAAAGAAAGGCGGACGGGTTGTGGTTTTATGCGCTCAAAAGAAAGGGCTCCGAGTATTGTCTCGAAACCCATTTCCTCGATTGTAATTTTTCCGGTTTTCATTACCAAGTGAAGAGTACGATTGCGCCGGTTAATGAAACGGCCGTAACGCCGAACCAAATATTGCGGGCCGTAGAGTAGGAATCCATCGTTTTCTGATTTGTCTTGTTGCGTTCTGTCAAATCAGAGAGGTACGATGATTTGTCGTTGGTTTCATACCATATCATTGCATTGTAGCATTTAGAGTCGTCGCCGCAGGCGGATTTGATGGCGTCTTTGTGTTGCTGGATGAGATCGTCAAGGTCATCGTGGGCATCCTTGGCATCGCTGTATTTCATGTGCTGCATAACGCCCGCCGTTGCACTTCCTGCTGCAACAGCGACAAGTGCCCAAGCGCTCCACTTGCGGACTTCATCTGCAATGCCAAAGCGGTTTGTTACGTCGTTTGCTGCGTCGTTTGCTGAATATTGATCATTTTCCGCTTGAGCCGTTGTTCTCGTGGCATCGCTGCTCACATCGTAAGTTGTGTCTTCTTCGCAATCCGGATCGTTATCATCGCAATATTCGTCAGAAGAATCTTCCATGGCGAGAGCGGGAGCCACTACGGGTTTTGGTGCGGTATAGTTGGTGGTGTCTTCTGTCGTTTCTTCTGCAAAGGATGAGCTTGTATCCATCGAAGCGTCGCTTTCTGGGGGCTCTGCTGCCGGAGCTTCTGTTGCGGTCATTGCAGGAAGTTCTATGACTCCTGTTTTCGAGTGAATGAACATTTGCTGGACATTTTCCGCATAGATTGATGTTCCGTCAAAGTAGACTTTTTCAATATCCGCATTTGCGGAATCATCTTTGTTTGCATAGCATTTTGCTTTGACAACTGTATTATAAGAAATTTCTGCCGGAACGGAAAATTGGGAAAGACTGGACTTGGAATCTCCAGTTCTTCCTTCATACAACTGATAAGTGGTAGGTGATTCACCAAAAGGGTCTTCGAATTTTTGACGGACATAAAAGCGCCCGTTTTGAACATCTTGTACGGTTCCCGATTGGGTTATCTTTAACGTCCCGCCAAACTCTGCGGAAATATAAGAATCAGGTGAGCCTACATCATCGCCTGTAAATTTCTGAATCGTGTAGGAATCAGCTGCGAAGGCTTCAAGTGCCAAGAGGCCGACAAAAACAAAAAAAGTTGACTTCATTCGGATTACTCCAATAATTTCTGCCACAAATATATATAATCCTTTTTTCGGGAGGTGACGTCTCAAAAAATTTCTAGCTTACAATGCGTGAATGTGACGAAAAGTAAGGAAAATACGCATTGCGTAGTACTCGGTGCAAGCCATAAAACTTGTCCAGTAGCACTTAGGGATAAATTGGGTTTTGCCGGATCTCTTTTGGAAGAAGGCCTTGCGAGTTTAGGCCGCCTACCAGGGCTTTCCGAGGCCGTCATACTTTCTACTTGCAATCGGACGGAAATCTATGCGGCAACCCTCTATCCGGATTCTTTGAGGGATACGCTTCTCAACTGGTGGGCCGAGTTCGCTCATATAGACGAAGCTGAACTCGTTCCGCATTGCTTTTACTTGACGCATACTGAGGCTGTTTCGCACCTTTATTCTGTAGTATCCTCTGTGGATAGTCTGGTTCTTGGTGAAAATCAGATCATGGGGCAGGTCAAATCTGCGTTCCTCTCTGCACAAAAAGCGGGCAATGCCGGTTTTTTCCTGAGTCATCTTTTTCAGACGGCGATAGGGCTAGGTAAAAAGGTCCGCGAGACGACGGCTATCGGAGAAGGCACTGTTTCGATTCCCTTTGCTGCGGTTCAACTCGCCCGCAAGGAATTCGGTGAACTTTCTCCTCTTTGCGTTGGCGTTCTCGGCCTTGGAGAGATGGGCAACATCGCTTCTGTAGAACTTGCCGCCGCAGGCGTTACCCGTTTCCGTTTTTTCAATCGCACCGAGAGCAAGTCTTTAGTTTTTGCGGATCGCTTTGGCGGAGAGGGGTTTCCGCTTGGCAAATTACCGGAGCATTTAAGTGAATTGGATTTGTTGCTTACGGCGGCGACTTCGCAAGAATATCTGGTTTTTGCAAAAGATGTGGTAGCGGCCCATCGCATCCAGAAGACCATTTACATCGATATTGGTGCACCCAGAAATGTGGAACCGAGGGTTGTGGAAATACCCGGGGTTTCTCTGTTCAGCATCGATGATTTGACCCGTGTGGTCGAAGACAATCGGAATAAAAGGAAACACTCTGCGGAACGCGCCCGTGAAATTATTGAAGACGCGGTAGATGAATTTGCGGAATGGTTCGCTACTTTGGGTGTAATTCCTTTAATGCTTTCCATGCGCAAGCATCATGAATCGATCGGAGAGACTCTTCTCAAAAAGTGGGAACACCGGGTTTCGTCGGAAACTTATGCAGTGCTCAAGCGCTATAATGACGAACTCATTGCAAAGCTTTTGCACCGGCCGTCTTCTGAATTGAAGATTTTAGGAGCGAGAGGACTCGGCTTAGAAACTCGACTTATTTTGGAAAAGCTTTTCGATTTGAATGTAGAAGAGGTCCCTGATGAAAAAACTTAAACTCGGCACGCGTGGAAGCGGTCTCGCACTTGCCCAAGCGGATCTCGCAAAAAAATGTATTGAAGACAAATTTCCTGAATATTCCGTTGAAATTTGCGTCATCAAGACTTCGGGGGATAAGGACCGCGTGCGTTCTCTTGTGGCTTTTGGCGGAGAAGGCGTTTTTGTCAAGGAACTCGAACAGGCCTTGCTTGAAAAGGAAATTGATTTTGCCGTGCATTCCTTGAAAGATGTTCCGGACAAAATGGATCCTAGACTTTCCCTTGTCGGTTTTCTCAAAAGGGAAGATCCGCGCGATGTTTTGGTTTCTAACGGGAAATTGCTGAAGGAACTTCCCATTGGTGCCGTAGTCGGCACGGGCTCCCCGCGGCGTGTTCTGCAACTCAAGTCGTTGCGTTCCGATCTTCATTTTTTGAATTTGCGGGGCAATCTTCCTTCCCGGCTTGAAAAGGTAAAGAATGGGGAACTTTCTGCTATTGTCCTCGGAGCTGCTGGGCTCAACCGCCTTGGCTTGGAATCTTCGATCTCTGAAAAGTTTGATACTAATCAAATGACTCCGGCGATTGGGCAGGGAATCGTCGCTATTCAAACCCTCAAGGAGAATGCGGAAATTTGCCGTATTATTTCGGAAATTTCGGATAAGGTTGCGGCAGCCGCCGCCACTTTAGAGCGCCGATGGATGAATCTCCTCGGTGGAGGTTGCCGCGTACCGATGGGAGCGATACTTGAAGAACAAAGTAATGGCTCTTATCTATTTACAGCTTATTTGGCAGATCCTCGCGATGGGCGCTCCCTTCGCCGTTCCCTCTACTTTCAAAATTTCGGGGGCGATCCCCTCGAGTTTGAAAATTTTGCAAAAGCTTATATTGCCGAATGCCGCAAGAAAAAGATAATGCTCCCTTTCGAAGCTCCCGGTGCGGAGGCTCTTGCTGCATTCTGGAATGCGGAGCACTGATGCTTGTCATCGATACTCGGATACCTTCTCCAGAAGAAGCGTTCCTCAAAGAGGAAGAGGCAAAAGGAAATTCGGTGCTGCATCTTCCTGCGCTAGCTTTTTTCCCGACGGGGATTCCTGTTGATTTGACGCGCTTTGATGCTGTTTTTGTCGGGAGTTCGCGAGCAGCAAACATTGTCGGGAAGATTCTTCTCCAGTTCAATGGCCTTGTTTTTTCTGCCGGGGAAAAAACGGCGGAAAGCTTAGAACGGATGGGATGCCGCGTTGCTTTTGTCGGTTCCGGGAAAGGGGCTGAATCGGATTTGTCGGAATGTGCGCGGAAATGGCATTTTCAAAAACTGGCGTGGATTTCTGCAAAGGAGACTGCGGCGGAAAGAGGAAACGTTTCTATTAAGCTTTCTATAGAAATAGTGCATTTCCCCGTCTATGAAACAGTTGCCACTACCCCTGACGAAGAAATGATTGAATCTCTTCCGCATCCGCGGAAATGGCTTTTTTTTTCGGGGAAAGCGGTGAAATCTTTTTCCCGCTTTTTATCTCCGGCAGATAGGGTAGAACTTCACGGAGCGAGCGCTGCGCGGGCGGGAGCTGCTCTTTTAAATTCTGAAGTGCTTGAAAAATGAAAATTGAAGTTTGATGGGGATTACTTTTCCGGTGATGCTGCTCCGAGGCATGTAACCGAATTCCCTCGAATCTTCGCAGCGGTCGCCTTTTATACAAATTAAGTAGTAGCTATCTTCATCAACAACAAAAGTTTTTACTTCTGTAGAATCTTTTCTGCGGAAGAGCTTTCGTTCAAAATGGATGCTTTTTGCTCCGGGTTCTTCTTTTTTTATTTGCAATTTGATAAGATAAAGTTCTTGCCAAGGTAGTCCGGGAACTTCTTTTGCACTGATAGGTCTTCCGGCGAGTCTTGTAGAACCTACGCGGGAGAGAGGAATGGAGTCGTTTCCTTGGTAAAGCTTTGCTTGTACGAAATATTTCCGGAATCCGTATTTCTTGTGGAGATATCCTGATGCGTAATCAAAGGAAATGTCGTTCAGCGAATCAAAATAAATGCTATCGCCCTTTTTCGGAACATAAAATTCGCGCTTATCTAGAATTTCCGATTCTCTATACCACTTGAAAGATCTGTCTCCGACGGAGGCTTTCCCGTTTGGAAACAGCACAACCGTATCTCCTGGCATTGCAAGAATTTTTCGCAGTACGAGATCTCCGTTTTTTAGTTTGGCAAGTACAAAGTCGCCAGATTGCAAATGCTTTTTGATATACGGGAGTTTGCAAACCCAGGCTCGTTTCCCTTTGGGAATTGCCGGTGTCATAGATGTGTCGGAGATGACTACGGGTTCAAAAATGTAGAACCGTATTGTACAGGCTAATGCCGCAATCACAATAAGGACAAGAAAAAGAATGACATTCCAGCGCTTGGATGTAGCTCTCAAAAGCTTTTTAACCTTGTCTCTGGGCTTCATCTCTGTTCTAATCCTTGCGGTCCGAGTCGGATTTGTTTGTATCGGAAAGGGAAAGTACGGCGAGGAACGCTTTCTGCGGCACTTCTACCGAGCCGATGTTCTTCATCCGTTTCTTGCCTTCTTTCTGTTTTTCAAGGAGCTTGCGCTTACGGGTAATATCGCCGCCATAGCATTTGGCGAGAACGTCCTTTCTCACTGCCTTTACGGTGCTTCGGCTGATAATCTTGCCGCCTATGGCGCCTTGAATCGCTACGTCGAACTGCTGGCGCGGAATCAAGTCCTTGAGCTTTACGCAAATGGCATTTGCATATTGCACGGACTTGTCTCGGTGAATAATCACAGAAAAGGCATCCACCGGGTCGCCATTCAAAAGAATGTCCAATTTAATCAAGTTATTTTGTCTATATTCGCTTGGAGCATAATCTAGGCCGGCATAACCGCGGCTGATGGATTTTAGGCGGTCATAAAAGTCGAACATAATTTCGGCAAGAGGCAAGTCGTACTTGAGAATTACTTTCGCCTCATCGATGTATTCCATGTTTTCGAATTCGCCGCGCTTTTCTTCGCAGAGATGCATGAGGGCTCCGACGTAGTCCTTCGGGGTGAAAATTTGCGCTTTCACATAGGGCTCCTCGATGCGCTCGTAATGCGACGCATCGGGGAGCTTGGAAGGGCTTGATACTTTCACCATTTCTCCGCCGGTGAGAAATACGTGATATTCCACGTTGGGTACGGTAGTGATAATGTCTACGCCGAATTCACGATCTAGGCGCTCTTGCACGATTTCCATGTGCAAGAGACCGAGGAAGCCTGTGCGGAAACCGAATCCAAGTGCGTCGGAGGTTTCGGGAGTCCATTGCAACGCAGAGTCGTTAAGCTTTAGTTTTTCGAGAGCTTCCCGCAAGTTCTTGTAATCTTCTGGATCGATGGGATAGATGCCGGAATAGATCATCGGCAGAATATCTTTGTAACCCGGGAGGGGCTTTTCGGCAGGTTCTGCCGCATCCGTAATAGTATCGCCTATGTTCACGTCGCTGATCGTTTTTACGTTTGCAAGTACGTAGCCGACCATACCCGCAGAAAGTTCTTTTCCCGGATTGCGCTTCATCGTGAACGTTCCCACTTCTGTTACCGTGTATTCGGCTCCGGTCTTCATCAGCTGAATATTCATTCCGGCGCGGATAGTTCCTTCTACGACGCGGATGTCGTTGATGACTCCGCGGTAGGAATCGTAGAGAGAGTCGAAGATGAGCGCTTTTAGCTTGCCGTTTTCATTGCCTTTTGGTGGTGGAATTTCATCGACGATTTTTTCTAGGACTTCACCTACATTGATCCCTGTCTTTGCTGAGATGCGGGGAATCTTTTCTGGATCATAGCCGAGGAGGTCGCCCAAAAGCTTTGCCACGTGGTCCGGGTTTGCGCTGGGGAGATCTACCTTGTTAAGTACGGGAATGATCGTGAGGTTGTTGTCGACTGCCAAATACAGGTTGGAAAGGGTCTGGGCTTCAATACCTTGTGTGGCGTCTACAACGAGAATTGCACCTTCGCAAGCGGCGAGCGACCGGCTAACTTCGTAGCTAAAGTCCACGTGCCCCGGCGTGTCGATCATATTCAAAATATATTCGCCGTCGGGACGCGTATAGAGCATGCGTATTGCGTGCGCCTTTATGGTAATACCTCTTTCGCGTTCCAGGTCCATATCGTCCAAGAGCTGGTTTGTCATTTCATTGGCGGAAACTGTCTTGGTGAGTTCGATGAGCCGGTCGGCGAGGGTGGATTTGCCGTGGTCGATGTGGGCGATGATCGAAAAATTGCGAATTTTATCTTGGATTTCGACATGTTTTTTTGTTTTTGAAGTTCGGACACAAATATAGTTATGTATATTTGCCGCGTATGTTTTGCAAACGCGCTTTCGTTTTCGTGGTGCTCTTCTGCGGGCTCACTCTTTCCGCCTATGGTGAAGGAAAGGTTTTTAAAACGGATTATAGCAAAGTCAATTCCATTCAAGCGGTCATTTCTACTTATGAAGGTGATATTGTCATTGATTTGAATTTCAAGGATGCGCCGAATACGGTGGCAAATTTTGTGGATCTTGCGAACAAGGATTTTTACAACGGTCTCACATTTCACAGGGTTATTCCGGGCTTTATGATCCAAGGCGGCGATCCACAAGGAACAGGCGAAGGTGGACCGGGCTATACGATTGATGATGAACCGAACAAACTTGTACATAATGAAGGCGTTATATCGATGGCGAGTAAAGGCCCGAATACTGCAGGTTCCCAATTTTTCATTACGCAGATGCCCGCACATCATTTGGATGGAAAACATACCGTTTTCGGCAGAGTGATCAAGGGACAAGATGTAGTTTGCCGCATAGAACAATATGATCCCATCATCAAGATCCGAATCATAGAAGATTTAAAGAAAGGGTACTAGTAATATGAGCACAAAAAAAGAACCGGTCAAGAAAAAAGCTTCTCCTGCCCAGAAACCAGCTTCCAAAAAGCCCGTTCCTTCCAAGAAGCCTGCGGCTCCAGCTAAGAAGTCTGCTCCTGCTAGGAAAGCCCCTTCTTTAGTAAAGAAGTCGGTAACGTCTAAAGCGCCTTCTTCCAAGGGCTCGAAAAAGGCTGTAGTGAGCAAAAAAATAGAACCGCGCAAAAAAGTGGCTGTGACCAAAGCCTCTAAGCCGGCGACGGGCAAGAATAATATTACTAAGAAATCTTCTTCTACAGCGAAGAACGTCCGGCCTTCCGTTTTGCCAAAGAAAGCTTCTATTGCAAAAGTCAAGGCGAAAAAATCAGCGGCTAAACCGGTTTCTGATAATTCCAAAAAGTCGAAGCAGGAAAAGAAGGTTCCGGTCAAGAATAGTAAGGCTGAGACAAAGCCATTGAAGGTGCATGATCTGCCCTCCGCTTCTCCTGTGCCAGAATCTTCAAAGAATTCCAAGCAGGCAAAACCGGAAAAGATTCAGGAAGAGCCAGATGATGCTGTTCTTCTCGCTAAGGGAGCGAAGCTCTCCAAAGTGGCTTTCTTTATGGAAGTCGATGAACAAGAAGACCGCGTCAATAAGAAGAAAGTTTCTGCAGATATGAAAGGCGTAGAAAAGCCGACGCTTCCTATGCGCCGCAAGGCTTCTCTTGCCGAAGAAACTCCTGAAGAACTCTACGCCCGCGTGATTGCGGAGCTTGAAGAAGAAAATCAAAGCTTGAACAACGAGCTTTCCCGGCAAATTTGTGTCAAGTGCTGCAAAAATCTAGTCTCTCCGGAATATCGTGTGGACAAGGATCTCGGATACTGCGAAGAATGCGCAGAAATTCTCGGCCTTGGGCATACAAAGGAAGCCCGGCATCTTGATTATCAGATGGGACTTATGGGTGGAGATTCTTTGGATGAAGATCGACCTGATGATGATTTTGATGAACAGCCCACGCCGGAAGACATTGCTAAAGCGGACAAAGACCTGGATCTGGAGGATGATCCCGATGTAGAGAAAAATTTGAGCAAGGATATAGATCTTTGATCCATATCATAGATTTTGTGAATGAAAAGGCACTTTGATCAATAAGGTGCCTTTTTTGTACAGAAAGCTCATTTGATGGATTATTTTTAAAGGCCTATTCGAGGTGAGTTTTAGTTTATCTTCCGCATTACTCCGATGACCCGGCCTGCAATTGAAAATTTATGATCGGGCTTTACTATGATGGGGGAATATTTCGGGTTTGCCGGGCGAAGTTCGATGTGATCGTCCTGTGGTTGATAGTATTTTACGGTTGCTTCATCATCGACTTGAGCAATGATAATCTCTCCGCGATTTGCAACCGTTTGCGCTCTGGCAAAGACGAGATCTCCATCAAAAATACCTGCGTTGATCATAGAATCGCCCTTTACATGCAAGGCGAATACGTTGGGCTGGCTCGCTAGGAAGTCCCTGTCGACAGTAACTGTCCCCTCGAGGTTCTGCACGGCTAGGATGGGTGTTCCTGCTGCGACGCGACCGATGATGGGAATTTCGATGCTATTTTCGGGTTGTATTGTGGGTTTTGCCTCTTCTTCGATGATTTCGATTCCACGGCTCAAGCGCGGAGCCCGCTTGATGTACCCTTTCTTGATAAGGGCGGCTAAAATAGAGCGGACTCCATTTGTGGAAGATATGTCGAATTTCTCGCCAATTTCCCGTACTGTTGGGGGAAGTTTTGCTTCTTCTGTGCGTGAGCGGATGAAATTGTAGACTTCTTGCTGTCTATCTGTAAGTGCTTTTTTTTGTTCGTCCATATATAGGCCTCTTGTTTGTTTTAAATATACTGCACATTTGTCTAAATGTCAATATAAGCACTGCACAAAATTTTTTTATCCTATTTATACCGTATCGTCTGCTTTTTATATAAATTTGGCACGAAGTCGCCTTTTTTCGCCTTTGGGCGAATTGTTCTTCCGATCCGGGTTTTGAGCGCCTCTGATAGCAGAGCCGATCTCCTCGAATTGAGTGCAAGAGACTCTTCACATAGGCCGTCAAGTTCCGGTGGAACGTTATTAAGATGGCCGCTATTGCGACTTCCGCGGAAAACCGGTTTTTCCAGCCACTATCCGTGTCAACCCTTTGATTGAGGTACCTTAAAAATGGAAATGATTAACATATTAACGCTCATAGTTGCTCTTGTTGCAGCGATTGTCGGCGTACTTGTCATGGCAAAGGTCAATAAGCTCATTACGATGCTTCGCACCCCGATAGTCAATAAAGTCTCTGCGGACATGAATCTGAGACCGTCTTCCCGTCGCCCGATTGGTGCTGCGGAAATGACTTCTCGTAATAATGACCGCAACAATAACAGGGACAATAGAGACAATCGCAGTGACCGCCACGACCGTTTCTCCAAGGACTCCCGTCCTGATCGCGGAATGAATCGCGACCGCAGTGATCGCCGCAATAGCGATCATCGTGGTAACCGTATGGACCATCGCCGTCCTGATTTCGCTTCGGCTGCATCTAACAGTATCGGAAACGAAAAATCGGCTATTTCTGCTGAATCTCCAGTAGAATTTGCTCCTGCAGCAACTTCTCCGGAACCTGTTGAAGGCCGTCGCCCGCTTGCTCCTCGCGTCCAAGCTAGCGTCCCTCAGGCTCCAGTAGAATCTTCTCCTGTTCCTTCGTTTGCGGCTGCAGAATCTTCTGCAGAGGCCGTTCCTACTGTTGGTGCGGATTTTGATCCGTCCAAGGTTCGCTATGGCCGTCGCAATTTTGTGAAGAAACTTCCGGAAATTGATGAGGCTTCTGCCCCGTCAGAACCGAATGTTTAAATTTTCAAGATATTAGGAATAAAAGAAAAGGCCTGCAGTGATGCGGGCCTTTTCCATAGATGTTGAAAATTTCAAGTTAGGTGTTTACTTTTGTGAAAGTTTTTTTGAGTTAAAGGAAAACTCCGGGTGTTCTGGGGCTCGATCTGTAGCTGTTTTTGAAGTTAAGGTCACCTCTAAAAACTGCTTTGGTTAAGTGAACCACTGCAAATCGAGCGCAGCAAAGACAAGCTTGCTTGGCCTTTATTGCCGAGATGCCGCTGCGGACATGCTTGCATGCACAAGCCTGAGTGCACCGACAAGTGCGCAAGCACAAAAGCGTCAATACCATGCAAGGTGAGCGTCGCACAACCGAGCTTGCTTTGCCTTTGTTGATGCTCGACGACAGGACTTCAGTCCACCAGTGTGAAGAGTTTTGCCGCAAGTTGTTGCGGTGTCACGTTGTTCCATCCTCACCCCTTCGGGGCCGGCCCAGAGTCCGGCTCTTCGAACCCTGACGTTCCCTGGAGGGAACCGG
>Ga0172377_10000783_pt1 | contig 30937 bp, 23 predicted proteins | sample Pumphouse3metaG_FD_119749 | JGI IMG/M metagenome (GOLD analysis project Ga0172377, IMG submission 119749) | Leachate microbial communities from a municipal landfill in Southern Ontario, Canada - Pumphouse #3 metaG | ecosystem: Engineered > Solid waste > Landfill > Unclassified | place: Canada... | reverse complement strand
TTCCCGGACAGGTCGGGTGTATCGAGAACTATGTTCTCGGGCTTGAAATTACCGAAGACGATTTCAGGCAGCGTTACAAGTCATCGAAGTTTATGTTCGAAGGAACTGAATATCAGTTTCATCGGACAAAACATCCGACTGAGTATTGCGACGCATATGCAATCAGATGCCTGTATCGCAGAAAGGTCTCTGAGCCGGTCGTCGTCAAATGGGCCGACTTCGAATCAGCAAGTTCTGATTTCCGCGAGGTGTGTCGCGAACTTAAACGCAGCATAACTGTGGAAGACCTGGATGAATAAGTGTGGACGATGAGTGGTGGGGAGAAATCCCCACCACTCATATACATCAAAGGAGTTGTTATGGATAATATACTTGAACAGGGTAGTATCATTGAAATTGGTAAGGTCAACAAAGTCATTCGTGGCAAGCTAGCAACGGCTATTAAAAATGGTGATGCAGATCTTATTTTTCGACCGATACTTTGTCATGGCACTGGTTGGAAAAATAGAGACGAATACAGCACCGACGAGTTGGCAGAAGAAGGTGATAATTATTATCGGCATGTTGTGATGGACGGTCTTACAGACAAAACTGGGTTCAATATGTTCTTGTATGCAGATACAGTGAATACAGGCATAGTAGCTGGTGGTATCTACGACGAGGATGACATTGATGGCTGGAATCGCGATACTGACTTTGAAATCCGTTGGAAAAAAGGAAAACATCTATGACACAACAGCTTGACCTAGCCCAAAAGAACAACCAGCTATATACTATATCAATTGTTGACTTCAAGAACAAAAAGATATATGATCCAACGGAGTATGATGAACAGAAGGTTGAGGAACTTAAGCCGGGTTGGCGGTTCACAGAACGAAAACCACATGGCCGTCTTGGATATGTCGAAGTTCTGTCAGATGATCTAAAAGTCGTTGAGCAGATAAGCGATTGGCCAATACAAAATCTTAAAGCTGGATTGTTTACAGTGCTCAACCGAAGTGTTAGCATGGTAATTAACCCGCGATACTCTGGTGGGATTTACAGTATTAGGGACTATTGGAATCCGGCTGCCGCATACACTGATTTCATAGTACCTGTATCAGACGCTCGTGAGTATATTATTGTGAGATCGGTATTGGACGTTTGGCAGACGATGAATGTACTTTCATCGATGATTATGGATGAGTTGGTTACGTTTACGCAGGCAGAAGATGAGTTCGAGTACCTAGCAACACACACGTGCGAATACGAGGGCAACCACTATTATTCTACGAATACTCCTCGGGAAGTTAATAAAACCGGTAAACTTAGTTTCTATGGTGTAAGACTCTCTGAGGCAGAGTTTCTTCTTAGAAAGGCTGCTCTATCCATAAGGTATAAGGGATGTACTTACCGAGCAAGACTCTTACATATGCCGCGCAATCCGGCCTATATGGAAGTTCGGTGTGAAAATACTTTAGAGACACAAACAATTCTACGCTCTGAATATAATGATGAGACACTTCGTAGGAAGTTATTTGACGACCTTGCGGGACAACCAAAGTAAAGGAGAACACATGTCTAAGGTAGTACGAGTGATTGAAGAGGGCCAGCTGGAAAATGTAAAGATCCTGCTGGAAGGTACCGACAATGAATGTCGCGCCTTTATCAAGCAGGTTGCGACCGCCTTGTCTGGCGTTAATACGCTTTATGTTCGTACCGCGGACCATTTTGTTAAGGCATCGTGGGACGTCGGTGTGAACGAAACCCATTTTGCGGTCAAGGGTCGCTGGTATATCGACTCTAATGATTGAGCCATAGCTAAGGTTATGGTCAAGAAAGATACCCGCGCATAAGCCGGGTATCTTTTTTTATTCAATATATGTAGTTTATAAATCTATGCATATATATTACAACGATGTATAAAGGAAGCGCCGACTTCGCTCGATACATCGTAGGATGTTCGAGAATATGCCACTGACTCGAAAAGGAGACACAAAGTGATATACTTGTGTAACGCCTTCTCGATTCAGATGCTGACCAGCTTTGACCATGCTCAGATGAGCCTCGACGCGATCACTCGCGAAGAGTTCCTGGACATGCTCAAGGGCGGTGAGTGGCAAAGCGCCATCGGCCATGCGGATACCGCGGCTGTCTTATCAGACATGTTCTGGTTGGACATTCCGGCGAATCGCGTGGACGTGAAGTTGACGGATAAGGATACACTCCTTGTCTGCCAACTGAGTGGCGGCCGCTTGCCGGAGGGTTCGAAGGAGTTGCCTGCGGGTTTCACCTTCAAGCTCTTCAAGGTCCGCGTCGACTATCACACTGAGTTGTGATGGTTGATGCACTATATATCCATTAAGGCTTATGGGTATGTAGTAGAAAGCATCTGAAAGCCAAGGGAGTGATAACCCCTGATAAAAGAAGAAACCCGACGACTTGTTCGTACAGGTCATTATCATTGAGATGAGCAGTTAACAACTGCTCATTTTTTTGTATTAAAGTATATATAGAAACTTACATTATATGTACTGACTAATCACGCATATACTAAGGAGATTACATAATGAGTCTTGCTAATATAAAAACTGCAATAGTTAATACTGCAATAGATATAACGTCAAATATAGCTAGTAATAAAATAAACGAAGAGATATCTTCTCTTACTTCGGATGTTATAGAAGCTAAAGATAAACTTGATAAATATGGTGTTGACATATTTGATCCGACCAAAGCTGTAACCACATTGTCTGATTCTGTTATTAATGAACAAGTATCACAACAAGATACTAGAAACAAATTAGACACCTTACGAAAGTCTCTTACAGCTGATATGGAAGCTGTTGATAATAAGATATTAAGAAGTTATACAACCGGGATATGTAACAGAAAACAAGATGCATTTTCTACTGCAGTCGTAGATGGTGTAATAAAAGATTTAACTCCCGATAGTATTAAAAATCCTAGTGGTGATATAGCCGACGGTTTAAATGACGCAGCAACCAAAGAACTAGCTAAACTGAACTCTACAGAAACTACCGCTAGTGAAGATAAATCTGCGCTAGCTACTATTGCCGGAGCATTAAAAGATGTAGGAAAAGACACTCTTGAAGCATTGACTGAAAATACTGGTTCTGCTAGAGACACAATATCTGCAAAGACAAGTCCTCTTACATCAGCGGTTAGCTCTGCAATTAGCAGTAGTAGTAATAATACAGGCGCAATGTCTGGTATATTATCTGCTGTAAAAACGATTTCTTCAAATGTAGAAAGTTCAGCTATTGGAGTTATACGATCTGATCTTACTGGTTTGCTTGGTGACATAGCAACACAGAATACAATACGTTCTGTAGGATCGGATATTAGTACACTTATGGCAGAGCCTACTATTAATGAAGTTAGGACTGAACTAGCTAAGGCTGCTATAATAGAAGCTAACACTAATACTACTACTTCATCTGTAGCAAAGGCCATAGACGAAATAGCTACAGCTAAAGCTAGTGAAGAAGGAAATGCTCAAGCACTAGAACAGTCTGTTAAAGAGAATAAGATCATATGGTGTTCTGGTCGTGGAAATTGTAATAGAGCTGCTAAGACTTGTCAACAGACTCCTAAAAATATTGTAAGTACTATAGCAACTGCTGAGGCATTGGGAGTTAATCTAGATACAGTTACAGGTGCAAAAATAAAAGAACCAACTCAGGCTGATAATAAAGCCATTGATCTTACAAAGCCCGTTGATCCAATACCAGAAGATCCGATCGCAGCCGTATTTGATGAAACTGTTGATTTAGTTGAGTTTAAAGAGCTTATAAAGAATGGTACAGCTATGGCTAAGCTATTGTTAGGTACTGAAAAGTTTAATACATGTATGGCTATGTTACAAGCTGAAGAAGCAAAAGGTTCCGCAGCATAAACCAATATGATATCAAGTAACAACTACGGTGGAGTGATCCCCGTAGTTGTTATTTTTATATGCGTTACATCATATTACAGTAACTTTTTGTTTTTTGGCTGAACACATTTTCTCCTATATATTACAATAATGGATTATTCAACCTTATTGGAAAGGAGTTAACATGTGCTAAACAATTATACTGTAACTGACGAACAAGAGCTACCTGCAATTCTTACAACAGAACTTGCAATCTACAATGAAATTACTATTATAAACAACACGTCATCAGACATTGCTGTTATCTATTCTACAGGCGAGTGTAAAATATTACCTAGCTACCCATCTTACATTGCACAGACATTACGCAAAGAAGTGGTAATTCAAGAACGACATGGATTAGACAATCTACGAAATCCTAGAGATGGATCTCCTATTAAATTAACAGGTAGACGTATTTCTGTTCCACAGGATGAAATCGTAAAACACCCTGTTTTTATTAAAGAACTAAATATCGTACTAACACAAGGGTATAATGCTAAGTTTGTTAAGCATCCTTGTGAAAGTATTGATTATACTGAAGCAGCTGCTAAAGCTGTAGCAGAATTCTCTAGATCTGTAGATGAGTCTATATCAATTACCATAACAGCAAATGATCCTACACGTAGTATAGATAAGCTTTATACCGCTATATGTGGTACGTTGTTTACAATTCCTGTATTTCATTCGTATGATTCATCAATAATACCTCAGGTGATTTATACAGTAAAAGTAGCGGATAGTGTTACAGTACTAACTATTGATCTAGGCGACTGGATAAATTCTAGTTCACCTATTCTTATACCAGATAAAAACATTTTACCGTTTATAACAAAAAGTAAAATCGTAGCAGAAGAAACACTAGAAACCTATAGAACGTATTCTGCTGATGAGATTGACGATAGACTTAAGAAATTAACAACAGAACATGAGACAAAATATACTGAACTAAAGTATTCACATGATGTTGAAACTATGGGATTAGAATCTCAGCTTAAACGATTAAAAGATCTATTAGCAGAAAGAGATCATGCGATTACTATGCTTACAGCTAAGTATGATTCTTTAGCTGGATCTATTCTATATGGTGATCTAAGTCAAGAACGACTTATGAAGAAAGAAGTCTTAACTAATGCTAAAGTTGTAAGTGAGAATAACGTAGCTATAGCATCAACTAAGGCATCAACTACAAAACTAGAATCCGATAGCAAGATGTGGCAGATTGTGGCAGTAGCAGCTGTTCCAATATTAGCCGCAGTAGCAGGTATAATTATCAAGAAATGGAATTCTGACTGAGCAACACGAACAGACCTATAGGAGATGATTGATGGATAGAGTTTGGCGTAAGCTATTAAAAGACGGATCAGATCTATTACCAGACTTTAATCGATATTTACTGAAAGACTTCAGAGAAGGGAAGATGAATGAAATCGTAGGATATCTATGTTCTCTATTCACAGAATCTGTTCGCCTGTTTGACGGGATGTTAGAATTTGTAGGATGTGAAGAACTTACACCCAATGAACATGTTGAGTATATTAAGTCCAATCCTATTCTTAAACGTAAGGTTGAGATTCAATCATCATCCTTCTCTTTATATCGATTTAATTTCTCCTTTCAGAAAGCTATTTACTCTATTCATATTCAGGTGCCTTATTTGGATCATGGTGCTGTGATTTTAAGTGATACTAAATATTATCCACTATTTGCCGAAGTAGACAAAGGTGGTTTGCATATAACGAACAATGATGTTATCGTTGCCGTGATGAGAGCTAAGCTTAGTTTTAGACGTGATGAACAGTTCAGTTTTGTAACAGACAAAGGTAGACACTATAGAGAGTATGTTGTAACCGCCAAGATCCATCAGCGTAAAGTAAGTAGAACAAAGAAGAATGCGGTTCCGCCTATATTGCTTTATAACCTAGTTAAGATGCCGTTCTATGATTGTATGGCGTATTATGGATTTGGTCATGAAGAGATTCTTATTGTACCTGAAATAGTACCACAAGATAATATCTCACATATACGTGTAGCCGATGGCATCTTTCTTCGTATTCATGATGACGTATTAGAAGATAAGTATAAACGACGTGTAATTGCATCTTACCTTATGGCTATATCCAAATATCCGGATATTAAAAGTATAAAGGATCTGACTGCAAAACACTCCATACATTACAAGATCATACTTGGGAAGTACACATATCCAACAAACACTAATATGACTTTGCTGCATGATAACGCTGTTAAGCATCTAGAAACTACAGACGTACTACTAGATCCACCAGCACGACATCAGCTTAAGAGTATTGGGATTGAGGCTCGTGACATCTATGAACTGCTTAAGGTCATATTCTATAACATCGATAATTGGATGGTGGGATATGACCCTACAGATCTGTATGAGAAGAAACTAGGATCGCTAGAGCAGATCATGGCTCCACTTGTGACAGCTATTAATACACGACAATTTAGCGTAATCAATAACAAGAAGAGCGAAGGATTAAATCCTAATGTTATTAGTACGTTTTGCGCTAAGTCATCACAACATTCATCTTGGTTTTCAAAGACACATATGTTTCGGGCTAGCCCACACATGTGTAACGACAACACATTACTATCTATTGGATGTAAGAGATTTAGGTCTTTAGAGAACATTGAACTAAAGACTACGGCACCACGAAAGAAAAAGAATATTCCTGTGGTTCTGCTAAAAGCACATCCTAGTCATCTTGTTGTTGAATCAGCACTTGCTATGTCTTCATCGTCGCCTATTAAAACTGGTGAGATAAACCCCTATCTACAGATTGATAAAGATGGAAATATCGTAAAGCCAAACTGGGCTAGTCAGATAGATGACATCTTTGATTAAATAAATATAAGGAAGGAAGTAAATGCCACTACCAGCAACCACTATTCAAAATATTAGGCAAATTGCACAAGCGGTTATTAATGAGCTGTCTGGCGGAAATCCTGCTACTGCCGCTTTTCTTAATGATATGTACTCTAGGAATATAGCACGACTATTAGATAGCTTAGAGTATATATACGTTCAGCGCGGCGGAGCCATAGATCGTCAGACTGCTGCACAGTATCTTCATAATGAACTAGCAGGTATGTTGAATCAGTATATGCAGCAACAACAGCAGCAGAGACAGATGATGTCTCCTGGTGGGCCGTATCAGTCCATGGGATATCAGAATACAATGAATTCTAATGTATATGGTCAACAACAGATTCCTCCACAACAGTATTCATCTAACTTTGCACACATTCCAAGTGCTCAGAGTTATCATGCTGGTGCAGGTGGTATGGCTATGGACCCTAATGCCATACAAGCGGCAAATTCCCGTAGTCGTAATGTACAAGACATGCGTATATCTCCAGATCCACCACAGGTAAAAAGAGAGTATGAAGCAGTTGTTGAGTATGAGGAACCACCACGAGTAGTCAATGTAACCAGAGATGTTCCTACTGTGATAGAGGCAGAAGAATCAGAAGAGGATCGATATGTTCAGGAGCTAAAGATGCTGAATTCAAAAGATTGTAAGACTGTGATGGAACTTTCGTTTGATAATAAAGATGACGCTATCAAGAAACTTGTGTACAACTCAAGTGATGATATTGAAATCGCTACGTTATACACAGGAGAGATTAGGTCTAGGGGTTTCAGGAATGCGTATAGCATAAAACAGTATATTGAAGATGAACTCCTATCAGAGCAAGATAGTAGTGTTTATACCAGCATTAAGTATACAAAGCTACATGGGTTGCGTATTGATAATGCTGAAGGTGTAAAACTATTCAGTGAAATTAAGGGAGCCTTTGTAAAGTCAAAGATTAAGCCGAGAGATCAGCTAGTCAAGATAAAGGAAGTCCTAGACGGCGCCACAAGGTTGGCTGGTGATAATATTGATAAATTTATTATAGGTTATATCAATACTTATACCAAGTTAGGGTATCTTGAACGAAATGGTGATTATTCTGATATTGTGTTCGATAGTATCTCAGATATTCTCGGCATTCTTGGACCAGTGAAACCTGACAAGTTTGTGAAGTTGTGGTTGAACACCAAGCTCAAACAACGTATTGAATCCATCTTGACTATTACACTAAGGCTATTGTCAACTATCCGCGTATATAGTCTGGAGACTCCAGCTGACATTCCGTTCATTATGTCAAGCATCGGCTCTAAACTAGCCGAGGATGGGGCTACTCTAAGGACCATTGAATCTGATCTATTGCAAGCTGCCTGTGATATTAAGTTAGCCAACGATGAACTACAATCCAATTTGTGTTATGGTGAGATAAAGAAGTATACAGTAGTTGGTGTAGATGCTACGATCATCTATACAACTTGTTCTGTAGAGTTTCTACGGGAAGGAAAGTATATCGATCCCGCGTCTATCATCATTGATGGATCTGATATCGATACTCGCTTTGAATACTTCGTGTCTAATCATAGCGGAGACTGTGATACAGCAGAAGTTATTATCCGGCAAACTCCTGGTATCTATATTGCATTTGATATGTATATAGAAGGTGCTAATATCCGAATCATTCCAATGTTGTAAAGATAGAATAATAACGTATATAGAGGGGTGTATAACACACCCCTCTATATACGTATTCTTTTTTTATTAGAGATTGATCACGCCGCCAGCCTCAAATGAAATAGTTGGTGTCATAGTACTTTCTATATTCGACATATCTACGCCTATAAAACACCTATGTTTAGATAGTTGTGTATATGCAGATTCTCGCCCAGTAGCACCTGTAGGTGCAGATACTCCAGATATAACTGGCACTGGTTCGTTGTTATTAACAAGAACTGCAGTCTCAATACCTTCGCTATTCCTTACATAGATCTCACAACCAGTATAGAACCCCATCTCTGATATAAGTGCTTTTGTGTAATTACCCTCATATAGCAAGTTTACAGCTTCAGCCACTTCAGCACCAGTAACCAAACAATTTCCAGTTGCACGAACAATAAGTCTATTCTGTGATAGTGGTGGAAGTCCGCCAACAGATAGTGCTGGTGGAATTGGATTCAATCTAGAATCTATAGAATTAGAGTCGGCAATTGAAAACACCTCTTCTGCTCCACTGGGTGTCTTCTGGATAATAGACACAGTATTTGGATCATAGGTGATTAGCTTAAGCCAATATAGACAATAATTATTACCATTAATACGCTTAACTTCTCGTAGTCTATAGTTTACTCTCTCCTCAGGAGTAAGATCATTTTCAATAGGAACACATCGGAAAGGGATGGGTTCATAAAGATCCATGTTCGTTGGTAGTGGCTGATGTGGCGCACGACCATTTGCATCATCGGTATTATAAAACCCATTAATCCCAATACCAAAATAACGCAATAGTGGTAGCGATGGTGGTTCTATAAGAGGAATAATATTTCTCTTATGATTTATTGTAGATCCTAGTATAGTCTGATACGTAAGATCTGTTGCGCCATGGAATTGATTTAGAATTCCAAGTAGTGTAGATGTTGAACCTTCTACATGAAAAATCGACTCTGCCATAATGTGCTCCTAGTGATTAAAGATACTCTCGTACAACCATACTGTTCATATCATTCCATGTCATTCTGTAATCAACCTTTATATTGAATTTTTCATTGCATACATCCTCATGATAAACTGTACTATATCCCATCTTAGTATGATGTGCAGACAGTCTTGGTATTGTATATGGCGTAGCATCTACTCGTGTTGCAGTTAAGAATGCTACATTATAACTACACATACTAATGAATAGATCCTTTAGTAGTGTATATCTCATATTCAATATATATTCCGGATCTGTCTTTATTGAGTCTGTAATAGGAAATAGACTATCTAATATAGCTGATGATAGCTTAGCATATTCCTCTTCTGGCTTAGAACTGATATCTATATTATTTATAATAGCAGATAAAATAGAATCACTACTAAAGAATTGTTTATATGTCTTCCCTTTTAATAGATTAAGAGCAACGACATCATTAACCACAATAGCCTCATGTAATGCGTATAGAAAATCTGAATATACATTTGATGCAGGATAACCAGCTTCTGCAAACATAGACACATAACTTTTAGCTTGGTTATGTATAGTATCACTAAAGTTTTCTACTGATGTATATGCAGTAGGATGTGTATATAGTTCATCTGATAACTTATAGTGTGTACTAAGTGCTGGGTTTAATATTTTGTCTACTGATATAATACACCGTTTGTCTTTTGTATCAAACCAATACATAGGCATATCCCATAGTACATCAGATAGTAACATGTTGTTTATGTGGTAGTGTAGTGCTGATGAATAGAATACAAGTTTACCAGCTTTTTTAAATTCCCATCTATTTAGTCTACCATTGTATTCTAGTGTGGTATCATTCTTAGCTAGAACCTTCCATACAATACCATTATACAGATAAGACTTTCCATCAGTAGTATTTTGATATGCCCAGTTAACCTCTGGTGATTCTGGTGCGTTCTCCAATAGACCCTTCCATACAATAGAAGTGTTTACTAGAGAAACTTCATCAATACTACCTCTAGTATTCTTCCATACAATAGGATTGTGTGGTATATATAGCCCAGAGATAACAGAGTCTCCACTAACATCGAATCCATAAGCATTATCCACTAGTTTCAATATAGATGCACTATACTTATTTTCTTTTACACTATAGAACCTATCTACAATATCTGTTGTTACATCTACATCTTGCTTATAGGCCATAGTAATATGTGTCCACTCTGGTGGTTGTTCTGGATGATATCCTTTCTCTCTTGATATGGAATACATCAGAAGTGCAATAGCTTCATCGGCTCTAAGTGTTATGAATGTATCTGATACAGCTGGCATAAATGTTATTGCGAATCGTAAACTGTCTGTTGAGCTTCTATACAAAATCTGTTGAGTTACGAATCTCGCGTAAAGCGTCTCAAAAATGATGCTGCTAGCGGGGGATTTTATCTCCAGGAGCTTAGTTTTTAATAGGTTGTGGGGGGTTATACTGAGTGCCTTATTTTGAGCACTAGACGACCGTTCGAAAAGATTATCATTTTGATATTCTAATCCACTTTCTTTCTCTTTATTAAGAAGTGTATCAAATGTATCATACGATAAACTAGTAGACTCTAGATCACTAACAGAGCCGTAGTCTTTACCTGCTACTTTCTCTAACTCTACTAATAGCTGTTGATATGACATATTGTGTAACGATGTGGATGATAATAACTCATCTAATCGTTTAAACATTGTCTCGCCAACTCGTTTTGATATAACAGTAGGAATTAGATAGCCTGATTCTTTGTATGCTGGTTTCTCTTCAAATACATCATTAGTCTGCTGTGCCATGATCTTATTATTTAGACGAATGTTCCATGGCATTAGGAAGACATAAGATAACAATTCTAGTACCTTCTCAGTACCTTTATGCTTAATTAGGTATGGCAGGTTCTTATATAGGAACAATGTTTGTTGCCTATTCAATACAGTTCTATGGTCGCCAAGTCCGTGAGACTTTATATATTCCCAGATATGATAACTATGGGCTGAATATGTTTTTATATTCTTTATGCGTTGAACTATCAACGCTAAGAATAACATATTCCATACAACTGCTTCATGAGCACATGAATACAAATCCTCATATGCGAATTCTCTAACACCCCATCTATTCTTAATATATAACAACGTACGATTAAGACAGTCTGTTATACTTGTTTGTTCCTGTTCCTCTAAACAAGACTCATTACTACTAAGCAGACTAAAGTTGTCAGCATCCAATGCTATCTGTATTGCTTGTTTCTTAAATATACCATCCTGACCTGATTGTGTTGGTATTGGATATAGTATCGCCTTAATAAGCGCAACACTAGATGGGTTTTTCTCACAGAGTGTATAAAAACTTAAATTGGGTATCTTATAGGACGCTATTGTTTTAACATGATTAAGATCATCCACTATTTTTTTTGTTAATGGAATACGTGTCTGATCGTCCATAGAGTCAACAATAACTAGATCGTTGAACCTAGTATATATACTACTATTCAAATAACTAACGCCATTAATAGTTGATCTAATTGACAACCCATATTTATCTTTTGCTTCCTGCTCTAGCGTTGGAAGTAGTAATTTATACTCTGCAATTGTCATACTTGATCGATCTACTCCAAGTAGTTCATCCAGTGAAGATAAGTCTTTAAGAATATAGTCGCCGACTAATGATCTATAATAAGGATGTAACTCAGGAGGCAATAGTGTTTTAAACTCATCAGACACCCATGTGTCAAACATATGATCCGCAATAAGTTCATTTTTTATAGTTACTGTATTTAAATAGTCCAATAACTCTTTAACATACATTTTTGTCTGGAACATCGTAGTCTCCTAACTTTAAGTAAAGGTGTATAAAATGGCAGAAGACACAGAAAGTAAACAGGTCCCTATTGTACGAACAGTTACACGTCTATTGAAACTATTTGGCGTAACATTCCCAAAGGATGTCCCGATACCAAAGCCAGTTGATAAAGGCACTGTTAACGATTTTACATATAGAGAACTAAGGCATATCGCTGGCTTTGATAAAAACTATAGCTCAGATGCTATAAACTCTGGTGTAATTGATGAGTATGTTAGAAGTACTGCACAACAGTCTAGAGCATGGGCTAAGGAAGCAAGAAACCTAAAAGTTCTTACACCAGAAATAGATAATGCTCGTGATATTGTTGTTAGTACCATTTTAAGTCCTACTGATTTACAGACCGATAAGATTGGTGTTGTTGTAACTAATACCGGTCTCGGTGAAGAACTAGAAGCAGAGATTAGTGCTGATCTACAGGCATTTTACAATGATAAATTTAAACTAGGAGAGAAAGCCGTATCCTGGATTGGTGATGCTTTGTTTGCTGATGGAGCTACAGGTATTCTTGTCCTACCTGAAAAGAATCTTGAACTTGTTAATACTGCTATTGATATTGATGAACGTAAAGCTGGTATTGATCCTAACGATCATATTGTATCTGACACAAATACAAAACGAGCTTCAGGAAAAGTAGCATATAGCTCAGAATCACTACTGGTATCATGTGAAGCAATCTCTAATTATTCTGAAGACGAGTTGCCTTCTTTTATAGATGATATATGCAAAGACTATATTTCAACGGTAGCATCAATAGAATCCTTCCAACCAGATAGAATTGTTAAGACAGAATCTGTCGTTAAAGATACAGCAACCCAAATTGCTGAACTTATTAACGGAAATAATAAGAGTATTATGTTTTCATCAGATCCAACTATGCTTAGGTCAACACATACCCGACTTCGCAATGAGATAGATGAACTAACAAAAACTATTGAGAATAACTTTCTGTTTAATAATAATAATCCAACATTCTTAGTAAGCGATAAAGCTACTAGTTCTTCTGCTGAACTTGCAACTACTATGCGGATACCATATCAAGCCATAGTACCAGTTACGGTACCGAATTCACCAGAGGCACATATTGGTTATTTTATCGTAGTCGATGAGTGGGGAACTCCGCTCAATGAAGACTATTATGATTCCACGGCATCCGGTGGTGGTAAGAAAATGACTGAGGCTGGAATGCAAGCGACATTCGGTAAGCCTACTATGACGGCACTAAGTAGCCTAAATGCAGAATCTAATGAATTCGAATCTGCTGCTACTATCTTTGGTATTATGCTTAGACACATGATGGATGATAAAATAAAGGGATATGGTCTAGCTGGGGCATCTATTGGTTATAGAGAAGCAGTTTCATCATGTCTATTTAGACAACTTATTCATAAGAAACGAGTTGGTCTAATCTTTGTTCCAGAACCACTTATGTTATATCTCTGCTATGACTATAATGATAATGGTACTGGTAAGTCAAAGATACAAGAGACAAGCATGCTGATTGCACTTAGAAACACCCTGCTGATCTCTGGTGTTATGGCCGCTACAGAAAACTCAATTGATAAAAAGAAGATTGAAGTATCTGTGGATGAGAAGAATGCCAATATAGAACAAACACTAAATATGGTCCGTAATGCTTTCGTTGAAAAGAATATGATGCGGTTTGATAATAATCCACATACTATTCAACGTGACCTTGTTCAGAAGTCTATGACTATCTATCCTAAGGGTATTAAAGGTGTACAAGATGCACTAAATGTAACTGTGGATAGAGCCCAAGCCAACTCAATAGAACCTAATGATAATCTAGTTACTAAGCTAACTGAATGGATTATTATGACGCTTATTGCGCCTGCAGCCGCTATGAATAAAACAGGTGATGAAGAATACTCAAGATCTGTAGCTACTACAAATCTATTCTTTAACAATCGTATTAGAGGACTACAGTCCAAAACTATTGAACATCTCTCTAAGTTCATACAACTGCATGCTAACTACTCTGGTATAGTTCGTAAGAAAATATCCGATATAGTAGAGGCTTCTATTGCTAAACATGATGTTAAACGAACTGTTGAGGAGCGTAGTACTGAAGCACTTGATGAGGAACTAGATACTACTGAGACTACTGATGTCGAAGAAAGAGATCACACAATCATTGCACCAGTAGTAAAGGATACTGTTAAAACCAACACACAGTCGTTAGAGACTAATGTTCGTAATGTCATTAAGAATCTAGCTATTAAACTACCAGCTCCTAGAATTGTAGTAGACAAAGCCCACTATGAAGAGATACAAGGTTACATTACAACACTAGATACCATCTTGCAATCTATATATGCAGATGAAATGACTATGGAAATGGAAAACTATGATAAACCACTTAAGATGCTTCGTGCTATGGTAAAAGAGGAAATGCTACGAGACTATGTTAAAACCATTGGGTTTCAGAGTTCGTATAATCTTCCCCCGCTATCTGAAGTTGGCACTAGTAGCAAACTTGATGAGATTCTTCTACATCTTATCAATGTCAGAAAAGGTGCTATGGATATTGATAAACAAATCAATAGAGTGGTTATCAAAGAAGAAGATCAAACGACTGCCTTTGGTGGTGGTGGCGGAAGCTATGACCAAGGTGGTGGGTTCGGCGGGGATTCATTTGGTGAAGATGCCTCTGGTGGATTCGGTGAAGACGCCGGTGGAGAAGATCAGATGGGTACTGAACCACAAGAACAAGAAGATGGTGAACAAGAGAAAGAACAACCAGAACAGCAGGAAAGTGATAGATCTGCTCCTGGTGGAAGTCTGACATAATAACATAATGACAAATACCACATAGCGGGAAGTATCCCGCTATGTGGTATGTCGTATTTATACGAATTAGTCTAGAGTGCCCCAGTCCTTACGATCACGGGACTCTTGTGCTAGCCCTAGATTCTTAATACTAGCATTGGGGTAATCACCAAAGGTTGGTGGAGCATAATTATAGTTATGAGCATGTAGCTGTAGTTCTCTTGCAACCTTAACAGCCATCTCTCTAATATAATTATTATGCTGAATAATTGCGGGAGCAAAACTAATGGAACGTTCTGGAACTTTAACCTGGCCTAATGACCGTTCAAGTCCCAGTGAACCAATAGATGTTGGGAACATATTACTTATGAATGCAGCCGTAATAATACGGTCTGGGCGCATGGTTGGGTCAAACTGGATAACCAACATGGACATGGAATACGAAGACATAGTCCACGCACCAGGGAATGTCGAACCAGCCATAGATGCATATGTATCAGGATGAGAAATATCCCACATCCACTTAGTAAATACCTCATAGACAATATTACCAGATAGCTCCTGCATGGTCATTGCTGGAGATTGCTGTGTACGAACCGTCTTGGTTGGTACTGACATGTTCTGACTATCATGTCCAACAATAGAACCAGATTCATTATTTAGTGTATATTCAACGTCTACACCCGTAATGGATTTAGCATGAGACTCAACTAGGTTTTTAATCAACTTACCCATGATGTTATTAGCACCAGCATACATAGCAGGAACAGACATAACGACTGCAACCGCTGGTGTGAATACTGCCGGAGTCGCCACATCTAGGGCAGGGGCATTTAGTCCAATACCTAGTTGTAGACCAGGGCCAACTTTTCTATCTGGTGTTGCTATACGTGGGACCATGTTCTTTTCTACAGCATCCCGTCCAGTTACATCATACTGTTCAGACGAGGATGCGAAGAATTTATCAAGGTCGGTTATAGTGTTACTATTACTCGGTAGTGACATGGTTATTGCTCCTCAGTTGTTGCGGTCGCTTCTCTATTTACTTCAACATCCACTTCCAACACACGAAGCGTAGCAGGAGATGTTATTCTAACCAATATGCGTTTAACATACCCGAGTTTGAGTTCCTCTTCGCTTGTTACAACTGTAGCATCGAAAGTATACTTACCGTTGTATAGTTTTGTTAGCTCACTGGTTAGATAAGCAATGATATCACCATCAAGAATTGCCGATGGATCATTACGACCAACGTGAGTAGCCCAAGCCATACGAATTACATGTTTGGTATAGACAATAGCATCTACGAACCACTGGTCAGTTAGAACACTAGTGTCTGCAAGATATACAGTTCTAAGCGCAGGATAAAAGATTCTGGTCATATCAGCAGACTGACAATAATTAAGGCCCTTATCCCATGCACGAGACTGTCCAACCTCATCAAAGTTCAACCAGTTATATGTACGGAAGAGATCGTTTAGACTATATGGTAGCCCGCGTGGTTCTTGTGCCGACATAACCGGTCTATTACCATACTGAGCGTGCTTAATAGCAGACCATAGTGTAAATGGTACAACGCCAGTATAACTACCACTGGCTAGAATACCAGCCTGAGGATAAATTGCACAACGGCAACAATCTGTACCCATCGCTATTGATTCACGCTGCAACAATGCTTTGCTTCGTAGAAACTCACCATTGATCTCATCTTCTGAGCGAGTATTCCATGTGGTCTGGTTAATCGTTGCAACCTGTGTCGCTATCTCTAGCACAATATCATCACGGATATCAAGAAACTCTATCATCTCTGATTTTAGAGCCACACTATAACCGGGATCATACATGTGTGTGATAGGATATCTAAACTTATCAACTATACTACCATCAGTAGGAAGGTTGCCACGGAAGAACTGCGTAAGCTGTACTTCAATAGCTTCATCAGATATGTCACCATCAGCACCACCAGTTAGATAGATATAGGCTTTGCTACTTAGAGTGGCAGCATTAACAGCTTCATCTTCACGATCTACTAGTACATGGTTATAAGTTACATTGTTAACATTAACACCCGTTAGAATGTTAATCATCGAACCTACTTCAGCAGTAGCTGCTACGGTAAACACATCACCAGTGCGAGTAACACCAGGAAACTCAGCATAGTTCTCGGGTGTAATGAATCCTAGATCAGCTTTAGTTGGTGCAGTTGCTACAGCTTCAGCAGACAGTTCCGCCGCGACAATAAGATTGCCAATAGCCCGAATGTTTTCTTCGTAGGTATAGATATTGTAGGGCAGTTCATTTACAGCACCATTAAATGCTCTGGTAAGAACTGCTTCCATATTGTACGAGTACTTTGTCTCAGGATCAATAGCATCTTGGTTTGCTGCGAACGATAGTATTGAGTCATAGTTACTACGAACCGGAACTATCTTGTTAGTATAGAGTTCTTTCTCGGCTGCTTCAAAGCTATAGAATACAGACTTAAACTTCTCTATGGTAGAACTAAGATTCTGACCTGGATTGTAAAACAGCGAGAATGCGAGATTGTCACCATATTTACCAACACCAAGTGCTTCAAATGCCATGATAGGATATATGCCAGTTGATGGGGATGCCTCTAGGCTATCAAGAGATTCACCTTCTGCTGCAACTCTATACCGCCACTGAATCTTAATACCAGTTTCGGTTATAACTGCATCATAACTATCTTTCTTAGGTACATAGTCTAATACATAAGTTTCAGGATCGCGTGCTTTAACACGGTTGCCGTCGCTATCAACTTCATACTGAGTAATAGCTGCGTCGTCCGTTACGATGGCTTCAAGAATGATTGCAGATTTCGCAGCAGTACTATCATCAGCCACACGCATAATAAATGCACCACTACTAGCTAGTGTATTCTTTAGATACAATACTGGTAGACTGAAGTAGATACTACCTTCAGTGAATGTCTCGCTACCATACAACTTAGAAGCAACTGCCATCGATTCACACCAGACCAGCTTGTTCAACTCACCGCGCTGTGCTTTAATTATGTAACACGGTCTGTGCACAGGTAGCACGTCATTACGCATAATGTCTACGATAGTGTTATCTCTGACATTTACACGATAATGAGGAAAGCTCTTTTGATTCGCCATAATACTTTCTCCATTTCTTTGTTTTGTTGGAACAATCCTATAGTTATTAAACCGTAACCCCAGGAATGATCATGAATAAGCCAACTCTATTTGAAACCCCGTTTGCTGCCGCCAGGTCTCTTAATAAAGAACTAACTGGTGCTGTCGTATATCTTACAAAATATTATCCGTTGGTACATGTAGATAATGGGTTTCTAAATGATGTAAAAACCTATTCAAGCACAGCAACTAGTATGATTTTTAACAATCTAAAAGCTGCTGAGAAAATAAAACACTTTATGTTTTATAATCTTGGAAAGTCTGCAAACACGCCCTCCATTCTTACAATAAATGATATATCTATTGATGGTAAAGCCATTCCTGATATATCTATACCTGATACTCTTAAGAAATGTTGGATCAATTTAACTCCCATTATATCCCAAAAAGACTCATATAATGGGCGTATAAATGTGACTGACGTAACAGAGCTAGCCAATATAATGACCAGGGGAGCACTTACAAACTCATATCATAATAGTAAAGATTTGTGGCTATCGCCGAACTTGTCTACATATGTTATTGAATTTTATAGTGGTGTTATATCTAATACATTGGGTCAAGTATATAATCTAAACTACGACGAACGTCTATATGTTCAAACACTATTTGCTGCATACTACGCACAATGCCTTGGTGGTGAAAAGTCTCCACTAGATATGCCACCACTGCTATTCCGGTGTACATTCCTTGGTTCAGTGGCCGATATTACTGACAGAATGAATAGTATACAAGAGTCACGAGATAATGATGGAGATTCATATCTATATCCAAGTGTCATCTGTAAGATACTAGCAAAGCACGGTCCAGCTAGAATGAATAAGTTCGACCCAGTATATCTCTACAGGCATATATCCGCAACTGCTATGGATAGTCAAATAATGCTTATAGCTCTAGACTTCCCACCATATTGGGTATATCAGATGTTGCGGGTTGCCCACGGCTATAAGAACCCAATCATGTCTAACATGTTGAAACTTACTGGTACAAAAATCAAATTACAACAGTTCGCAAAAGATATGGCTGAATCTGATGTAATAATACGAAAGGTAAACTAATGTGAGTATCGATCTTAACCTATTGCGGGGACGGATTCAGGATTATCTTACAGCATACCTTTTGAAGTATGTATGGAATCATCCGTATACCGAGTTTAGACAAAACATACGACTAAGACCTATGTCTCATAAGAAGGTCGTAAGTGTTATACTTGCTAATAATAAACGAGTATACCTTCCCTCTAACCACACATACTACGTGTATGAATGTCCAGTACCTAAACCTATAGGAGTATATCCACACTCTGCTACATGGTTATCTCTAAAGGACTATGTTAACGATACAGGGTTTGATGTACGCATACATGGTGAGTATGGTGAGTTCTTATATAGAGACAATGTATATATAAAAGTAGAGCATGGGTATATCTTAATCGCAATACTATCATCTATGTATGATTCTATTATGCCAGATAATGCTCTATCTAATGTATTTATGCACCTATATTTAGTTGAAGATGATGTAAAAAAGATACAAGTAACTTGTGCTATAGTAAATAGTGCTGCTGATAGTGCTAATATCTATGCAAATAGTCTTAGTGCTACTACTACTGTTTTTATAAATGGTAGAGAATCAACATTAACATCTCCGACTGTACTGAACATCAATGATCGTGTTGAGATGATAACAGATCCTGCTGTTATTGGGACAATTACAATAAGTGAAACAGATCCTACAACATATAAAACATTTATAGATAGCTCTGATAGTAAAGAAAAGGTTATTATACATATACCAAAATCTATAAATCCTACTAATCGATTACTCACGCATAATACTTGTGATATATTTATACAACCAACATTCCAGACAGACATATCAGCTTCAAATTATAACACTACTAGGTTAAGTGGTGTATATATTAATAGAGCGGATACTGATCAATACATAGGGCAGATAACCCATAATGATTTCTATATTGATACAACTCTATTAGATATGTATAAAGATAAATATGAGTTTTCAACTATTCAATTGAAAATACTCATAAGAGAGTCAAGCAAAGATGCTCGTCTGGTAGATGAAAGACTTGGTATTAGAGTATTATATTCACTAACTGATGAAGAAATATTAGACTTCTTAGCTGGTGATGGAGACCCAACACTATCACGATGGACTGCTAATAGTCTTGCTAACTCTCCATATTCAAAAACACTTTACTCACTACAGAAACCAGATGTTCATTCAGATCTAGCTATATATCTAGAGATGTTTGGTTATCTAGGTTGTGCTAATATTATCTGTGGTAAGATACAACGATATACAGTTAAACACTATACTGGACATACAGTATGTGTTCCTATACCCATATCTCTGTATAACGCCACAAACGTTAGCTGTATTATACGGCTTAATGGGCTACTAGTAGATCCGACTACTTATACAACTGAACAAGTTCTTAATGAACTTATTATTACACTAGATGAAAGCATAGAACTAAAAGTAGGACAGACTCTTATATTTGAACTACTAGATAGTATATCACCAAGAGCTGAGTATATAACTCCTAGTGCTGGTAGTAATACACTATCAGTATCTGGCCCTATCAAGGTCTATAGAGTTAGAACCTTAGGATCTCAAGATACGGTTGATAGTGATCTATTCAACTCTGCATACACTATGACATCTAGTTTTGAATTAATTACAACTGGGTTTAGTATCGCTACTATCGATGATGTTGAAACACTAACATTTGAGTCTTCAATGTATGACATTACATATCTTGTAACTAGTGCATCGGTAGCCGGTATAACTCATCGTGCAACCTTCTCAGTAGATTCGCTTGGTGGCGATATCATATCTACCGGACTTCTTACAACTGAGTGTAAGAAGTGGTCTGACGATACTGTTAGTATAACCATACCTTGTTTATGGGATACCTTTGTACCATATCTTAATGGCTATGAGTTGGCAGGGCCTATAGACTATACGGTAGTTCCTATCATGTCAACAACAGATAAATTGATAGGTCGAGTTATACATATTAATTCAATAGACTATCTATCCGAGGCAGATAACGATCTTATTGTACTAATAAGTCCGGATAGAGAAATAGCACAACTCAATGACTTCAGTCATGAGCAGTTTAATGAATCTATATTTACAACCTTTATGTGGTTTAACTCAATTAACATGATGTCCGCATCTGGTCTTGCTGTAGATAGCATACAGAAAGCTGTAGACCGGCTAGGAGTTCCTTGTGAGATACCAGCCGGGTCATTATTGCACACAAGAATATCGTTACCAGAACCAGTGATAACTATACTTGATGAGGCAGCTGTATCTAGTGGTAGAACTAGTACCATGGATATAAATAACGCGCTACTGATGACTTCATTCTTGAAATCAAAACAAGAGAAAGCATATAAGCTAAGTGTTATTGAGAAATCTCATAATGTATACTCAGTACTTACAACAAAGATCATAAAAGAAGTTCTTGATGGTAATACTGAAATTATTGATGGTAACACTACAGCTCTAAACACATACCTTGCACTACAATCTCAGGATGTTGTACTACATAATAACTTCAATACTATTACTATATCAAGGACTATTTATAACTCAGCTCTTGCTGATGGTATGTATGTGTTATTTGATACAAACCAAAAAGGTAATGATAGAATATGGACTAATAGCAATGGGTGTTATATTATCTATAAAGGATCTTTCTGGGAACTTGATACTGCTGGGGGCCTGCCGCTATTTAGATCTCGTACAGTATATAGAGAGTATGATCCTTGGCTACTAATATGGGGCGCACTGATAGATTCGTCTAATCCGATATTCGAGTCAACAGCAATAGATCTACGGTATATAGATGCATTCCCATCGTATAGAGCGTATGATATACCTGCAACCTCGGGATACGCTAATATATACAACACTCTACGAGATGTTATACAAACCATATTCCCAGTAGATGGGATACAAGCTGGAGTAACAATGCGATGACTGAAAGAAAGATAATACTATTTGGTAATAAGACAACTGGTATATATAGACTGTCTGAAATATTTGATCCGTATGTAGATGGCACAGATCCAGTTGCAGCAGGTAAAATAGTACCAGCACTATACTCACAGGTTATTGATGATGTTAACTATAGAAAGAACAAACTATACACAGTTATAGCTCTGGATGAGACTACATTCAAAGCTACCCTTATACCTACGGAAATTATAGACTATGGTGATCAAGAACGAGTTGTATCTTACGGTAATGATATCTATATGTTGTATTACAATACAGCTACTAGTCAACTTATCGTAGATGATAAACTAACGTTCTTCGGTGATCAGGGTGTTAAGTATCAGGTCATAAGAATCAATAGTGATGGTAACACTACAGTCATCAGTAAATATGCAAGTTCCCCACTTACAACGATTGTTAGTACTATTGACTTAACTGTAGATAGTATTAGTGGTGCTAAGAAATGTGGAGTATGTTATACAGATCTAACTCTTGATGAAGGTGATCAGTTACGTCTTATTATACTGAACAGTGATGATATAGCCGTGGCTAATGTAGCTATAATAGCTAAAGAGTATTTCGGTGTTACAGAGTCTCTTACTAATCCTATTATTGAGCTTACTGTTAGTTCTAATCAGATGTTGGAATCTGGTAATATAGCTCTATATCGTGGACAGAATAAGAATACTCTAACATTTGCTGTTAATGCTGTATATGCAGATGATACGTCTGTGCCGGAAACTATAGATGGTATTACATCCCACGTATATGGACTAGAAGAAGTTGAGAATGCTATAGTTGGCGCTAAGTATAATCTGTTGTTTAAAAAGTATCTACCTTCCCAAGACTACAATGTTAACTATGTATCTTGTGTAAAGGAACTAGAGGTTATAGAAGCTCCGCCGTACGGTGTTGCTAAAATATCTATAGTTCCAGTATGGAGTACAAGTACTAAAGCCTGGGTATTAACATATCTAACATATAAACAAGTTAGAACTGATGCTGCAGCATATGTCACACCAACAAGTACTCCAGCCTTTTCTGGTACTACATTTGATACTACCCAAACAATACTCCTAAAAACATTGCATGAGAATCCCTTTGGTGTGTCTGAGGTCTTTGAACAGACATACACAATAATGTTAAATAGTCCAAGGACTATCTTATTCAACTCGGACACATATACATTCGATAGCGGTATTGCTACATCTAGAACATGGAAAAACACTAGCACAGCTGGTGTAATTAAAACTATTTCGTATAACAGCAGTCTTGGACGATGGGAACAGAAGGCCAATACACTAGTAGAACACTATTCTACAAGCGCAGCATCTGGTACCAATCCTTGGAATACTGGTATAAGCTGGAAGACATCTAGCGGGACTGCTACTGCGTATATATGTGATGTATATTCGGCTATCGTAGATGGAACTGCTAACTCGAACTGGGTAATAGGAACAGCTCCTGGTAGAGGTTCGTTGCTATATGGTGAAGAGTCTGTGGCTGGACTTAGACCTAAGATCTACTACAGTCGTAGGACTGGTACTGATACATATGTTTACAATATCCCAGCTACTAAGTTTGGTGTTGGTAGCGTTGGTGTTAATAATATGCTTAATAACTTCTACTATAGAGCATATCCACCGATGTTGTTCTCAGAATCTATTGCACCTAGACCAACACACTTCACTATACGAAAGAGAACAGACCTAACTCCACTACTAGCTACTCCTATTGCCATTGATGATTGGAATACCGATCTATTGCTTGATGAGACAACTGCAGGGTCACATAACCGAACTACTGTTATTGTAGAATTTCTCCTTGAGCATGATGGGGAATATGATACTCTCTATGGAGTTCCGGTAGAGGTGATAACCACCACGCTTTATACATAACATTACATACAGAGTAGTAGGTTAATTAACCTACTACTCTGTACATTTTATGCCAATATAAATATAAAGGATACACTTATGACAATACTCGGACTATTAGTAAAAGTAAATGATACCACAATAGCATATACAACTAGTGCTATGACGTGGGCTGCGCTTAAGCTAGTCAAGAATACTAGTATTAATACGATAGTTGTGCTATCTATACCACAGGAGTTTGAATGGGTTCCTAAGTTCTTATCTCTTGATAAATTGCTTACAGCATATCCTACACTGTATAAAGAGGTAACTGATTGGACTACTTTTTTGGATAAGATAGATGCTATATCAGATTTACAAGATTACTTTGTACGAACTCTAGTTCCTACATCTTGTGTAGATAAGATAGATGGTGTTATCACTATTATAGATACACCTTTCTTTTCAACTATGCATGGCACTATAAAGTATCTTAACCTTATAGATGATACAAGACTATCTGTAACAGAATCTGGTAACGATCTTGTTATTACTAAGGAACTAGAAAAACCGTTCTCTAGTAAAGACACTATAGCATCTTCCAGAGGGGTAGTATGCTATTCAACATATACAGACTCTACATATGTGTTACATCATGGTAGACATATACATAACACAGATAACAAACCATTACGTGACATAAGTTTTCTAGACTTCTCAGAACTAGGAACTCTAACTAAATATAAGTTATCTGACTGCGAACAACTATTCGTAACAGGTGATAATAATAAGTTATATAGTCGAGTTGTTGATACTACAACAATATCTCGCTATATGAAATCTGCTGTAGCATTTAAGTCCTATAGTAAAACTAGTATAAATGTTGCATGTATGTTACCAGTTGGAGCTAAGGCTGGTGTTCCAATCATGTGTTTCGCTGGTAGACTATTCTTTCCTGGGTTCGATAAGATAGATCTTTTTAGACGAGATAGCGATGGAAGATATGGGATTATATTCTCTATCAATAGGGTTATACTGGAGAGTATACTTTCAGTTAACCTAGCACGTCAAAACCCCACTACAGCGGGGATAAAACTAGAGCAAATCAACCTAAAGTCATTTCTAGATAATATCTTCACTGATCGTTCTACGGTTACACTTGATCCAAACGTAGACGATTATACAATACCACACATCATACTTCTTGATACACCATGGAAGTTATATCTAGAAGCTAGTTATCAAGTATGCAACTTTGATAACAATACGATTTTATTTCCCAAACGAAGTCAAGGGATGTTAATTAATAGACTAAGTAGAGATATTGTACATCATACGCATATTAAATATGATAGTAAAACTCTAATAACAGTAGGTTCTAGTTATAAAAAATATCTTATTCAAAATGAAGCTACTAATTCATTCATAACACCAACACTAGGAGTTGGCTGGACTAACTATAATGAAAAAGATAATCATAATCCATTCTATAAAAAACCAGTTGTATCGTTAGATAATCTTATGTTACTGGATATTGGTTGGGGTGATAAACAAGAGATGTATACAGCGCCAGTCTTTACACCAGAAGTAGATCCATTTGTAAAGATAACTCTAGCCCCTTGTGGACGACTAAAACGTATATGGACAGTTAAAAGTCCCATCCAACCAACATTAGAACCAGTATCACTAGTACTAACTAACGATGGTATAGATAGTACTATACATATTAGTTTTGAAGATATTACAGGAGGCTATGTGTTAGAATCTGGTAGTGCATCTACCCGTATTTGGACTAGGCCTGGAACACCAATAGTTAAAGTTACATTTAATGAAATACTACAGGCGTGGACTATTGTAAATGGTATAGGAGAAATTCTATATCAGTCAGGACTTAGTTCATCTATGATAGAAGATATAAATATAACTTATTCAGACCCATGGGACATACATTTAGTATGGTACAGGCCTATAAATAGAACATGAGGATAGCATGAAATTATCAGACCAATTTAAGTTCAAATCAGACATGTCAATTGTTTTTGTAGGTAAGACACTAGAAGTTAGAATATCTAAACGTTTTGAAAACTACAGGTTGCTATCAGTTAAAGATACTGTTAATACCATAGGTATATTCGAGATGTCTATTGATGGTATTAAGGCAGGTATGCTTCTCCCGGCTGTTATTGAAATGTGCCCCTCAGCTACTACTACCGTTACTCATAATGGTGATGAATGTGTTCTATGTACATTTAACCAAGGGGATGTGTTTATAAAGAACCGTCGTGTTGTTCGTAATAAACATCTAGCCTATGTTATCTTTACTGAGTTTGTTGAGAAAGGTAAGATACCCGACTTTTTATCCTATGCTGATTATGCATTCATATTAGATATTGCACAGGATCTATGTGGTCTTAAGATACCATCTAACCATGTGGCCTTTGAAGTTATCTATGCATTCCTATCTCGTAAACATGACGACTATACAACAATGTATAGGTTTACAGATATGAAACAGCCACCACTATTCTTACGTCTAGCAGATTCCGCACATGCTACATCATCTGTTACCGCCAAGCTTATTGGTAGTTATATGTCAGACGCTATCAATGCTGCCATTGTAAATGAATCAGAAAATGAATCTAAACTAGAAGAATTACTAAGACAATAATAGAGACTAACACAACTACTAGGATATCCTAGTAGTTGTGTAGTTTCAACTTGCTTATACTTATATATAACTACTATGATCTTAAGGTTAAAGGTTACGAAGTAACTACCTATATGTTATGTTTCAGTTGAAGGAGCATGAAATGAATAAAGCAGCTATTGAAGAAATTGTGAGAAATATGTCTGTTGAAGAAATTACTGAGGCACTGGAACGCGCAAAACGACTTGTTCCAATCAACAAGAAGATCAGCGTTCTTAATGAAGCGATCAGTAAGCTATATGCTAAACGTAGTATCCTAAATAGGGAATACTATCGCATCGTTGGTGGCTGATACTCATATTGATATCCCCACATCATAATAGATTGGGGATATCTTTTTTTGTCTCAAATGTTTTATGTGTATATATAACTACTATGATCTTAAGGTTAAAGGCTAAATACTTAGCTACCTAAATGAAGTGTAATCAGTTGTAAAGGAGATTCTATGAAAGTACTTAAGACGTATAAGCTTCCGAACGATCGTATCTACAGAATTGTTGATACGGAGAAACCATATAAGCTTGGTTATCCTGAAATCAGCTCAGGGGCTGAGCATCATACGATGTCAACTGGTATCCGTATTGATTCATGTATGGAAACTTGGTGGGGGCACATCTGCTCATGCGACTCACTTGATGATGCGCTACAAACCGTATTGCTATTCATTCGTCAACGCGTTCCAATTGGTTCTACTGCTGAAGAGTGTTTGAAACAGTATGAAATAGAACCAATAACCTTAGCCACCTAAGAAGATGCGATCTCTACAGTATTACTATCTATTAATTGGCTGTGTGGTTAAAAGCTAGTGTTAGCTACGCACACAATGTGTATACAGTTGTGTAGGAGATGTGACATGTGTGAGAGTACTGTAATTGATGTAGCTGAAACCAGATTTAGTGTGAAGTGCGTGTATTGTGACAAAGAAATTAAACTAGTCTCAAATTCTACTAGATGTCCTCATTGTGGTCGACCGGCTGGCAGTATGAGCTGGAGTCTCTACAAGGATATAGAGAATATCAAGACTACTATTACTAGTGGAGAACGAATTCTTCCTAATTTGTCACATATTCAAAAGACTATCACAAAATAACCGAGATATATATGTAAAAGATAACTGGGATATAATTCCCACCGTCTGTCTGAACCAAATGTAACAACATAGGGTAATGCTATGCCTACCACCACCAAAGCCTCAAAGAAGTCTGCTGAGTTCACAACGCAATTCATTCAACAATGGATGCTTCACAAGTCGCTACAGCCTACGCCTGAAGGCATCGCTGAGTTCGAGAAAAAGAACTCAAAGTACGACGACTCTACCGCGAAATCAACGGAGAAACCAAAACCGTTTGATTTTGATGAAATCAAAGTTGGAGACATCCGACAGCTATCACAACCGAATGGGGCGTTCTATGTGCTGGTACTTGACAAACTAGTGCGGGGATATATTGTGATAACGTTCTCTGAGTTTTCTATTCCTGCAACTGGCGAGGAATTTCTCATTTCAAATACGCGTGCACAATATCTTTCTGTGCTGCAGCTTTGGAACGTACGGGCACTAAGCCCATTTCTCCTACGTCGCAGCTGGTTAATTGATAGAGTTACCGACGATGAACGATGGCTCGCAGTCAGGGCGGTGGCATACACCATGTTTGGCGATAAAGCTCCTCCAGGATTCGCAGACCGAGTGGGTCTACCAATTACGGGTCCTTCTGATCCACGTATCGATTACAAACACAAAACTCTCGATCGGTATGCTGCACTGTATTCAGCCGAGTTCGACTGGGTTACGCAACGTATTTACTTTAGTCACCATGTTGTTTGGAATCGTAAGTCTCATATCAAAGATATTGTTGATCCAACTGGACACCAATGTCTGATGGTTGATCAGCCATCGAATCGACTGCTCCGTAAACTAAAGGCCAACGAAGACGTTCGTGTTTTTAAATTAATGGGCCGAGAGTTTAACTGGCATATGGATGCGCGGGGACAGCTGGTATATAGTTTGAATGACGCCATAACCCCCAAAGGGTTTTACGATGTCTTGTTTATACGTCGAGACACTCGTAATCTCATAGGGTCGGGTTATGCCGACATCAAATACGACCATACGCGTATCGTCTTATCTGATCCGTTACATGGTATTGATATTAAGTGTAAGCATGATATCATAGCCATTCTGTGTAACGCAGCTACCATCTAATGTTGAACCACCCCTAGGAGCACACAAGCTCCTAGGGATATTTTCTTTTTTGTAGTTTCAAATAATTTGTATATATATAACTATTACGTACACAGAGTTAAAAGCTATATATTAGCTACTCCTGTGTGGTGTTTTTAGTTGGGGAGATTGCATTATGTTACTGAAAGTAGAAAAGCGAATGCGAATGTACAAGGATTATCAGGTGACGTGTCCAGTATGTCAATCAAGGGTGAGTCTTCAGGCTCACCCGCTGGGCGATAAATGCCCCGCATGCCGGTCGTTAATAACAGAACGCGAGGTTTACGATCTCGCTTTCGCCGGACAATTAATCCGGACTAGCGGCCGGACCATGGCCGCTGACCTGTCACACATCCATAAGTGACAGAGCACCCAGAGGAGAGAGTCTGACTCTCTCCTCTGGGTGTGATCTATTTATTTTTTATCTTTACCAAAATACATGTCTAATATTTTTTGTTCTATAGACTCCAGACATCTATTACCTATACCTGTTATCATAGGAGATATAATAATGCGGTTATTAATACCTATAGATGAGAACCAAGCATCACACTGCACACTACCATCCTCTACATCCCAAGGTTCTTCCACAGATGTACATACTGATTTAAGTGAACTATCAAATTCGATCTTATCACCACCAGACATCTTGGAACTATCTTTAATATAGAACCGAATGATTACAGTTTCTTCATCCAGATCAGTACCACCTATACGATCAGATCGTTTAATATTAGTAGCACCTTGGAAGTCTGATACGTTAACTGTTCCCTCTGCAGCATTCTTAACGTTTTGCTTTCGCTTATTAACAAGATTAATAAGCGTCTGTAGACTTTTAGATACATCGGTTATGTTGTATTTATAGAACACGTCTATCTTAACAACAATACCATTATGTCCAGAACGTGAAGATTTCTTATTTAACTTCTCTAATAGTTTAATAGCTTCATCATCTAACTTACCAAACATATCATCAGACATTTCTGACTGATCAAAAACCATTAGCGGATCTACACTAGTTATCTTAGTGCCAACATCTGCAAACTTATGTATAGTGGTAGTCTTCTTCAATGTAACATCTTTTACAAAGACTGGGTTAATCTCCAGTTCTTCTGCAAGTTTGTTTGAAATAATAGAACTATCGTCTAGGGTACTATTGGCATCAATGAGTACTGTATTTGTTAGAACACCTATGTTCCATGTTACTTGTTTACTATATGGGTCTGGTGAGAAGAACTGGCTGTTATATACTATTACATCACCACGCTTAAACGTGTCACCTTCTTTAAGGTTATTAAGTGTAATAATCTGTGTACAGTAGAATCCACCACCACCATTATTAGTATATTCTTCACCGAACTTAACAGCAACTCGTTTCTTTAGTTTAGGATAGAATACTGTAGCTATAAGTGCTTGTTCATCTATCTTCTCTACTTTACCATCATCTTCTGCAGCATATGCAAATGGTGGATTTGTTCGATGTGCTATGACTTCTTCAAAACCAGTTCTTATACGAGAAGGTTCTGATCTCTTAGTTGGCATGTATTGACTTAGGTGGATGTTGACAAAGTTAGCCAAACGCGTTATCTCTGACTCTCATCAGATGTTCAGACTATATCATCGGCCTATGATAGGTCGGAAGGTGTTTCGGGCATCTAACGATGTCCTACGTGCTTACACACTAGTCGTTGAACCCTTATCTTCTATATAAGAAGACACTCGGCTGCTGATTATCCATTGTTACAACCATTAGTCTTTCGGCTTAGGTTATCTTACTCATTTTTTCTACTTTCGTAACTATC